>QQTW01000862.1_pt1 | contig 20164 bp, 10 predicted proteins | sample 1904831 | NCBI WGS metagenome assembly QQTW01 (sample SAMN09435610, study PRJNA476489) | Subsurface metagenome, whole genome shotgun sequencing project. | reverse complement strand
GCACCGTATTTTTGTAATAGCAGTGCCCATGCTCCTTGCGCTAAAGTGTTGAGTGTGAGTCGATGGCTTTGAACCATCTCAAACACTAAAATACTTTCAAACAAAGATTCCCCAGCCGGAAATGAAATGCAATTGCGAATATCTGTTAGTTTACTATATTCATACTCATGCATCTGAACCTGGCGCCGCTGAATCTCTTCCAGCCAAGAAGTAACAATGGCGTTTGGGTCGAGGGGTATTCGCATGGGAAGGGTATTAATAAATAGTCCTACCATGTCTTCCACACCAGCAATTTCTGGCATCCGACCGGAAACTGTTACCCCAAACAATACATCTTCTCCGGCACCGTATTTTTGTAATAGCAGTGCCCATGCTCCTTGCGCTAAAGTGTTGAGTGTGAGTCGATGGCTTTGAACCATATGATGCAAGTCGGCAAATTCCTCATCACTCAAACGTAATTCCACTGCTTCATAATCAGTAATATTATGTAAGGCAATTTTTTCTGGTGGTTTCCATGATATAGGGGTAGGTTCTGAAATACCTGCTAACTGTTGGTGCCAAAATTGCTCCGCATCTTGATAATTACGCTCAGTCAACCATTGTATGTAAGTACAATAGGGTATAACCGGAGAAAGGTTGTGTTGAATATTCTCAACTGTAGAGTGGTAAATCTCCAGCACTTCTTTAAAAAGAATTGAAACAGACCAACCATCAAGAAGTAAATGGTGATGACTCCAAACCCATTGCCAAGAATAATCATCCAAACGGATGATGACAAATCGCATTAATGGTGCGTTATCTAGCTGGAAACCTTTGTTGCGGTCTTCGGCTAAATATTGCTGCAATTGAGACTGTTGTTGTACTGGCGACAAATTGCACCAATCTTGTTCTAAAATGCTAAATTTTAGAGAACTGTTGACAATTTGAATTGGTAATTCTTGATTTTCCCAAACAAAGGAAGTTCGGAGAATCTGGTGTCTATCTACAACACTTTGCCAAGCGATCGCAAAAGCCGAGATATTTAATTGACCCGTAATTTTACCTGTTACCTGTTCAAAATAAACACCGTCATCTGGAGCATATACGGTGTGGAATAGCATTCCTTCCTGTAATGGGGACAGAGGATAGATATCTTCTAAATGAGGATATTTTACTTGTAAGTGTGAGAGACGAGATTGATTGAGGTGAGCTAGTGGAAAATCTGATGGGGTATATTTTCCTATGCTTGGTTGGGTACAATGTGCGAGAATTTGCAGTAAGTTTTGATGGAATTCAAGACTCCAATTAACAATTGTCTCTTCATGATGTAAATTAGCGCTGTACAACCAATCAATACGCAACTCTCCCTCAACGACAATACAAATAATATCAATTATATGTGGTCTTAATCCATTAGGGTCGTGAGAAGGTTGGGTGTCTTCGTTCAACAGGGTAAAGAATTTGTCATCTCCGGTTTGGTTACGAACTTGACCTAGATAATTAAAGCTGATATCAGCAGGAAAGGGAACTATTTCTGAAGTTGCAGTATCAGCTTGAAGATATCGCAATCCGTAACCTAAACCACGCTGAGGTACAGAACGAGCTTGTTCTTTAACATCTATAATTAATGCTTCTTCACTAATAGATGCTAGATGAAGACGTAAAGGATACAGCGTTGTAAACCAGCCAAGAGTACGGGTAATATCTAAATCACTCGATAATTCTTCCCTGCCATGCCCCTCCATGATAATTTGGACTTGATGGTCTTTGGTGATTTGACTAATAGTTTTGGCAACAGCAGCTAGTAACAATTCTTGAGGTTGTGTGCGATAAGCTTTGTTGGCTTTGGTGAGCAAAATGTCGGTTTCTGCTTGGGTCAGGAACAGCGAAATAGTTTTGACCGAAGACTCTAAATTTTGCGTTTGAGCTTGGGGAAAATCAAGTGGTATAGAGATTGGGTTAGTAGAGGATTGGAGCATATCTAGCCAAAACTGTTTTTCTGACTCAATTGAGGATTTGGCGTAGGAATTCAGAAATTCGCTCCAATGCTTGAAAGATGAGGAAGGCTGTGAAAGTAAAACAGGTTTATCTGCACTAATATAACTCATTGCACCTGCAATATCTTCAAGCAGAATGCGCCAGGAAACACCGTCAATAATTAGGTGATGGACGACGATGAAAAGTTTATTTTGTTTATCTTGTTTATTTTTAAATAATGCTGCACGAGCAAGGGGTCCGTTACTCAGGTCGAGCGATCGCTGCAAACGCTCACAAGTTTCTTTGATGGTAGTGTCCTGTTGTACCTCGTCCAAAAGTGTCAAATCAACAACTTCAAAGCCAAAAGCTGGCTCGTCTTCATTATAAAACTGACACCACAGATTTTCTTCTTTATAAAAGCGCACCCTGAAAATATCATGGTGTACTGCAACGGCATTTATTGCTTGAGCGATTATCTGGGGGTCAAAGAATTTATTAACTTGTAAAAGTACTGCTTGATTCCAATGGTTAGGGTTAGGAATATTCAGTTCAAAAAACCAGCGTTGAATTGGACTTAAGGGTACTTCGCCAACGGTTTTTTCGATGGTCGTTACTTCTTTTAGTTCTGGCTGTAATAGTTTGACGGCGGCTGCGAGTCCTTTGACTGTTTGTAGTCTAAAGATATCCTTTGGGCTTAACATCCAAGAAAGGCGCCGCATTTCGGTTACTACTTTTAAAGCCAGGATGGAATCACCGCCAAGTTCAAAGAAATTATCTTCAACGCTAACAGCGTCAATACCTAACACTGTTTCCCACACTTGGCAAATAACTTTTTCGGCGGGTGTTTGTGGTAAAACTAGGAGCCGTTGAGCAGTAAAATCATTCCAAGAAAGTGCTAGCAATGCTTCGCGGTTAACCTTGCCTTGATTCGTAAGCGGTATGACATCAAGAAAAACAAACGCTGCCGGAATCATATATTCGGGCAACTGCTCTTTGAGTACATTCCGTAAATAATTACGTTCCAGAAGTTTGTCACTAGTAACAATATAAGCCACAAGACGTTTGTCTACATCGTCGCCATGTGTTAGAACTACAGCTTCTGTAACCTGCGGTATCGAAACCAAAGCTGACTCAATTTCGCCCAGTTCAATACGAAAACCACGCACTTTGACTTGATGGTCGCTGCGTCCCAAATACTCGATGTCTCCATTCGATAAACGTCGAGCAATATCGCCAGTGCGATAAATTCTAGCTCCTGGCTTGTTGCTATAGGGGTCAGGAATGAAACGTTGAGCTGTTAGTTCTGGACGGTTCAGGTAACCTCTAGATACACCCATTCCGCCAACGTAAATTTCACCTGGGGTGCCTAATGGAGTTGGTTGAAGTGAGTCATCTAAAATGTGCAGGGATAAATCTGGGATAGGTACACCAATAACACTACCCCGATTTTGCTCAATATCTAAGAGTGTAATCGGGCGATAAGTAACATGTACGGTAGTTTCTGTAATGCCGTACATATTAATTAAACGAGGATACTGGTCGCCGTAACGTTCAAACCAAGGACGTAAACTTTGTAATTCTAAAGCTTCTCCACCGAAAATTACTGCTCGTAAAGCTAGCTTGTTTTCAACTTCTTGGTCGGCACGAATGAGTTGGCGGAAAGCGGAAGGAGTTTGATTAAGAATTGTAACACCCTCTTGCTGTAACAGGTCGCGGAATTCTGTTGGAGAACGGCTCTCTAAGTAACTTACTACAACTAACTTACCGCCATAAAGTAAGGCGCCCCAAATTTCCCACACAGAAAAATCAAAAGCAAACGAGTGGAACAATGTCCAAACATCGTTTTCGTTAAAATCAAACCAAGGTTGCGTTGAACGCATCAAGCGGGTGACGTTGCCGTGAGTGACTACGCAACCCTTGGGTTTTCCCGTAGAACCACTAGTATAAATAATATAGGCGGACTGACTCGTAAGTATTTCTGTTACCGTAGTGACTTGCTCATCTATAACAGATTCTATAGCTTCTAGCGTTACAACTTGCTGCGTTGTAATGTTGATAGAAGAAAGCAAAGCTTTTTCTGTTAATAGCAGAGAAATACCACTGTCTTCTAAAATAAAACTGATTCGTTCGCTAGGATATGCTGGGTCAAGGGGCACATAAGTTCCGCCTGCTTTTAGAACAGCGAGCAGTGATACAATCAGCGCATGGCTCCGCTCTAGGAAAATACCTACACGTACTTCTGCACCAACACCCTGTTGACGCAGAAAATTTGCTAACTTGTCTGAGCGCTGGTCAAGTTCTTTATAGGTTAATTTCTGGTCTTGGAATTTAACTGCAATTGCGTCAGGATAAGTATGGGCAGTTTTAACGAATAAAGAAACTATATTTGCTGCTTCGCTATTGGTAGACGCCGATGCAACTGCTTTGAACACAAGTTCTTGACGCTCGCTTTGGTCTAATAAAGGTAAAGTGTTTATACAAATATCAGGATTAGTTACTGCTGCGGTAAGCAGTTGACAATAATGCTTTAATATGCGTTGTGCTGTCTCTGGTGCAAACAGGTCAGTGTTATATTCGAGTGTTGCGAACCAACCAGTGGCAGATGGCTCCAGCATCAAAGTTAAGTCAAATTTAGCGCCACCATTATCAAGATATATAGGATTTATAGTCAGTCCAGTTAGCTGAATAGAATTTAAAGGTGCGTTTTGCAGCGCGAATAGTGTCTGAAAAATAGGAGAACGGCTAGGGTCACGTTTGGCTTCGAGTTGGTCAACTAGTGTTTCAAAAGGCACATCTTGATGGGTATAGGCTTCTACGCAAGTTTGGCGGACGCGACGCAAATATTCGCGTAAGGAAGGATTTCCAGAAAGGTCGCCGCGCAATGGTAATGTATTGACAAAAAAGCCAATGAGATTTTCAAGTTCGCTTTGTCTACGATTAGCAATAGGGCTACCAACAATGATGTCCGTTTGACCGGAATAACGAAACAGCAAAACTTGGAAAACAGCTAATGCTGCCATGAAAAAAGTCGCATCCTCTGCTCTCGCCAATTGTTCTAGAGAATGATAAAGTTTACTTGGTAATTGTTCGCGCACTGTAGCCCCATTCAAAGTTTGTTGCATGGGACGGGGGTAGTCCAAAGGTAAATTTAAAGCTGGTGGTAAATCAGCCAGTGCGGTTTTCCAGTATCCAAACTGGTTTTTAATTTCTGGTTCTTGTAGCCAACTTTCCTGCCATTCAGCATAATCTCCGTATTGTATTGACAATTCCGGTAAAGAAATTTCGGCATCTTGAATATACGCATTGTAAATTAAGCAAAACTCCTGGAAAAATACCCCTAAAGACCAACCATCACTGACAATGTGATGCATATTCACGAATAAGATATGTTCTTGAGGTTGTATTTTATACAATATTGCCCGAATTAGGGGACCAGTTGCAAGATTAAACGGCTTGCGAGACTCTGCAACTAGTTCCGAATCAGATTCTAGTATTTTAGACTCTAAAGTAAACTCGATTTCCGGGTGTATAATTTGAACTGGTTCACCATTTTCTGTAGCAAATATCGTCCGCAGAATTTCGTGGCGATTGATAATTGTTTGAAAGACTTTTTCTAGAACTAGCTGATTAAGTTCGCCACACAAGCGTAAAGCAATAGGGATATTAAATGCATTACTACCAGGATTAATGATTTCTTGATACCATAGTCGCTTTTGCGACCGAGACAGAGGTAATATGTAGACTTCCATAATTTAATTTAAATGAATTATTATTTACTAAGCTGTTGCGTTGATTTTGGAAATTGGGACGGTTCGAGATGCCCATCCCACAAGAGTTACAGAGGATTAGGACTAATTTAGATTGATGAAATTTAAAGTAGCTTCATCGGTGTTGGAAACGGTTCACCTAAGTTATTGTCTTTTTGCACGGACTGTTTGCAAAATTTCTCTTGCTTGTTCAGGCTCATAAAGTTTGAAGGGTCCCAAAAAACCGTTTTCTGCAAAGAATTCTACTTCTGTTTTGATAGTATTAGCTATATCATGCATATATTTGCTCCCTGACTGTTTTTTTTGGTATTAGCTATTAGCTATTAACGAACCATCATTGTTGAGGTTAACTGAACGCTTTTTGCGACTGCCTCGTGAAATATTTGTGGTTGTTTTGTTGAGTTGAGGTTGAATTAGTAGAGATTCAATTAACTTTGCTAACCCTTCGGGGGTACCGTTGTGGAAAACGTGAGGTAAGGGAAGCTCGGTTTTATAAGTTTCTTGCAAACGGGTAACTAGTTGGGTAACTCGAATCGAGTCCCCACCCATATCAAAAAAATCGTCCATTACTCCAACTCGTTCCAGATTCAATATAGCAGCCATGAGCGAGCAGATATTTGCTTCCACTTCGTTTCGAGGCGCCACATAAGGTTTGACATTCTGCGTCCAATCAGGTGCAGGTAATGCTACCCTGTCAACTTTTCCATGAGCCGTTAGTGGAATATTTTCAAGTGGAACAAGTGCTGATGGCATCATATAATCTGGCAGTTTCGAGGAGAGAAAATCACGCAAGACTATAATTAGGTCATCGTTTTCATTGGGTACAAAATAAGCAACAATACGAGCATCTCCCTGAGATTCAGTGCGAGCCGTGGCAAATGCCGCTTTCACTTGTGGGTGACTCGTCAAACATGCTTCAATTTCACCCAGTTCGATGCGGAAACCACGTATTTTAACTTGCTGGTCTGAGCGTCCGAGATATTCCAACTCGCCGTTAATTAGACGACGCGCTAAGTCGCCGCTACGATACAAGCGACTATTGGGGGTCTTAGCGAATAGGTCGGGAATAAAACGTTCTGCGGTCAAGCGAGGATGATGCAAATATCCCCGCGTGACTCCGGCGCCACCAACGTATAGTTCTCCAGGGACTCCAACAGGAACAGGTTCTAGGTACTCGTCCAAAATATAAAGTTTGACATCGGGAATTGGTTGACCAATAACGCTACCACAGTTATTTGTGACATCGGCTTGGCTGATGGGACGATAAGTTACATGAACGGTTGTTTCTGTGATCCCGTACATATTAACTAGTTGAGTTCGGTCGCCATAGCGGTCAAACCAAGGTTGTAGGCTTTGCAGTTCTAGCGCTTCTCCACCAAAAATTACGTAGCGTAAGTTCAATCCGACTTCTCCATTATCGGCTTGCACCAACTGTTTGAATGCGGAAGGAGTTTGATTTAATACCGTCACTTTCTCTGATTGGAGTAATTTGAGAAAATCTACAGGTGAGCGACTCGTCCAATATGGCACGAGTACAGTTTTACCACCATAAAGGAGGGCGCCCCACAGTTCCCAGACGGCAAAGTCGAAAGCGTAGGAGTGAAACAGAGTCCACACATCGTTGCTGTTAAATTCAAACCATGACTCCGTTGCTTTGAGCAGGCGAATAACGTTATTATGGGTGACAACACATCCTTTGGGTATGCCCGTTGAACCACTGGTATAAATTACATAGGCGGGATGTTCGGGTAATATTCTGACTTCGACAGGTGTCTCGGTTTGGTTTTGCAGTTGTGCGGCAATATCTTCTAAAACCAGAATTTCAATTTTAGATTCTGTTTGAGATGATGAAATTTGAGAAATTGCCGAACGTTGAGTCAGCAGCAGACAAATTCCGCTATCGCGCAGGATAAAATCAATCCGCTCTTTGGGATAACTGGGGTCAATTGGAACATATGCACCACCAGCTTTGAGAATTGCCAGAATAGAGATAACTAGGAATTCTGAGCGTTCGAGACAAAGCCCAACTAGAGTTTCTGCACCAACACCTTTACTTTTGAGGTAATGTGCCAAACGGTTGGCGTTTGCTTCGAGTTCGGCAAACGTCAAACTGGTATCGCCAAAGGAAAGGGCAACTTTCTGGGAATGTTGTTTGACGGCATTATCAAAAGCCGAAACAAGGGTATGGTCGGACACATGATTAACTGCATCAGCGTTAGCAGCTAAAAGCCAATTGTTATGTTCTTCATCTGACATGAAAGATTGGTTGTAAGGTGCCAGTGGGTTGGTGGCAAGGGCACTTAGCGCTGCTTGATAATATTGCCCATATTGCTCAATTTGTGCGCTGTCAAATTGCTGAATGTCGTATACTAAATTCAATTCTAGCGAAGAACTACCAGGCTCAAGCGAGAATTTTACAGCCAAGGGGAAGTCAGTTTCTTCAAAATCGTCTACATCAAGGATTTCTACTTGAGGCAAATCGAGAATGCCTTCGTAAACATGAAAATGGGTATAGTTGAAACCAACATCAAATAATGGACGCTTATCGATTAGCCGTTGAATTTCTAGTAAAGGAAAATTGCGATAAGGGAGAATTTCATTTTCCACTTGAAATACTGCTTTTGACAGTGAAAGCCAATTACCAGGTGCCAATTTCATTCGCAGTGGTACTGTATTGAGGAACAAACCGAGGACTTTTTCACTGCCGACTTTTTCAAGTCGTCCATTTAGGACATTTCCTGTAACCACCTCAGTTTGTCCGGTAATAAATGACAAAACGCGCAGATGAGCAGCTAATAAAGCTGTTTTCAAGGGGACTTCTGCAATGTTAGCCACTGTAACGAGAGCATTAGACAAGCTACGATCGATTTTAACTGCTAAACGTTCAACTTTACGTAACCCTGCCACTTGTTTACTACGCGGAACTCTGGTAAGTTCCATACCACTGAGATATTGACGCCAAAATTGACGCATTTCCTCATTCGCGATCGCTTGTTTTTCCTGAGCAATAAAATCTTTATAAGTAATGCTAGGTGTTGCCAAGGTTTCATAGTGCCCTTCAACGTATTGAATATACCGTTGTAGCAATTGAGTCATTAACGTTGCGACACTCCAACCGTCGAGGATGGCATGGTGAAAACTGAAGCTGAGGCTAATTTCGGAATTAGAAAATCGATGAATGACAAAGCGGAATAAAGGAGGACGACGAACATCAAAGGAGTTTGCTTTTTCTAATTCAATCCATTGTTCAACTTGTTGTTTAACTTTTGGATAAGCGTCTTCTCCCTGATGACGTAAATCGTAGACAGTTAAAGGTAATTCTACTTCTGAGTGTATAATTTGCAGTGGGGTACTATATTTTGTCCAGTCAAAAGAAGTACGTAGAATTGGATGGGCTTGGCAGATGTCGGTTAAAGCTTTTTTCCAGGCATCTTCTGTATAAGGAAGGCGCAAATAGAAAGTAAAAATATCGTGGAAAATAGCTGTACCGGGCATACCCGCTTGTAAGCTAGAAAGTTGATATGCATCTTCTACATCCTGCGGTAAATGCTCTCTGTCTTCTTCGGAAAGCAGGTTGACCGATGGGACACTAGAAAATTCCACCACATCTGAAAATTCTCTGAGTGCCGCTAACTGACGTATAGTCGGATTTTCATAAATGTCTTTGATGGAAATTTGAATATTTTCATTTTGGGCTTGTCCGACTACCTGCATCGCAAGAATAGAGTCGCCGCTCATTTCAAAAAAGTTGTCGTCAATACCTACTTGTTCAATAGTGAGAACTTCTGCCCAGATGGCACAAAGGCGTCCTTGCTGTAAATTTTGGGGACTTACATATTGCTTTTGTCGCGACAGATTTAAGTTAGGTTGAGGTAAAGATGAAGTATCGATTTTACCGTTGACTGTGAGAGGAAAGGCATCCAGGCTAATATATGCTGCTGGAATCATGTAATTAGGAAGCCGGGATTGCAAGTACTGATTTAATTCACTACTGGTAAGTTGTGGTTGTTTGCTCACATAATAAGCTACAAGACGTTTGTCTTCGCTGACACCATAGGTAGTGACAAAGGCTTGTTGTACTTGCATATGCGATGCTAGAGACGCCTGAATTTCTCCTAACTCGATCCTAAATCCACGTATTTTTACTTGATTATCTATTCTTCCTAAGTACTCTAAATCACCATTTTTTGTCCACCGCCCCAAATCGCCGCTGCGGTAAAGTCTATCATTCCCAAAAGGGTTGGGAATAAAACGTTCAGCAGTTAAGGCCGGACGATTAAAATAACCACGGGTAACTCCAGCACCTGCAACAAAAATCTCCCCTGTCCATCCAGTCGGAACTGGTTCAAGATTTTCATCAAGCAAGTATATGCAAAGGTCAGAAATCGTCTCACCAATTAGACTACCAGTTGCTGTTAGGTCTTTTAAGGTAATTGGACGGTAAGTGACATGGACGGTCGTTTCTGTAATACCGTACATATTTACTAAACGCGGAGTTTGGTCGCCATGTCGTTCAAACCAAGGACGCAAACTTTCCAAATTTAACGCTTCGCCGCCAAAAATAACATACCGCAACGCTAATTGACCCGCGCTTGTATTATCTGCGAGCATAATTTGCTGGAAGGCAGAAGGGGTTTGACTAAGAACGGTGATTTTTTCTGTGGTAAGCAGTTCACGAAAAGCTTCGGGAGAACGACTTAGCCAAAATGGGACAACAATTACCTTACCCCCATAAAGCAATGCTCCCCACAATTCCCAAACAGAAAAATCAAAAGCAAAAGAATGAAACAGTGTCCACACATCACTTGCGTTAAAGCCGAACCAAGGATCTGTAGAACGCATCAAGCGAATGACGTTAGCGTGGGTAACGACACAACCTTTAGGAGTTCCAGTAGAACCACTGGTATAGATAATATATGCTGGATGTTGGGAATGCAGCAATATTTGTGGGGGAGAGTCAGGTTCTGGAGCAGGTTCATTTTGAATAGATTTCCAGATCGACTCCCAGCTCAGTACATCTATTTCTGTGGAAATTAATTGACAACTCGAAGCTTCGACAATTAACAGGGAAGCACAGCTATCTTCGAGAATAAATTCTAGACGTGAGGCGGGATAATTGGGGTCTAGGGGAACATAAGCAGCACCTGCTTTTAAAACTGCCAGTATCGCCACAACCATATTTTCTGAACGTTCCAGACATAAACCCACCCGTGTCTCCGGTTTTACGCCTAGCGAATGTAAGTAATGAGCCAGACTGTTTGCTTTTTGATTTAGTTCTGCGTATGTGAGGGTAACACTTTCAAATGTTACCGCAGCATGTTGAGGATACTTATTGACAATTTTCTCAAAAGCTGAAACTAATGTTTCTGATGTCGGTGATGGGTTTGCATTAATTAAGGGTTGAGTTAGGCGGCTTCTTGTTTCGGTTGAAAGCAGCGAAAATTCGAGAATCTGTTTATTTAAATTTTGTTCTAAGTTTTCTAAACCGTCATCAAACAGCTTTTGAAAGTGTGAAACTATCTGTTCAATAGTTTCTGCGTCAAAATAGGAGAGATTATAGTCAAAATCTATTTTGACATCGCTTTGATTATCAAACTCTCGTACATATATTGCTAGCGGCGTTTTTTGTTGACCGCTGTAAAGAGGTACACAACTTGTTTGGGTGCGCTCAAAATAATCACTATAGTCGTGTTTTTCGTAGGAAAGAGTAACTTCAAAGAGATTTTGAGAATCTGAGTGTGAATCTAAATTGGCGACACGCTTCATTTCTCCCAAAGGAAAGCGTTGATGGCGATAATCTTGCTTTAATAAGGTGCGGACTGTTGTTAAAATATCAGTTAAGGTTTCGTTGTGATTAATTTCCATCCGAAACGGAAGCATACTGATAAATAATCCGATTACCTCTTTGTAAGATTTTTTACTCCGATTTAAAATTGGTAGACCAATCACTAAATCATTCTGGCGATAACGTTTTGTTAAATAAATAAACAAGATAGAAAGAATAAAATGAAATGCATTCGATTGGGTTTGTTTACAAATTGCTTCAACTCGATTATACTGCTCGCGTTTAATATAGATTGCCTTACGACCGCCAAGTAGTTTCGGCTTTATGATTTCGGAAAAAATCTTAGGACTCAAATTTTGTAAACGCTGAGTCCAATAATTTATATCGTTTTCAAAATGTTTCGACTGTCGATACGCAGATTCTTCTTGAAGATAATCAATTAAAGTTAAATCTCGTTCTGTTCGAGCGAGTTCACTATTATTGATTATTTGATTGTAATTGCGAATGACTTCCTTAAAAACAAGGGAAGTGCCCCAACCATCAGCGATAATATGATGAAATTTACTGTACCAAAGATGTTTTTGGCTGTTAACTCGAATTAGTTGAAAACTGAACAGAGGAAAATTACCAAAAATAAAAGGTTTTTGGAAATGATTTTCTATATATTGTTGAGCTAGTTCTTCGCTGTTTTCAGAACTTGAAAAATCAACTAAAGTAAATTTTTCATCTTGATGTTCCGCTACGAACTGAAAAGGTTTACCTTCAGATTCAGAAATGCGAGCACGCAAACCTGGATGGCAATATACTAGTTGGTTTAAAGCCTGATTAAAACATTGACTATCCAAGGTTCCTGTAATTGGTACAATAGCGCCGATGTTCAAGTGCGAACCATCAGACCATCTCATTTGATCAACATAAATATCGAACTGATTTGTAGACAATGGTAATTTTGTATTCATGATTTAATACCTTTTCTGTAATAATTATTGTTGTAATATCAATTTGTAACATTCAACTTTTTGAAGTCCAACAGTAAAACGATTCTGTGAGAATTACTACGATTCCAAGCTTCATGTTCATAAGTATCATCAAAAATTAAGCACTTACCTTCCTGCCATGTTTTCGTTTGATTCGCTACTCTAATAGCGCAATTATCAGGAACAATTAAACCCAAATGACAACGGAGTACAGCTTGAGAATATCCGACATGAGGAGCAATATGAGTTCCTGGGACTAAAGAAGAAAAACCTGCTGTCGTCATTCCTGGAATTGCTTCGACTAACTTTGTTGTTTGTGGACATAAACTACAGTTATCTTCTTGTTTCTTCCCAAAAGCATACAAACCAAAAACATCCCAGCCTTTTTTATAAAGAAACTTTTCTGGCCAAGGCATAAAATTAGATTCTTGCAGTTTAGTTAACTCTTCTCTAATAACAAGCCAGTTTGACTCTAGAGACTCAGTAAATTTAAATTTGCTACTTCCGTAAAACATTTATTTTCCCTTTTATTTAACTAAATAAATACAGCAATCTGCCCAACATTTCTAAAAAGCTTGCTTTTCTTTCTTTTCTTCCTTTGCGTCACGCTACTTGCTACAACGGGGGAACCCCGGCAACGTAGTGGCTCCTTTGTGTCCTAGCCTGCGGCAAGCCGCTGCGCGTCTATGTGGTTCGTTACATCAACATCATTTTTTACAAATCAATTAGGACTGCTAAAGCCGTGTATAACTAATACCCGTTTAGTATTGCTTGACGTTTAGCTTTGCGTTCAGCCCAACTAAACACTAAAACACCCACAATCAAATACCCGATACCATTTATAAATGCAAACACTAAGCCAGATAAGTCTAATCTTTGATTGCGTCCCATTAAATCCCGAATCAAGTCTGACCCCACAGTCATTGGTAGTATTATTCTCAAATCTTGTAAAGACCTGCTCCAAACTTCAGAGGGAAAAGTCAGCAAAAAAAATAGTGCAAACTGAACCAGTCCCAGTAGTTGTTGAATACGTTTATAAAGTAAAGTTAAAGCTGCAATAGTCAGAGATAAACCGTAAGCTCCTAGTAACACTGAAATTAGGGGTAAGAGAATACTAGGTGAAAAGTGTAAGTAACGTTTTGTCAGCAGCATGGTAAATATTAAGATACCAAAAATCAGTGTTATATGTAATGTCAAACTTGCAATCCCGCGAATCATCAAAACGTTTAAAGTACCGAAGGGAGATAAAAATATCTGTTCTAGGGTTCCAGTTTGGGCTTCTACTTGTATTCCATAAGCAATACCTTCGAGAATAAACACTACCAGTATCCAAAGTACGTAGCCAATTACAATTACATCTAGTCGTTCACCCACGTTTAAATTGGGACCAGCAATGTAATTAGCGCTTATAAATAGTCCATAAAAAACGACTGCATTAGCAATAATACCGCTAATAGTATCAATGGGGTAGCGAATAAATTCTATCCAAATACGTTTAAATTCCGCCCGGAATAGTTCAAGCATAACTATGTTCTTTTAGTAATTTTAAAAATATTTGGGTTAGGTTAGCTTGGTCTTGGTTGACGTGTAATAAAGGTAAGGGGTCTAAAACTCTTAAGACCTTGTATAGTCCTTCTTTTGTCCCAGTATAAATAATTTGTTCTGGCTCAATAATGCCGCCTAAAGCTTCAATTTTGCTAATTTGTGCTGAGTCAGGTTTGCCTTCAACTTTGATAATATAGCTAGAGCCAGAAAAACGCTTGATAATTGCTTCTGTTGATTCCTGTGCAATTATCTTACCTTTTTGAATAATTGCTACCCGGTCTGATATTTCTTCTGCAACATCTAGTTGATGGGTAGTTAGCAAAATCGCGCAGCCTTCAGATGCTATTTGTCGCACCAACGCCTTTACGTGTTGGCTAGCTTCCATATCTAAACCTAAAGTTGGTTCATCTAACAGTAACAAGCTGGGTTTGTGAACTAAGGCTACTGCAATAGATAGCTTTTGTTGCATTCCTCGCGAAAGTGTTTTTACAGGTGCCTTACGTTTATGCATCAAACCAAATTGGTCTAACAGAATTAGTGCCTGCTTACGCGCAACTGCGTGCTTAATTCCTCTCAATACACCAAAATATTCGAGATTTTCTTCCGGAGTCAGACGCCAGTAGAGGTTACGACTTCCTTCCAACACTGTACCAAGCATTCGCAGTGCTTGAGGATTACGATGGGGATTAGAACCTGCTATTCTTACCCATCCGGCATCTGGTTGAATTAAACCTGCAATCATTTTGATACTAGTTGTCTTACCAGCACCGTTTGGACCAAGAAAAGCTAATACTTCTCCAGCATTGATATTTAATGATAAACCAGATACTGCTTCGATTAAATTTTTACCTTGTTGATATTTCTTTTGAAGGTTGTGAACCTCTAATGTTTTCATGACTTTCCTGTCGATAATAAAAACTAATACCTAAATTTTGGTGTTAGTAGAGAAACGCTCCAAGAAACCCGGTTTCTATAGGAAATCAGCTTTTTTAGAGGAATTGCTGTCGGAAACCGGGTTTCTAGACATGGTACGAGATATGAACCAATAGATTTTTGTAAAAACCCGAAAAATAGCGCTGGATATTCGATGATGTAAGGGAAGCCAATGCGTGGTCATATGATGTATGGTATAAGAATGTTCCGTGCTATTTCGCTGAATAATTTTTCCATCAATTTCCATTGGGGCACCGGGTTCAAAAATATATCCTGGACAAACGCGGACAGTCGGACTCTTATCAAATTCACCTGCGATTACGCAATCATTTAATAAAATAGGTCCAGTGCTGTAACACACATAATAGGGCATTGAGTTTTTGAGTAAGGGATTAATATTTGAATTTGGCGGTAATTTATCTTTACGCTGTTGCAATTCGTCGAACATCTTTAGCCAGAGTGGATGTTTAGGAACACTGCCCATAATAGCGTTACTAAAATCAATAAGTTTTGAAAGAATTAGCTCAAAGTCTTCGAGTAAATCGTCAAGAGGTTTGAGAGATTCAACATCCATATCAATATAAAATCCACCATAGTGATAAAGAATAAAATAGCGTATAGCATCACAACGCTGAATTCGATGAGGATAAGAATCATAAACCTCTAAGAACCAGGAGTATTTTTCCTCGATCAATGCTCGCGATTTTGCTTCATCCCAAAAGTAATGTTCCCAGTTAGGATGATGTGCTAAAACCTTTTGATGGTAACGTTGATAGCTTTTTGGAACTGCGGCTTCACCTTTGAAAAAAATTTGATGTATAATCTTAGGAATTTTCGCCATAACTTTAATTTTGTTAATTTAGATGATTCTGAGTTGTCTAGTTTTGACTTTTTCGTTCAAGTTTTCAAACTATTTGGTAGAGTTTTTGGGAAAGGGCTTGAAGTAAAAATTGCTGCGCCGAATGTATAAAGAAGTGGTCTCCAGGAAACATTTGCATTGAAAATTCGGCAGTTGTTTGTTCGAGCCAAGCTTGTAAACTATTTCTACTGATTTTATAATCTTGCTGACCGCCAAAGGCGACGATCGGACAATCAAGGGGAAGTTCAGGAGTATAAATGTAATTTTCAATCACTGCAAAATCTGCACGCAGCATGGGCATAAGCAGTTGCATAAGCTCGACGTTTTCTAGTACTTCTTCGGGAGTACCATTGAGACGGCGCAATTCTTGCAGAAACTCAGGTTCCGAAAGGTTATGGATGGGTTTAACTTCTATAGGAACTTGAGGTGCATTGCGACCAGAAACAAACAAATGTTCTGGGGTCAAACGGTATTTTTTGCGAAGTAAACGTGTTACTTCAAAACTGACTATTGCCCCCATACTATGACCGAAAAAAGCAAATGGTTTATCTAAGTAAGGTAAAAGGGCTTGAGTTATACTTGGAATCAACTGCGAAAAGTCAGTAAATGGCTCTTCCATCAGCCGAGTTCCCCGTCCAGGAAGTTCGATGGGACAGACTTCGACGGTATTAAATAAGCTCTTTTCCCATCCACGAAAGCTCATTGCTTTACCACCTGCATAAGGAAAACAAAATAAGCGCAGACTGGCTTTAGGATTTGGTTCAGGAAATGTAACCCAGGATTCTCGTTTTAGTTCGGCTATCATGATTTGTTGATATTTATTAAATATGGAATACAACGAACAAAGCAAGAGTGAGTGCTAATTAATTTGACAATGGTATCTACTGAAGCTGCAATACTGATACTGATAAAACAGAAATAAATGAAAGTTATTACAATTTTGGCAAAATTAGCTTGAGATTCTTTCATAACTTTAACTTTAGTTTTTATCCCGGCTTCTTAGAGAAGTCGGGAATCTGAGAGGAATCGCACGAACCCTTTAGGCTTGCTGTTGTGCCATTGCTTGCCGTAAACTTAAAGGTCGCATATCTGTCCAAACTTCTTCAATATATGCTAGACATTCTTCTTTAGAACCTTCTTTACCCACGGTTTTCCAACCAAGGGGAATTTCTGTTTTCCATTTAGGCCAGATGGAATATTGTTCTTCTAGATTAATTACAACAAGATAGATGGTGTTGTTTTGTTGTTCGATGTTATTCATAATTACCTCTTTTTGTTGATTGAATGGTGTTGGTGTGAAATTTTTTAGAAAAATTTATCAAGGCTTATGCTGAAGTATAAGTTTCAGTATCTGCCTCTCATGGTTTAAATAAATCCACTATTTTTTTAGTCAGGATAAATTTAGCTCCGTGTCTAACTACAGTCGGAATTGTAGAAGAATGAATATCCCAAATATTTAAAGGCCTTAAGCGTCGCTTTGATTGATCTAATTTCATGAGGCTAAAATTGAAAGTTTGTTGTATGAGGTGATAATTTCGATTGACTTCAACTGCAATCTCTTTAAAACTAAGCATAAGAGTTTTGATTTCATTTGCTGAATTATTAATTTTATCTGCTAAAATTGTAAGTTCTTGTACTCCTGCTTCAATTTTTTCTATTAAAATATGCTGCTCTTGCTTTCTTTTATTTTCGGCTAAACTCTGCCAATATTCATCTAATTTATTTACATCCATCTCCAATTCGCTAAAAGCATTTAAATGAACTATTTTCGGGCTATTGAGCAAAGTTAATGGTAACTTTTCTTTGGTATAATTCACGTTTTTAATCATGTTATAAAAATATTTTCATAGTTATGATTTGAGAATTGAAATTCATAGTTTTTTGGGGAGGGTAAAACATATATCTGTTATATTTATATAATTTTAAAAGATGATTGTCGATGTATAAAAATTAAGTACTTTAGTAATTCACCGAACTTAACTTTGATACAAAAAGCTATCAAGCAACTTAACTTCAAAGTCCAAAAGACATACTAACTAACCAAGGATAAGTATTTTGCCGATTTACTAGAATTGTTTTTATAGCTTTGACACCAGTGGCGAAAATATCTGCGATATAGTTCACAACTCGGTGTGACTTTATTGTCTTGCAGTTTCACTAGTCCCATACTACGGAGTTTAAATGCGAGAATTTGCTCTAGTTCTATTGGCGTTGATGCGTTAATGACTTGGTAATATGCTGCTGCTAATTCGGGATGCTGTTGTAGAGTGCGTAAATGTTGATGCAGATGATGACAATAAATACCCACGTCTGTAGCAGCCATGTGTAATAGTTGATTCAAAGCCAGTTTTTGCTGCGTCAACTGATAAAAAGCTTGTTGCACCAAATATGGATGTCCAGCGACTAGTTGCATTAATTCAGATAATTCGTCTTCAGATAGTTGCAGTTTATAACGCTGTGCCAAATTTATTACCTGTTCGGGGGTAAAAGCTTGGAGATCAATTGTTAGACCTGCATTCAATGATGATTTCTCGATATTTAAAGGAACCTGCACGTCTTGGGAATGGACAATAATCAATCGCAGATTTTGCCATACAGGATTACCGCTATCTCCGTAAGCTGCTTCTTCATACCAAGAGTGTAATAATGATAGGAAATCATTAGCAATTTCCGAATGTAAAAACACTTTATCAACTTTGTCCAGCGCAAGTACTAAAGTACCATTAATAGCTGGTAACAAATAGTCTTCAAAGTAAGCCGTGCAGTTACTTTTACTACCGTTCGTCTCATCCCAATAATCTTCGATGCAATGCGGTAATTGCAGCTTGCGAGTAATTGTAGTACACAACCAGCGCAAAAACTTGTCTAAATCACTGACAATAGCTTTATCTGCACGCTCCAAACTTAGTGCGACAGTACGTACTTCTGGGCTATCGGTAGTAGCAGAATTTTGTTGTCTGGCATAATCTAGAATTCTGAGCATCAAAGAGGTTTTGCCCATTTGACACGGGGCTTTGATGTAAATAAGCGCACCTGGTTTCATTATTTCTTCATAACAGCGAGACTCAACAAGAGGACGCTCTATGTAAAAATTAGAGTTAGGTGGAATTATGCTTACAGGCGATTCAAATTTAGTAGGCACAGAAACGGGAAATCCTAGTGCAACTTTGTCTTGCTGCTTTGTAGTACCCTGAAACGCTCGCTGTGCTAAAACCGCCATCAAATTGCTTTTACTAACTTTTTCTCCCCAAGTTGATGAGAGAGTTTGCCACAACTTCGGGCCAATATCATGTTTAATATACTCAGGGGTGTAGCCACTCGCACCCGCAATTTCATCGTACTTCTGACCCTGCAATACTCCTCGTAATACTTCTACTTCAATGTTTTTTAGGTGTCTCGATTCCTTCGACATTACCGCTGTATTTACAACTTGTAAGGCGACTTCAAAAGTAATAGGCGATGCAGGAAGCATGATTTTCATATAACCTTGTGTAATTGACTACTTAGACTAGGTAATAAAATTAATGTGGTAAGTAAAAACAGAAGTTTTTAGTTTCCCTAACCTACTATTGTTATATAGGTACACTTATCCCAACCTATGCACGTCTGAGATTAGACTTGAGTCTAATTTGATTTTTGCGTCTGTTTCGTAAACAGTATTTTGTACCCGATAGCTGCTTTCTGTATTGGGTTGACAACGTTTCCGACAAATATAACTTGCGTGACGCCGAATAAAACGTTTTATCAACTACTGATGCCACCTGTAACTCGACTGATAATATTTTGAATGTCTGAGACACCCTTTAAAAAAAAGCTGTACTGTTAGCAGGCATCGAGCCAGGATATTTGTAAAAACCTGTAAGAGGGAGCAACGCGATTTTGTGAGATCGGGTTTTAATTCTCAATTAAATAGGATAATTATCAGTAAAGTCAGGTATTCTTCTCGCTGCGATGCCCTTGGTAACCATTCTCCTAGCCCCTTCGGGGCAGCTACGCCAACGACGGAGACGCTAGTAGACGGTAGCTTGCTTCCCCAAAGGGGTACGAAGATGGTATCGCATGCCAAAATAGGCTATTTCTGTTCTTGGTTTTAGCACCTCACATTTTCGCGTTGCTCCCCCCTGTAAGCCTGTAAGATGCCCTCAAAAGGCTTGATTTCTCGTTGCAAATAAAGGCTTTTTTGGCAATAGTGTAGTAAATTTTCAATCCCTTACAGGATAGGGGTTTTCAAACCATCTTGCAGGAAATTACTCGAACCTTGGCTCAATACCAGTAACAGTACAGCTTTTTTTTAAAGGGTGTCTCAGACATTCAAAATATTATCAGTCGAGTTACAGGTACA
>QQTW01000861.1_pt1 | contig 20178 bp, 20 predicted proteins | sample 1904831 | NCBI WGS metagenome assembly QQTW01 (sample SAMN09435610, study PRJNA476489) | Subsurface metagenome, whole genome shotgun sequencing project. | reverse complement strand
CAGCATGCTTCCATGCACTCCGGACAGATGAGGGGTCGTCACCGGTGCGTCAACTGGGGCAGTCTGTTGGGCTGGGTCCGAGAGCGAGCGATTCCTCTATTCGAACCAGGTGTGCTGGTAGGCCCGGACGAGATGCGTTCACGCGAGAGTTGAACATGTCAGAACACCGGATAATGCGCATAAAAGGGCAACAGCATATTCGTGATTTCTCTCTAGATCTGCCTTGCTACCTATCTGGCAACTTGATGGACGTATCCCAGCTTCTCCATCGTTCCGACCACTCCTTCACTGCATCGAAGTCGCGGCACCTACGCGGGTAACCCCACCCTGTCGCTCCTCCGAGCTCATAGTTCACCGGCTCCAAGTTGGTATCAGCTGCACACATCAGAGCCTGACGGAGGTAGTCGAAGCAATGGCGCACATGATGTGGGTCGGGTCGCTTGTTATGATCGTGTAGGTGCTGCATCTCGGCCAGGCTGCCGTTGATAGCGGCATAATAACTTATACGTAACATGTTCTGATGCAGCTTGTCAGTCGTGACACACTCGCGGCAGGAAGACTGGGGATACTCACGACGCAATGGATCTGGTGGAATACGGCGAGGCCGGAGAGCTCAGGTGCAATTTCCGGATGTTGAACGAAGCCTACTCCAACTATGTCCTCTCATGAGTTTCTTGGGATTCCTCATCAGTGCAGGATCACATACGGGGGAACATGGATCTCCAAGCAGCATCACTCTCGGGCCCGGATTTCGTAAAGGTTCGGTTGTAAATCGACACTTCATCGACGTCTCCGGCTGGGCTCAGAAACCCTATTCCCATTAGTTGAAGGAGCTACCATTGTCATACACCGCTCAACCCACCAAGCGCGCCTTCAGAGTCCGTTTGGGAGGAGCTGAGGTGCTTCCCTCCTAGGAAGCCGATACCTCCAGCAACAATCGAGGAACATAAGCATAGAAGCAAGACTTGCACTGTAGACCATGCCGCTGTCTTGTTGAAGTTAAACGTTGAGCCCATATCCTCCCTGCCATCTTCTGGCGTTCGTAGGAGCGCATAGCGTTGCGATTCAAGATATGAGAAAAATCGTCTCATTTTCCCTCACGACCAATCCATAGAGACCGTAACTATAGATTTGTTTGAGCAAAGCAGATTTGGCCGCGCGAAATAGAATGAAGTTCAAAATACAGCGAGATGGGACTGAACCAGAGGTCAATGACCGTTAAAGCAGCACAACAAACCCTACAGCATCATCTAGCACCGAGCGACGCTCTAATGCAAGTGAACACCGGGATATCCTGCTGATAGGGCTCAAGACAAGCCGTATCTCGGTACGAGGCCGCATATAGATCCCTCCGCGTACTAGCATCAAGTATCCTCTTACCTCATCTGTCCGGAGTGCATGGAAGCATGCTGAACCAGCTCATATTCAAGGCTGGTTACTGCCTAGCTCAGCCGCGAGAATTCGGAGGATAGGCATCTGAGGCCCTTGGCCGTGTAAGGGCTTCGGACCAGACGGATAGGAGAACATCTCAACATAACTGGAGCGGAAAATGACCGGGGCATTTGACGTCCCAGGGATCAGAGCAGGGAGACACCTTTTACGTACAGCGTCGAAGCCCCATCCATTCATGTATTCTCGTGCGTAATCGTGACCGCACGCACGACTCAGGTTGTCAAGACGTTCGATACCGGGGGAAAGCTCCGAGAGCCATCACTGAAACCCTATCCTCCTTCCTAGTCGACCTCGGCGCCAAACCCACGGGCCTCTCCGTAACTAACCCACACCGGCCTCCCCTCTCGGCGACCCCATAACCTACCGATGTATATAGTCAGTTAACTAGCAGTATACCACCAGCCCCGTCCCCCAACCCACCGACAACAAACTCTCCCCACACCATGAAAGCAAGCACCTATATCTGGGCTCTTTGCACCCTCAGCGCCGTCTCCCACGCGCTTCCCACTCCCAGCAGTAGTAAGACCAACGAGCATAAAGCGTCACCTAGCGGTTCATCGTTCGCTGATAGAGAGATAGACATCTTGATGCGCGCCGAAACGGCGGACTCGGATGACGCCTTCGTGTACACCTGGTCGCTACCGGAGAAGGTCAAGCGCGCTGAGACGGCGGACGCGGATGATGCGTTTGTGTATACTTGGTCGCTGCCGGAGGAGAAGAAGACCTAGAGGGTGGGAGTGCGAGGACGGGTGGACGGTTGAGTTGGATGACAGGATGCGCTGGTTGCGGAGGCGTGGGGAGGATGAAGGGGCGAGTTAGGAGAGCTTAGAGAAAACATATAGATGATGCCATCTCGAACAACGCTTTGTTGCTTAGAACATAGAAAAGTAACACAGGAAGGGCGGTGGATTTTCGGTGTCATTGCTCGTTTTGTTTTGCTGTTTTCAGGAGTGGAAGCCAGCCGTAGAAGCAGAATCAGCAGCGGCGACAACTCATTGCCACTGGAGAACGGGAGTTGTAAAGCAACATGACAGCTCTGCCAGCAAAACCAACAGGCATGTAAAACACTGTTCGGGCGTTGCGAAGAACATAGACACCCTTGATATTTTTGATACAGCTGCAAGAGGATGTGCGGAGAACCCTGTCCCTTGACAGGATGCTGTCCATGGCAGGTCTCCGTACTCGTGCATCTCCACACTAGCGTCAACGCTGTCTGTACAGGGTTACGGACTGTGATTGTTGCAAGGAGATGTAGCCGGCCACCGCTCCATGCGGCAGTTGCTGATTAGCCAGCTACCATGAGCACTGACCGGAGGGAATCCGCAGTCCTTTCGGAGCCTTTCCTGGCCCTATCTATGCCAAGCTCTTTTTGCAATGAAGTCAATCGAGTGGGACGTCAACATGCCTGTGATTTCCGCTCTCATTCAAACTGCCGTATCAATGTGAATTTTCCGAACTTCCTGCCTTTTGACAAAATCTCCTTTCATGTGGTACGAAGCGGTATTTGTATTTGATCTGCACCAATATGGACGGGGAGTTGGTTGAGAAGGAGCCTCTAGTCTGGAGTCCAGAGGGCAGTTTGTTCGACGGAGAAGAAGAAGAAGAAGCATCACCACCACCATTGCCATCGGATTCCTCAAGAAGACAAAGGAGACACAATCGCATCACATACGCTCTCGTGATCGCGTACATCCCTCTTGTCCTCCTCTACGTCCTCCTCGCCTACAACTCCGTCCCTCTACGACAACCGAGCCACACCATCGATCTGAATCTCTTTCCCTGTGCGTAGCGTCCACGCACCATCAATTGCCAATACAAGAAGATACTGACACCTCCAAGCATTGGCCAAAACCTGGCCCGTCCAAACCGAAAGTAAGATCTACAGTTTGCGAGTGGTCGACAGCAATTTCACCGGCCCACCTGAGCCCGCCATCGACGCGGCATGGCATGACCTCCTCGAAGGCAAGGCGTCATCTATCTTCTTCCCGCGCCTTGCGATCCATCCCATTCCAAGCACATAGCGCAGCGCAGCAAAATCACAAACTTGACTAACACCCCGTGTTGTCTTCAGGCGTCACGTTCCGCGCCTCGAAGCAAGACCTTGAATTCTACAACGTCACGTCCCTGCCGCTCGCCGACGGCTCGGGATACGCCACCGAAACCTTCATGACGCACGAGCTGCACTGCCTGGTGAGTTGGAATCCGATTCGATTCGATTCGGGTGTTTCGCAACGTCGATGGGCTTAACGGAGACCACGCCGGGGCTAACGACGTAACTCGCTCCCGCAGAAATTAGTCCGCAAGTGGAAATACAAAGAACACTACTACGCCCGCGAACTGGCCGAACAGGGCCCCGCCCTAGCCGAGCTCGACAGACACGTCGGTGAGTTCTACGCACTACGCCCGCCCCTTTGTGCGCGGACGGAAGAACTGATGTCGAAAGCACAGATCACTGCATCGAGACGCTGCGTCAAGGCATCATGTGCCGAGCGGACGTGTCGTTGGCGACGTACAGCTATGTGCGAAACACAAGCCAGGTGACTGCCCGGACGTGGGGCCCGCATCGGTGCGTGAATTACGACAGTCTGGCGGCTTGGATCAAGGCGCGGGCGGTGGATATCTTTCGGGAGGGAGTTTTGGTTCCGCCGGATCGGCTGGGGGATTGAGCGAGCGCGGTGTTGGCTGGATGTGATGCCACGGGGCGTCGCGTGAGATTGGAGGTGGGTTCGATTGGAGGTTGAGGGGGATGTGGATTTTGCTCGTTGATTGATCTGCAAGGATCATGCATGGCCCTTGAGAAATTCAAGCTTGCCAGGAACGAGGACGTGAGCGTGTGTTTGAGGGATGGCTCCTGGAATGGCATTGGTTGGGGCTTGGGGGTCCTCGGATGAGCCCGGACGTGGTTGGTTTTTGACACAAGATGCAGTGTGCCTTGATGGGTAGTGTGATGCTCGTATCTCGCGAAGACCCAACGGGTGACACAGGGTAATGGGAGTGAATGGGTAAGACCTTGCTCTTGAAATTTGGATCGACTTGCTCGGAAAGAGAGTCAGGCTCGGTGAAAGGTGGTGGTCGCTCCCACATCTTCCATTAGGCCATTAGCAATACTACTTTGGTCCACTCGAGAATGAGTGAATATAACTGAGTAGGTCATTAACTTAGGGCGTAACCTGTGCGTTTCGAGACGCTCGATGTTAGTTCGGGTTCTCCATTGCCATCGGCTGTATGAAAAAGATCAACCCCAGTTGCTATATCATGGATAGTAGTCGAGTCAACGTAAAGTATTCTTGCTACCGGTGTCAGCTTGTGACTGTTATCAACACACCATCACAGCAAACTCTAAAACGAATCGATGAGTAGCTCCATAGCGTGGCAACCTGCGCCGTCGCGTCACCCTAGCTTTTCATGATTTACCAGTCATAACAGTACTCTTGGCACGAGCCGTCCCTTCGGCTGCCCTGCGAACTTTTGCCATCGCGTGCCCAATGTGAGCAGCTCGGGGTTTGAACCTTGAAATTGCCATCGGCATGATTCAGCAGGATAGGCTTTGCTGGACGTTGGATATACACAGGATGTCACCCGCTTCAACCAATCAGCAATTTGTTCGAAGACTATAAGATTGTATATAGGGATGATGATTCAGATGATAGACTTTCGAAATAAAAAAGAAAGGGGTGTCTGATTACGTGCATTGGCTGAACCTCAACATGTGAAGTGCGGTTGGCGACGCCATGGTTGTAACCGAAAGATCTTTCATCTTAAGATACAAAATCATCAACACTGCACCAATAATTAGAAGTGCCAGAACTGCAAAAATTTTCTGAAGATTTTCAGTGGGTTTCGGGCGACGAGTCTCTCATCATACTGAGCTTCAGTCACCAAGGACAACCTTATACAATAAGCAGAGATAGTCAAGAAAAAGATCAATAAAAAAAGAATTTCTCCTCGACGGGGAATCGAACCCCGGTCTCCCGCGCTTGACGGTTGATTGACAAGCGGAACTGCTGAAATGTTAGTCACTTGGAATTGAGCTACAGTGGAGGAATACGAACATCATGACCACTAGACCATCGGGGATTGGAAAAGGTAAGATTCTTTTGGTATATATTCGTCACATTCCTGATTATGGAATTTCAGGATTACGAGAACAAGTATGATATCTTCAATGTCATTTTTAAGAAGCTGATGTATTATACAGTGTTGCTGTAGCGTCGGGAGCAATGGCAGGGTTGCACGATAAAAGAGCTGCTGACGGTAAACACCATCTATATTACCGAGCGATCAAGCCTGTTCCAAACTCATGTGAATTCCTGCTCTGACGCTCCTAAAGTACAAATACAACATCGTAAAGTCCGCGTCCTGACAATTTCTGGGCCAAAAGTGAAACATCCCTGGAATGCAACCTGCACTACCATCCACCTCCCCCTTTCCACTCTCTCCACCCTCAATTCAATCCTCGAACGAAACCATCCCACTCCCCCCATTCATCCCACTCATCTTCTGCCTCTTCCCAGAGCTCGTAACCTCAACATCCGTGAACCTCACCGTATTCATAGGCGTGCTCGGCGGCCTACCCATCCCCATCTCCACATTCACATTCGAGCTCGTACTCGACCTCAACCCACCACGAACGTTGACATCAACATCGGCCGCAGCAACCACATCCCCACCCCCACCCACAACCACAGCCCTGGTCTTACTCTTCGTCTGACGCACATACGTATTCTTGACGTCGGAGACGCGAGCAAGCGAGCGCATCATTTCGGCTTGCATCTGTTCGACGGCTTTGGTGCCGTGTTCGATTTCTTCGAGGACGCGCGCTTCGAGCGCGGTGTTGGTTGCGGTTAGGGCGGTGATGTTCTCATTTGCGGTGGCGAGGTCGGCGGTTAGGTCGTGAATCTGTTGGTTGAGGGCTTCGATTTGTTGGTCTTTGGAGGCGAGGGCGACGTCTTGCTTCTGGGCTTGTTCGAAGGCGGCGGATTTGAGCTTGACGATTTCTGCTTCTTTCTTGGATAGTTGGGCTTGGTGGTTGGCTCGATCGTTTTCGTATTGCTTCTTATTGGCCTCGAGCTTCTTCTCATACGAGGCGATTACTTTCTCCTTTTCCTTCACCGCACCTTCGGCCGATTTGCGTGCCGCGGTTTGCTCTGCCAGCTTGTTGTCTTTCTCCGCCTTTGCGGCCTTAAGCTTTTCATTGGTGTCCTTCACATGCTTCTCGTTGGCATTCAGCTTCTCCTGGAGTGTATCGATCTGTTTGGCCAATTTCTTGACCGTGGCCACCGCGCCACTGTGTCCTTTCTTTTCCTCGGCAAGCTTGCGCTCGCTGTCAGCGAGCAGGTTCTTCAGTGCAGTCCGGATGTCGTTGGTATTCATCTTTTCGGCCGTAACTTTGCTCTTGGCCTCTGCAATGACTTGATTCTTTCCAGCTACAGCAGCTTCTGCAGCCTCACGTCCTTGATGTTCTGCAATAAGTTCATGTTCCCTGACAGCTAGCAAAGTCTGCATTTCACCCATAAACTCCTCGGTGTCTCTCTGCGCTGCAAGAAGTCTGGCTTCAAGTTCTGCGACAACGTTGTTCCTCTCTACCACCGCAGCCTCCGCAACTTGCCGACCATTGGCCTCCGCTACGGCCTTGGACTCAGCAGCCGCAAGAGCCTCGTTCATCTGCCGTTGCAGCTGCGCGGTCGTGGCTTTGTGATCAGTCTCAAGCTGTGTGATAAGCTTCTCGAGGTTGGCCACTTCAGTGCGGTAACCCTGAAGTGCCTGCTGAAGTTTCTCGATGCTTCGTTCTTTCTCGCCCACATCCGCCTCGAGGTGGGTGATTTTCGTTCGGTGAGAGCTTACCATCGATGATTGGTTTTCGAGCTTGCTCTTCAGATCCTTGACTTGTTCACTTTTGGTGCCTAGTGTCTCCAGCGTGATGTTGAACTGCTCTCTCAGAGCCATCTGCTCGTGCCGTTGGGTTTTGATAGTGTTCTCTCCCTCTTTGACTTTCTGAACCAGCACTCGCATCCGCTCCATCAAAGATTGCAGAAGCTTACTGTTGTCGAAGCCGACCACGGTCTCTCCGGGGACAAGGTGTTCCAGAGCCAATCGGGTCTTGCGGAATTGCTCCGCGATGGATGCGACAATCGCCTCAAACCCCTCGCCCTCGAATCCAAGGCTCTTGATCTCCTCGTCGATAGCGTCCAAAGCAGCCTCTGCATCGCTGGCCCGACGCTCGACTTTAGCCAGATGGGCAAGAACGCCATCCACGGCATGGTCCATCTTCTCTTCGGCATTTTCGGGAGAGGGCATCAGAGCGTACGGCTCCAGCTTCAGAAGCCAACTTTGATAAGCAATCAGCCAATGCTGGACTTTCGCCTCGAGGTTTATAATCTGATGTTCCAGCCCTTTGATGGTATGCTCATGGTCGCCGTCCAGTAAAGCGATATGGTTGATTGGCTCCACAGCGCCGACGATCATGACGTCGTCCTCGTCCTCAGCATTCGCTAGGTCAGGATACGTAGGCTCTTTTCCATCTTCACTTGGCTGCACAGATTCCTCATCTAGCTCCCTGACTTCCTCAGAGGCAAACTCTCCATCCACAGCGGCAACTGCCTCGAGTGACTGATTTCTCTTGGAGCGCCGCTTTTTTTGAGTGCCGCCTTCCCGCGAAGTCCTCGCATGCACTTGGCCAGCATCAAGCGCTGGCAAACCCGCCGTTGATGGAAGAGATGGCTGGCTCTGGTGAGCTTCCTGTGTCAAGCTTGTCACTGAGGAGGTAGCGGCCACGTCAGGCTTTGTTCCTGTGAAATGAACGTGCTTGTCAGCGGTGACGGTTGTCACTTCGGTCACAACGGTCTCTTCGACAATGGCATCCTGATCGTGTTTCGCTGTGTGAGGTCGTTTGGCTGGTACATCGACTGGACCAGCACTGTTTCGTCTCTTGCTGCGGCGTGCAGCTGGTCCGTCATCCACAGCATCCATTTGTGCTGGCTGATCAACAATCTTCCGCTTTGGTGGCATATTGTCCTGCTTGATTGAGAATGTTGAAGTAAATGGAGATTGATGTGCTGGTATGCGAAGCTGGTTTGATGGGGGAGAACGATGAGGAGTTAAAGCTTCCCAGGTGGAGAGAATACAGGTTTGAGAAGGCGGGAAGCGAAGTCAGCTCGTAACACGGTAAGGATGCACTCAACCTCAGAATCGAGAACACGATTGGCAGGTTGCGATGTTACCAAGTGAAATTATCAATGGTCCGTCTTGGTTGAGCCACAGTTGAGAAAGCTGCATTTATATGTGTTAACTTCACTGTCTGCACTGAACCCTCATTCATTGTGATTTCGTACGAGTAAGGTACGAAGCTGCAAGGCCAACGCGTTCGTTACCTATGATGTCATGCACACGTGATGACGCATGAGAAAAGGCAACGCAACAAATTGGGATTTTATGCAAATGCAATTTGATTAACTTATCGCGTTGCATAACTTCTCCCTCCTCCTACCTAAGGTATATGGATCTACGATGGATGGACAACCGGCGTGACTTCCCAAGAACCATGCCGCCTACCCAGTAAGGTACCTTGGTGGTCATCTCAAGACCTCAAGATGTTCTACATACGATAGAATATGAAAGGCGTCGGAACTTCCGGTGAACTTTACTTTACTCGTATTCATGATGGGTATGCCGGCTAATAAACCAGCTTCCGAGATCGCATTATGTTACGAGGTTACCTTACAGCAGTCAATACCTAACTATACTTTGTGCAAATCCTTTTGTTTATCACCTTCCTATATTGTGCAAGATGACGGATCCGCTGTGAATGTGAATTTTCTACCGAGGAGAACTGTGCAGCGTTAAGGAAAAGGCTCATGCCGCCAGGCTGAGAACTTGCTCAAGTGAGCGTCCCTCTACGCTAAATAAGGCAGGCCAGAGGCAGGAGAGTCATGCTTAACGCCACTCATCCGACCTACCAAACGGCGGTGCTTCCACATAAGAGTTTGAAGACGAATACGACTTACTACTTAGCTCAGCGTGGGAAACCCATCATCCCGAGTTGAAATTGGTGGCAGCAATAATGGCAGGAATCTCACCTCTACTTGCTCTCCCTGCTGAACTCGTCTATCAGATTCTGGGAAGCCTTCCCGCCACTTCCCTTGCTCTTATCTCGCAGACATGTCGACTGCTTTGTTTTCTTGCAACCGATGACCGTCTGTGGTATCCTCTGGTGCAGCAAAATATCCCCGCCGTCCAATTGACCTCTCCTTCACCATGTCGCACTTTCAAGGAACTTTATACTGCATACCATCCATCTTGGTTTCTGCCTCGCAACAAGGTTTGGTTCTCTGATACTCCCCATACAGGGAAACTGGTTATCGTGCGCTATGATCCTCGACGAGGCTCCATCGAAGGGTATCGTCTGGTAGCGGAGCATGGCAACCACACGTTCGAAGTGTGGGAATGGAACCAGGATGTGATCATACACACTTTCGCCCCGAGAGTGCGACTCTGGCTTGATGACCCAATCGTCAAGCTGGACCTGAATTCTTTCAAAAGTGAGAGCGACGATCGTCGAACTCAGAGGGAGGTCCGTATGGAAACCGGCAGCGCAGTGCAAGGCATTCATTCGTTGCTCTTCTTTGCACGTCGAATACTGCCTTCACTTCAGGACAAGTCAATGGCACTTTGGCCTCCGCGCATACTACCTGCTCCGCATCGCGTGCGGAATGAAAGCCGGGATCACTTCCGGGGAAGTGGGCACAAACCTCAGTCCTTTGAAGAGATGAGCGACATGACGTTCAGGATACGAAAGTGGATGGAGTTCACACATATGGGTCAACCTGCCAGCGTAAGGATGGGAGAAGATGTGTCGACGTTCAGCACACTGCCGGAAGATTGCTACACCCCAACGAAGGAGAAGCCATGGCAGGGGATATGGGTTGGGGACTATTCCGGACATGGGTGCGAGTTTCTGGTCATTATACAGTCGTCCAAGAAGGAGAGGCCTACGAGCTCTCGCATTTCCTCATCGTCATCCTCGACGTCCTATGCTTCCGCGATGATGGAGCAGCCCAGCGAAGACACCAACGGAATTGGCGACGAGCAAGTTCATGATGGTAACGAGGAAGAGGAAGACGAGCAGGAGGATGATAAAGACGACGACGATCCGACATACAGGGGTTGTTTAGAGGCGATCAAATTGACTGGCGATCCGAACGTTCCTCGAGGGGAATATACCTGGATTGCGAAAGATATCGGAAAGAAAGGCTTCATCAGAGTGGCAGACGAGGCCACTTTTCGAGGTGCAAGAGTGGTTAGGAGCTGGGGCCATATTGCTGGTAGATTCTTTAAAGATGGTAATTAAACGCTGAGGCTGCCGTCTGCGGTGCCATTCAACATACGTTCGACTTACAGTGGAGCAGATACCTATGTGCCCTCACAATTGATCATGATCAGCCATGATAAGCTCGCACAGTACTGGGAGGTATGTTCACAGTTGATTCTCAATCCGATCTTGCTTGGAAGCTGACAGTTTGCTAGGACTTCGGCCATGTCAGCATCTGTAACAACACTCCTCCTCACCCGTACGTCTGATTATTCGCTAACTCAATTGATTGTAGATCAGAGGGTCAACATCGATGATTTCTTGGATGCGGAGAAAGTATGAGTCTCGTCCTAGATAGAGATAGAACGAAAATAAGGTACACTGTCGAGTACAGACATTTGATCCATTCAGACCAACATCTATACATTACATAGCCCTAATTCCGAGGTGCGATAAAATTCTTTGCGAGTCAGTCAATACCCATGTTGAACTCGGCATGTGGCATCCACGTGGGAGAATCTGCATTGGGTATAGTATAGCACCTTAGTTATGGCTTCACGTGGCTGAAAGTACCTTAACCTTAAGCTTCTCAAGGTCCGCTGACGTCACTTTGAATGTTGCCGTCAAAGGAGAGGTATTGAAAATCCAACTTCCTCTGTCCCAAACCTGTCAATTTCTGTGGAGAGTATGACAGTAAGTGAGAATTACTTGATTACATCTCAAAGTCATTCGAAAGGACGTGGAATTCGAGTACTGAGTTCATCGGAGTAACTCATGGCTGAGAAATATCTCCTTCGTGTTACTGCAGGCCCGTCTTACGACCCCTCCACACATCAGATTGTGCCCGTGAATGCTCCAACATCCATCCATATCGATGGCGAAAACGTCGCTGCCAATCTCAGTATTCGCATACAAAACTATAGAGGTAAGCTCGAGAATCTATCCCCCTCGATGGCCGGCTTCTAACATTATCGCAGGTCTACCCAAAGGTTCACCGTCGTCATCTCCATACTTTTCTAGCGACCCTCACAAGCATGATCAATACTCAATAGCCTTCTCCTTCCTCCCTAAGAAATCCGTCTCGGGCAACGCGCTCGTCTTCGGCAATGACTTCGACAACCCTATCCGTGACCGTTTACCTCCAGGCTTCAACACGGCGCTCAACATTGTCAAATGGGTCATAGACCCTGGGTTGGACGGAGACGTATACGCTGACAGACCGCATTTATACGGACCTGCACTCTCGAGTCTCAACGTTATATGCATAGGCGAGAAGGTTGCCGTCAAAGGAGAGAAGGATGGAGGGTGGAAGATTCCGGAGACCGTACATGAGGATGTAATACAAGAAGGGGGAGAGGGTGACGGAGCGGAGATCAGGAAAGAGAAGGGCATACCAGAGGAGGCAAACAAAAGGAAAAAGTACTACCTCGACGAGATTAAGAGGACGGACTTTGAATTTGAAGAGGGAAGAATCTACCAGGCCGATTTCTTTAATCCATATTTAGATTTCAACGGTACGATCCCACATGTCAAGCACAATTGCCCATTCTACTTTCCACTATGAACACCCAGCTAAATGTTGCGAAACCAACAGAATTCGCACTCAAGCTCCCCGGCTTCTCCTTATCCATTCTCAACTATTTGGACAACAAGGACTCTCTTCGGTACGCTTCGCCTTTGATCTCTCTTCTTTAATTCCGGCCCAATTTTTCTTGGCTCTTGTAGCTTACTTCGTTGTTGCCGACTGCATCGGCACCTACTGATCAAGACGGTCGCATGCTCTTAGTTACGTCCTCAAAAACCGAGATACCGGAGACGTGCTGTTCGTCGTTGTCTTCACGCTTCTGCCGAAGGCGGATGTGGACAAGGAAGAGCAAGAGGCGTTGGCTTCGAAGAAAGACGCCAAGGAAGGGAAAGCCTTCGAACCCGCTGATGACGATGTCGACTAGGAGTAAGGAGTTCCATGGGTAGCGTAGAGTCTGGTGTTGCGGAAAACGGGGAAATAGAGAGGTCAGAACGCATTATCGCAAGGTTCAGGACTAAAGTCCATTGGTTTTGTCTAGATCGAGATATTTCGCCCTCTATTTACTACATCCTTCTAAGTATATCCTCCACCACCTCCTGGGTCTTGGCCGTACCGCCCATATCCGGCGACAGGAATTTCCCATCCTCCAGGTTTCCATCAACAGCGGTATAAACCTTAGCCGCAGCCCCCTCCTCGCCCAGAAATTCCAGCATCAACCCCACGCTCCGAATGGTAGCAATCGGGTTGGCAATACCCTGACCCATGATATCCGGCGCACTTCCGTGACACGGCTCACCGATCGCAAATCCATCACCTACGTTCGCCGAAGGTACCAGCCCCAGAGATCCAACTAGCGCAGCCGCACCGTCGGACAAGATATCACCATAGAGGTTCGGCGCAACGATGACATCGTACGCAGACGGCTGCCGGAACAACTTGTACACCATCGAATCGACAATCTGCTCCTCCACTGCGAGCTGTGCGTATCTGGGCTGCGCCAACGCCTTCCGTGCCGTTTCACGGAACAAACCATCCGTCTGGCTCAGCACATTACTTTTATGCGTCACCGTCACCAACGGAGCCTTGTGTATACTCGCAGCGCCGGCCTCGCGAATCTTCTGGCGACGCAAAGCGATCTCGCCAGCCATGGTCGCTATCCGATGCGAAGCGCGCTCCGAGATACGTTTAATAGCTTCCGCCACCTTGCCACTACCATCCGGAGCATCGTACGTCTTTTCCTCCTTGACGTAAAGGTCTTCCGTGTTCTCGCGCACGATGACCAGGTCGACCGGGGACTTGGCCGAAGCGGTGGTCTTGACGGGGCGGACGTTGGCGTAGAGATCTAGACGCTTGCGCAGGGCGACGATGGGCGATGAGTAGCCTGCGACTTTGGTGGTGGGCGAACTGACGGCGCCGAAGAGTGCGCCGTCACATTCTTTCTTGAGCGTTTCGATGGTTTTCTCAGGGAGGGCGGTGCCGGTTTGGGTAAAGGTTTCGTAGCCGGCGGACAGGTCGATGAAGGAGAATTTTAGGTTCGTGCTCGTGGAGAGGGTTTCAAGTATTCGTCGGCCGGCCTGGGATGAGTGTGTCGTGTTAGATGGGTGGGGGACCCAGAGGGGCAAGTCAAGATGCTTACGGGGATAACTTCTTTTCCGATCCCGTCTCCGGGGATGAGACCTATCTTCCATGAGCCCAATTGATCCTGCAATGATGATGAGTATTGTCTCTAACCAATTCTTAACGTCCTTGTAGCCATTGTTGTGCTTCGTTTCTCGTTAGTAAATAGTCACATGTATAATTTTCAAAAGTCTGGATCGGGTGCCTTCCGTCACGGCAAGTGCAACCGAGCAGGAGCTAGTTTTGCCGGCTAGCTACCCCCTTTTGCCAGTTGTCAGTCGCTGCTGTCCGTACAGGGAGTCCTTATAGCAGGCTTTATCCCAGCTGAGTCTCTTGCCTTGCCCTGCTCACCCTCACGACCATCTGTGTAAGTGCCAATTCCCTCTTTGTTCACGATCCTCGTTTGCTTTCGAGGGTATGGCGGTTCCGCTGTTATTTTGACGCGTTATTCTCCTTGTCCAAGCGAAACGCGGGTTCACTCCTGCGTTTGCAGCCCACCGAGCCATAACAACACTCCAACCACTTCCTCAATCACTCATGAACAAGGGGCGATCATCCATAAATGACTCGCTGAAGCTAACAAAATCATCTCTGTGCAGCTATGTCCAATAACCGTTCCAGCAGCGGCGTCCGTAATCTGCGGGCTATGTTTGAGGGGAGCAACGATACCACATCTCCACCGGCTAGAGGCAGATCTCCATCTGGTTCAGACACGACGAATAGCGGTCCACCCTTGTCGAAAGTACGAACGAGCTTCGTGGCCGTTGAGCGAAGTGGACAGATGGCGCCTCAGTTAGGGTTGAAGAAGATTAGCAGTGAGGGGGAGGAAGACCTGGGTAAAGATGGAAGTAACGATGTCAAAGTAGAGGTGGATAGCGAGAAAGTGAATGGAGAAACTGCGCGACACGAGAATGGAGATGGTAGCAGCAACGAACAGCCCGACCAGGCAGCCAAAACATCGCCAATTGAAGAAGTCCCAGATGAGGAAGGCTCTGACGACAAGCCAGATGCAGCGAAAATTCCTTCATTGGACGAACCTAAACCAATCCCGCAACTAATGAGCAGTAACGAGCAGAAACCATCGGCTTCTACTGAAGAAGATTCAACATCAGACCCTGCACCTAAGGAGATGGTTCACAACGAGACTTCCAAGGAGGAGGAGGCTGGTGATCTCGGATCTCTACTGAAAGGGTCTGCATTCGAACCGTCGCCGACAGAGAAGCAAGTTTCGGCGCCATCAGAAGCTACGCAAAAGCCTGAGGCTAAGAAGATTGTTAAGCGCGGGAAGAGTCCGTATGACAAGTCGAAAGCCCTACACCCAAGCAAGTTAGCTCCCAATAAGGGAAAACCAACGAGTTTGCGGCCGGCAGCAATCTCAACCTCGCAAGCCAACGCCGCCAGCAAGGGGCCCCCTAAACCTTCGCCTGGCGCGCCCACAGCCAAATCACCAACAACTCCACAAGCTCCGAAGTCGCCTGTCACACCAAAGAGACAGCCTCTTTCCAAGACTTCTTCGCCACGGCAGCAGCCAGAGAGTCCCAAGGAGACCAGCAAGCCACCTCTCCGCAAACCGAGTCGTACCTCTCTAGCACCGCCAACCAATAAAGCTCCAGCTGCTAAGCCTCGTCAACCTCCACCTACATCGTCCCGCAATGCACCAAAGGTGACATCAAAGGCATCACCTGAGGCAAAGGTCCGTCCTAGGTCTCCCACAAGACCAGTCCGCCTCCCAGCTGCTGCTACGGCTCCCACGGCGTCTTCAGCGGCGAAACTCGGCGGTCCGGCTCCGGCCCGTTCTCCGAGCCGTGCAAGCACTTCCAACCTCGCGCGGAAGCCATCTACACTGAAGAAGGATGTGAAACCCACGACATCGCGGTTTGGTGCACCATTGGCATCCAACCTTCAGAGAAAGTCATCTCGTCCATCACTGCCGGCGCAGAATGGCCACGAACGCCCGAAGTCAAGGGTAAGCAATGTTGGCTCGAAGGCACCTGATGAAGGGTTTTTGGCTAGGATGATGCGGCCCACGGCCAGCTCCGCGAACAAGACACACGAAAAGGTGGAGCCAAAGACGCCACCCAAGAAGACCTCTGCAATCAAGTTAAAGAAGCGGGGCGAGAGCGCGGAGGTCGAGGACTTATCGAAGAAAGGCCATGTGAGCCACGAGCAAGTGCACGAGCAGAATGGAGTCTCAGATGTCGACGAGTCTACAGTGCCAGAGCATCAGGATGAACAGCACGAGGAGCCTGTCGATGAGGCTGCTGGTTTGACCAATGGTATCGAAGCCTAGTGCCACTCTTCTGTTTCAAACACTTCTCTGTCATTCAGCTTTATTCATGCTATGACTGCCAGGGCAATCTTACTAGCTACGTTGAGCTTGCAAAAGACTCTCGTGCTCGTCTTGCATACCTGGGCTGGTCAGCAAAAAGGCATAGCGGGTTGAGCATGGCAATTGTAGGGCTTCACACTGCTTAACTGTTATGGGGTTCTATTTCAGTACGCGCCGGATTGCGGCTCTATCAAGTTTTGAGAGAGTATGGACAGTAGCTAAGAATTCCACGACCGAGTTTGACCTATGCGTGCAGAATTTATTATATGATTCCAACTCTTCAGGCATGCATGATACTGTACAAAGTATATGTGGTAACACCCCTCTTACTTCCCCTTTACACCTCCCCCGCCCCTCTCCATCCATCACAAAACCCTACACAACACCATCCCGCCAACCTTCCTCTCCACACAATCCCTCGCCTCCAAAACCCCCCGATCCGTACTAACAAACAAACACTCCCCCGGCCTCGTCAACCCATCCACATACCCGGCCCTCTTGCCCCTCACGACCGTCGCCAAACTCTCAACATCCAACCAGATCCTCTTCGTCGGCCGACTCACCATACTCATCTTCCGAATCACCGGCTCGCTGTTCCAATACTTCAAACCCAACCACAACCGCCGGCTCGCGATGTTCGCTTGCGTCACCGGCTCGACGTCGCTGGACGGGAGGTTTAGGAGGAGCGATGGTGGCGGTGGTGAGGGCCCCCCGCGGATGACGGCGGATAGGAAGCCGGATGTTTGGAGCGAGAGCATTAGGGTTTGGATCAGGTTCGTTGAGGGCACGGATGTTAGGCCGAGGCGCGCTCGCGAGGCGTTTTGGAGGTGGGAGCAGACGTGGGAGAGGTTGACGAGGGACATTCTGTGGTCCGAGGGGGCGGTGGTGCGTTGTTGGAGGAAGGGGTGGTGGAGCCCTGATGGGCGTGATTGGGCTGATGGTCCAGGCGGAGGAGGTGGAGAGTTGTGGTTGAGAGAGTGAGTTGCTGCGGCTGGTCAGCTTGCGACACGAAAGGGGAATTTGCTATTACGCACATTTGTTATGGCAAAGGTCGGCTCTTGAATCAAGCTAAACCCCCTCTGAAGAGTCGTGGGTATCGGTATTGGATATCAGCGTATAGAAAAGCTCGCAGAATCTCGAGCTCTACACACGGCACTTGCCGTCACTCTTCTCGGTTGTTAGCCTCCGCGCTTGGGGTCAACAAGGTCGACAACTGTCAAACTTGCGTGTACATATGTATCGGTAAACAACAAGATTAATAACAATTCATCAACAACTATCTGCCTAGAATCTATCTGCATATATTGAGTAGTATTGACTATGTCTGATTATCCCGGTGAAGAGCGGGTATTGACGCTGTGAGTTACTCCATCTCCAGCATTAAGCAAGGTATCTAGACACTGACCACTTGCAGCTTCGCAGATGTGCATTACTATTTCAGTGCTCCAACTCCGAGGCCCCTGCATCACCGCTTCGACAAAGGATCGTATGTTTACTATTACCATGACCTCTCAAAAGGGCGGGGAAGGCTGGAGATAGCGAATCATCCTGGAAAGCCTGAACAGGACGCATTTACTGGATGTGAGGCTAGGATGGGCTACTTAGGCTTCTCAACCTACTGACATTCATCCCAGACCTTGACACTGTCAATCTCGAATACTCGCACAAACACCCTACACTCTGCACGATTGTTGTGGAGGGCAAGGAGCCCGTGCCTCCTTCTCTGTTGACACAACAGGAGTCACACCATTGGCGATTGCCTAGTATGGACCCTCGAGATGAGGGAAAGTTTCTCTTTAAGCTGCACACCGTGGACATGTACTTCTGGACTGCCGAGGACGCGCGCATGTTCGTGGACTCGACGAAGAAAATATTGCGTCCAGAACAGCTGCAAGAGCTTCATGCGCCACAAGCGCCCGCGGCTTATGAAGGTCTTATGAGTCCTGTGGTCCAGCAGCTGGAAAATGTAGCTTTCAAGGATCCAGCTTATAGCAACGGTCAAACACGGGATTCGAGAACATCATCTATCCCAGTTCCGCGTCCTCCGGCAGCAAGTGGAGCTCCGGGTAATTCGAACCCAGAAGCTTCTAAAACTGCACCAGAACAGCCGGCGACCTATGCGCCATTGGCATACAATCCTGCAGCACCCGCAGCCCCGGAACCCATCAAACACCGTGAGAAGACTCCTCCACCTCCAGAGTCGGAAATGGGAACTGGACTTAGCGCCGCTGCATACGCCGATCACGGCTACGCCCAGCCACCTGGGCAATTCCAATCCTCACCACCTTTATCGAGCCAGACATACCAGCAGCAGTCCTTCTCAGGTCCCCCGCAGCCGCAACCATCTTCCTCATACGCATCTCCTCCTCCGCCAGCTGCTCAGCCATACTCTCCTCCACCACCAATGCAACAAGGTCAGCGCCTATCAAGCGTCACGTCCTTCCCACCCCCGCCTCCCAGCACAGCAAGCCCACCAGCAACATACAACAGGCAGCAAGTCGTCGCATTCTCCCCACCACCCACGGACCCAAACGCCCATCTCTACGACGACCCATCCCAACCGAAACCCTCTCCCACAACCCAAATCCTCGGCAACTCGTACGTCGCTCATTCCCCACAACCTCTTGCGCACCTCCAGCCACAATACCCGGACTACCTCCAATCTCACCCTCCACCACAAACGCAACCGCAACCACCGCCGGGGGGTTACGCCGACTTCGACTACAATCAGCCGCATCAACATCGGCACCATCACCATTCTCATCATGGTGGCGACGGGTACGATGTACATAATCAGGTCTATCGTCCTACTGAGGCGGAAGGTCGTTCGCATGGTCACGGTCATCATCGTCCTTCGCAGGCTGGGCCGGGGCAGCAGCCCGGTAGATTGGAGCAGAAGGCGGGCAAGTTGGAGAAGGCGGCTAGTACTTGGTTAAGGAAGATTGATAAGCGGATTGGATAGGTGTTATTTCGCTGACAGGGGCTGAGTTGCTAGTCTTGTGTGATTTTAGGGCGAAGGCTTGGTAAGACAATGCAAGTCCCCGTGCGCTGATCATGGCTGTCACGGTATACCCGGTCGTCTACATGCCGGAAGATGGGCGCCTTTCTAGCGGATGTGGACACGACGACGACGACGACGCAATGGTGATGATGTTGATAGAATAGAAGGGCTGCGGATATGGCACTGAACGTACTCTGTCCTTTGTTTGTGGGATATAATTCCGGTGCCTTGGATATAGCTAGCTAATCGTATGTATTCTTCTGTACGGGTACATCCTCATGGTGGTTTGATGTGGTACACAGCTGCTTCCGTCTCTACACCATAAGTCACAACTTGCAACTCAAATCAGAAAACACTTGTTTTCCCTCTGCAGTACCGTTCTGTTTTCAACAGATGTAGAGCCCTATCCTACCCGCTAACCTAGCTCCAGACATCGTTCCCCATCTCTCTTCTAGACTCCCGTCTCTCAAAGTACCTACCTTCGCTTGTGATGCTCAGCAGATGGAGTTGCCATGAACACATGCACCCTCTTTACATACAGGGATGGATGACTGAGAGATGCCAGGGCAGTTATAAAGAAAGTAGATATGCAGATAACACTACAAAGGTACAGAGACATACATATACAACACAACCAACGCCTACACAGGCAAAGAAAACCTCTTCAAAAATGTCTAAACGCTCAGCTAAAGCACCTGAGTAGGCACCTGGGCCCGGATCTTAATCATTCACCAAATCAAGCTTGCTGTCATCCTTGCAATTGCCGCTGGCAGGCCTGTCTGTTTGAATTGAAATGCATCCATAACTAACTGCCTTGGAGGTCGTGAAAGAGAAGACAACAATATATCAAAAGAAACGCAATGTCAAGTTCATGCTGGATTGAGGCTTGCACTATATACGTCGTTATGATGACAACTCTCCCACTTCTTTCTTCTTGCCTCATATCC
>QQTW01000860.1_pt1 | contig 20183 bp, 16 predicted proteins | sample 1904831 | NCBI WGS metagenome assembly QQTW01 (sample SAMN09435610, study PRJNA476489) | Subsurface metagenome, whole genome shotgun sequencing project. | reverse complement strand
AACGGCGTTGTAAACCCCTCCACTGACTCAATAACACCGCCCAACGGCTCAACAGCACTTTGCAGGGCTTCTGTCTCACTGTCTGTCCAGTGACCCCGGTAGAGGATAGCTAGCCCACCCAGTTTCAGGAGTGGGAGTGCATATTCTGCACAAGCGGAGGCTGAACCTAGGGCTCGGACTAATGCTATATTATAAAATTGTCGGTGCTGGGGTTGCTTACCTACTATTTCGGCTCTACCGGTTAGAGTTGTCACGTTTTTAAGCGTGAGTTCTGCCAATAATGTTTCCAGAAAAGTGATTTTCTTCCGGGTGGAATCGAGCAGAGTAACTGTCGCTCCGGTGAGAGCGATCGCAACCGGAATCCCAGGAAATCCCGCCCCTGTGCCGATATCGATAACTTTGAAGGATGAATCTATTTTATCTTCATCCTTTAATAAGGATACAATTCCCCGCAAAGAATCCCATAAGTGTTTTTCCCAAAACTCCACAGGATCAGTGATACGGGTTAAATTTAACTGACGGTTGCCGAATAGGATCAGCTCATAAAGGCGCTGGAATTGGTATTGCTGTTCGCCAGTGGGTTGCCAATTCAGGGTTGACTGCCACAAGGAGGCCATTTCAGGCAGTAGCGGTGTGTCCTCAGGCATCACGCTACAGATTGCGGCTGAGCAGGGTAAGGTGTAGAGAGGTGCAGTTCGCCGTGATTGAGCGTCCAGCATTGGTCGGCGATCGCTAACAATTCCCCAGCATCGTGAGTGACCACCAACAGCGTCCAATCTTTTTTAAGCTTGGCTAATAAATTCACTAGTTGCCGACGCATCGACCAATCCAACCCAGCTGTTGGTTCATCCATCAGCAGTAAATGGGGCTGGCGAATCAACTGCACCGCCAAAGCTAAGCGACGCTGCTGACCCCCACTCAAAGCTTGGGGTGCTGTGTGTAGCGATAAGTGTTCCAGTCCCACTTCCCCCAGAGCCTGCTTGACTCGCTCTGAGCCTAATTCTGGATGTCCTAAGCGCAATTCTTCTAAAATTGTACCGCCACAGAAATGCCGCTCTGGAAATTGAAACACCAACCCGCCCAACTGTTGCAGGTGTTCTGGAACGAGTTCCTGCTCGCGCCAGAACACCTTGCCAAGTGTTGGTTCGACAAGCCCAGACAAAATTTCTAGTAACGTACTTTTGCCAGAGCCACTCGGCCCAATAATCAGCCCCAGCTGTTGTGGTGCTAATTGTAGGTTGATAGATTTTAGAATCGCTGTTGGGGTAGCTGGAGGGTGATAAGTTAAGTTTTTGAGATAAAGCATCCGTTCAGACTAACAGAAAAAAATATATTTAAAATTTAAATGCAACTCCTATAAAGTGTAATTCTTCTGAGGTTCAATATGAAAGCTCCGGTTCCTGCATCTAGGCGGATACTTACGGCGATAACCAGTGCAACTGTGCTCACACTCAGCCTTTGGGTTAGCCCAACTCTCGCTCAAGATCCCTTTCGCGCCACCAATGAGCGCAAGATTGACGACAAAACCGAAGCCGCTTTCCAAGCCATCTTCAAAGAGGGAAACTACACAGATGCAGAGCGTTACCTACAACAAGCGGAATCGAGTGAGCCAAACGATCCGCTAGCCTATGCGATGAAGGCATCCTTAGCTTATACCAACAAGGACTTTAATTCATTCAACTCCTACGGGCAAAAAACTCTGACAGCCGCCCGGCAGCTGATGGCAAAAGACCGCTTGCGAGGGAATTTATACGCTGCTGTGGGTCATTTCTTACAAGGTGCTGCTGTCATAACTCGTGACGGTACTGTTAAAGGAACTCCACAAGCCTTAGCTGAGCTGCGCCAGGTTTACCAATATATGGACAGGGCGGAAGCAATTTCCTCTACCGATCCAGAACTCAATTTACTCCGGGGCTACATGGATTTAATGCTCGCGACCAATCTGCCATTTTCTAACCCAGACCAGGCGATTGAACGGTTAGAAAAATTTGCTGGCCCTCGCTATTTAGCTTACCGGGGTGTTGCCATTGCCTACCGTGATTTAGACCAGGACGCCAAGGCGCTGGAATCTGTCGAGCGCGCCCTGCAAGTTACATCTGACAACCCTGAGTTGTTTTATCTCAAAGCCCAAATTTTAGCGTCACAAGGTAAAAAAGACAACAACCAGTCTATATTGAGGGAGGCTGTCAATAACTTCGATCTCGCGATCGCCAAGAAGGATCAACTCCCACCTGGGTTAGTCAAACAAATTGAGCGGGAGCGCAAAAGAGCCGCAGATCGCTTTACTAGGCCCGGCAACTAACGGCAAGCTAAAACTTTTCATGAATGCAATTTTTGTGCTGGCGACTGTGTTGAATTGGTATCAAACGAAATGCAGGTAAAGTTCCGTGATTTTAACGCTTTTGATCTGTGGATGTGGCTGGAGTTTAGCACAGTTCCCTCTGATATGGAAAAGCGGTATGTCGAGGAGGTGTTCACCTCCTGGTTTTACATAGGTAAATTGGGGGGATTTAATGCTGAAAATCTTCAAGTGCAGGAAGAGGGACTTGATATCAGCCACATGAATTATGACGAGGAGCGAGTTGACAAAAGCTTGATGGCGCTTATGCACAACATGAGTGATTTTGAGTATGAGGGTAGGTGGGGGCGTTGCTGGTTTGATTTAGGAACGAGTGATGCGATCGCCCTCGATATTTTGATTAACGCACTCAGTCAACTGAGTCAGGAATATGTCAATATTGAACTCCTGTACATTGGCGGTGAAAATGAAGACTGGCCGGTAGAGAATAGCGATCGGCCTGGCTTTACTTACGACGATAATTAGTGACAACTTTGATGCACAAACCAGGTGAAATTCGGGTTTTGGCCTTGGGGCTGATTCGGGATGGCGAACGCATTTTTATGTCCCTTGGGTACGATCCAGTTAAGCAACAAACCTTTTATCGGGCAATGGGCGGCGGTGTTGACTTTGGTGAAACCAGCCGTGACGCCCTACAACGAGAATTTCTTGAAGAAATTCAGGCGGAATTAACTAACATTCGCTATCTGGGCTGTCTGGAAAATCTGTTTACTTTCAACGGTCAGCAGGGTCACGAAATCTTGCAAGTTTATCAATGTGATTTTGTTGATCCAAAATTTTATGAGTTGGATCAGGTTGTTTTTGCTGAAGGTGATCGAAAAAAAACGGCACTTTGGGTAGAAATTTCGCATTTCACATCTGGGGAATTGAAACTAGTGCCAGAACAGTTTTTAGAGTATGTTAATTTGCTATAAAAAGAGGTAGAGGTATCCCCTCTACCTCTTTTCCCCTTAATGAGCGTGGCGAGCCTCCATTTCCATACCTGGACACTGAAGGGGAGCGGACACATTATTACCTAAGGCATATTCTCGAGGCTAATCTAACGAAACATACTACTGACCGAACTATCTTCATGAATCCGCCAGATTGTTTCCCCTAGCAAGTTCGCTACTGAAAGCACCGTCAGTTGTTCAAAGCGATTGGCTTCAGGAACCGGAATCGTATTCGTGACGATTACCTCCTCAAACAAGCCGCCTGACAGCCGCTGACTCGCAGGTGGCGAGAACACCGGATGAATTGCGCAGGCATACACCTGACGCGCTCCTTCTTGGCGTAATAGCCTGGCTCCTTCTGATATGGTGCCGCCGGTGTCGATCATGTCGTCCACTAACACCGCTGTTTTACCTTTAACGTCTCCGATCACATTCAGCACTTCTGCCACATTATGAGCCTGACGACGCTTATCAATAATTGCTAGCGGTGCATCATCTAGCTTTTTCGCAAAAGCCCTAGCCCGTGCCACGCCGCCGACATCCGGTGAAACAACAACAATATCAGGTAGTTGTTTATTCGCCAGGTAATCGAGCAGGACGGGCGAGCCGTAAACATGATCAAAGGGAATATCGAAATAGCCCTGGATCTGCGCTGCATGCAAATCCATCGCCAGAACGCGGTTAGCTCCCGCCTCTGTGATCAAGTTAGCAACCAGCTTGGCAGTAATCGACTCTCGACCTGCGGTTTTGCGGTCTGCCCTAGCATAGCCATAGTAGGGAATTACTGCCGTAATCTGCCGCGCCGAAGCCCGACGACAGGCATCAATCATGATCAGCAATTCCATCAAGTGATCGTTTACCGGTTGGCAACTTGGCTGGATTAGGTAAACATCACAGCCCCGGATCGATTCCTGAATTTGAATATAGATTTCTCCATCCGCAAACCGCTTGCGGATCATCGGTCCTAAGTCCATGCCCAGGTAACGAGCGACTTCCTGAGAGAGCGGTATGTTGGCGGAGCCAGAAAACAGTCGCAGACGGCTATTGTCACTAACCGCTGTTGGAGCTGGCTGAAGCGTCAAAGTTGGAGAACGGAGCACGACAGACCCTCAAAGCGATTTTATCGCAATTTTATCATCACAAATTTAGCAAATGCCTCCGCAATTTTCAGGAAATTTAGTTGTAAGCTTGTATGAAGTTTTCACGCGTCATGGGGTAGATAATTATATCAAACTTGCCTCGCGCGCGATCTAATGCTAAATGTGCGTTTGTATCAAGGAGTACATAAGTAAAATTACTTAGTTGAAGTGAATTGTACAACCCAGAAGACTAGCTTTAGATTTATCGACGCATGCAACCACATATTCCGCTTGGCACTGTCCTCCAAAATCGCTACCGCTTAATCAAAATTTTAGGTCAGGGTGGTATGGCGCGCACTTATCTGGCAGAAGACCAAGGACGCTTTAACGAATTTTGTGCGCTGAAGGAACTAATTCTAGCTCAAACGGAAAATTACCTCCTGGAAAAGTCAAGAGAGCTCTTCCAACGAGAAGCAACCATCCTCTATCGGATTCATCACCCACAAATTCCTCAGTTCCGAGCTACGTTTGAGCAGGCTCAGCGCTTGTTTCTAGTGCAAGATTACGTTGACGGCAAAACGTACCGCACAATCCTGGATGAGCGCAAGGCTGCTGGTAAAACCTTTACGGAAGCCTCTGTGTTGCAGTTGTTGCGGCAGTTGTTGCCTGTCTTGGCGCATCTTCACGCTCGAGGGATTATTCACCGGGATATCACACCGGATAATATCATCCTGCGAGAGGGTGATGCTAAACCGGTGTTGATTGACTTCGGCGTCGTTAAAGAACTGGCAAACCGGCTTCAATCCGCAAATAATACATCACTTCCAACAACGGTAGGTAAATGGGGCTATGCGCCCAGCGAACAAATCCAAACTGGAAGAGCTTATCCCAGTAGCGACCTCTACGCGCTGGCGGTAACAGGTGTGGTACTGCTTACTGGTCGAGAGCCACAAGAGCTGTTTGATGACACCCAGCAACGTTTGAATTGGCAACGCTGGGTTACGGTCAGCCCTGAATTCGGTAAGGTGTTAAATCGAATGTTGAGCTACCAGCCGGGCGATCGCTACCAATCTGTGGCTGAAGTAGCTCAGGCACTCCCAGCGCTCAATAATCAATCTATCCACGGCAGTCTGGCTGACGGTAATATGCGGACGGAAAGGGAGTTGGCTCCTCAACTCCCACGCCAACTGAGCGCGACTGAATCATCGCAGCTCCAAACAGTCGCTGTTGGTCACCGCCCCGATTTGATTGAGTCCAGCACCAAAAAACCTGAGCGCTCTAACCGAGTGATTCCGGCACCCACAAACCGAGAAATCTGGGATAACCCGTGGGCGCTCTTTGTTATTGGAATCGGTGTCGCTTTATTTTCTGGGATCGGTTCTTGGACTGTGGTGAGTTCTATCCTCGCCAATAATAATCAGCGTCCAGCACCGCAGACGTTCCCGTCACCAATCATTTCTGCAACCCCTACGCCTACACCCACTACTTCTGACACACCCACACCCAGCACTGAACCCGTCAATCATAACGAGCAGCTCAACGTAGCCACAGGCGTTGCCACCAGCGTTGAAAGTACTCTCAAAGCAAATGAAACAATTAACTACACGTTTAGCGGTGAACAAGGGCAACAGTTAAGTGCAATCCTTGCAGAAGAAGGCGTTTTGCTAACCGTGTTAGGACCAAATCAAGAACCGATTGACGATAAAGCTGAGCGAGTGACGCGCTATGAAGGAACGCTCCCCCTAACTGGTGACTACGTGATTCGGCTGAGTCCTGTCCAGGAAGTTGGCGAGAGCAACTATAAGCTCAATCTGCGTTTGGACTCCCCAGTCGAACCGACGCCCACTCCCACACCGACGCCCGCTTTTGACGTGCAAACGATTAACTTCAACCCTGGTGAAACGGCAACGCAAGTTTCTGGTCAGACTAAGCCCCAGCTTCTTAAGCGCTACCTGCTCAATGCTCAAGAGGGGCAATTGGTGTCTGTTGCCGTTGAACAGGGCTCAGTGACGTTGGATATTCGTTATCCCGATGGTCAGCTTGTGGAAAATGCTTCCAAACTTTTAAACTGGAAAGCGCCAGTGCCTCGCAGCGGTGAGTATCAAATTGATGTGATTGCAATTCAAGACCAAGACGCCGACTTTACTCTGGATGTCAGCGTTCGCAATGTAGATGATGACGATTTAGAATGATTGTTAGTTTTTGACACCGTTGGCGAATTCTAAATAAACCATCAGTGGTAGGGTGGGAACTGCCCACCATTCACGGCAATTGGTGGGCAGTACCGGGCTACATCAATTCGCTAATTGCTTAAAAAAGTGATGGAGTTTTGAACGCACTACTGATTACGGGAACAGATACCGAGGCTGGGAAAACAGTTTTGACCACGGCATTGGCTGCCTACTGGCAGACATACCAAAGTCACCGCAGCTTGGGAATTATGAAGCCGATCCAAGCGGGTATTGGCGATCGCGAGTTGTATAATCAGCTGTTTTCCCTTCAGCAATCAATGGAGGAAATCACACCGTTGTACTTTGAGGCACCACTGGCTCCTCCCCTAGCAGCAGCACGGGAAGGACTAATGGTGGATTTGGGACTTGTTTGGCAAGCTTTTGAAAATCTGCGCTCGTCACGAGACTGGGTGCTAGTAGAAGCACTGGGAGGTTTGGGCTCGCCGGTGAGTGAAGAATTCACCGTGGCGGATTTAGCGGCAGAGTGGCGGTTGCCAACTGTGTTGGTGGTGCCGGTAAAATTGGGGGCGATCGCTCAGGCTGTCGCCAATGTTGCTCTAGCAAGACTATCTCGCGTTCATCTCAAAGGCATTGTGCTTAACTGTGTCCAACCTCGTTCACGGCAAGAAATTGCTGACTTGGCACCAGTTGAATTAATTCAATCGTTGACTAACACGCCCGTTTTAGGTTGCTTGCCCCATTTGAAAAACCCAACTGACTTGGCACAACTTGCCCAAGTCGCCTCAGATTTGGACTTAGAGCGATTAATACCAATTTGGCTTGATAAAGTGCGTTAAGTTGAAAAAGTATCATTCATCAATCTGTGGGTTGTATGATACCTTAGTTTTATTTCTTTTAAGAAAAAATGATTTCCACTTCCTCAAGTCCCCCTTCGGTTAACTCTTCTCGTATGCGGTCAGAAATCCAAGCATTGCAGCCTCAACTGGTAGAGTGGCGGCGGCGACTACATGAACGACCGGAACTGGGTTTCCGGGAGCATCTGACCGCTGAATTTATCACGCAAAAGTTGCAGTCATGGGGAATTGAGCATCAAACTGGGGTTGCAAAGACGGGTATTGTTGCTACGATTTCTAGCACCCAACCTGGACCAGTACTGGCGATTCGGGCAGATATGGATGCCCTGCCGATTCAAGAAGAGAATGAGGTATCTTACCGATCGCAGCACGATGGAGTGATGCATGCTTGTGGTCACGATGGACATACCGCGATCGCACTAGGTACAGCCTCCTATCTTGCCCAGCATCGAGACGACTTTATCGGAACAGTAAAGATTATCTTCCAGCCAGCTGAAGAAGGGCCAGGAGGTGCGAAGCCGATGATCGAGGCTGGTGTATTAAAAAATCCTGATGTCGATGCCATCATTGGCTTGCATCTGTGGAACAATCTTCCCCTTGGTACGGTAGGCGTCCGCAGTGGCGCGTTAATGGCAGCTGTTGAGTGCTTTCGCGCTCGCATTTTGGGCAAAGGTGGACACGGCGCGATGCCTCATCAAACCGTTGATTCGGTTGTGGTTGCTGCCCAGATAGTTAATGCTCTGCAAACGATTGTGGCTCGTCATGTTGATCCAATCGAGTCGGCAGTAGTAACAGTTGGCGAACTTCATGCAGGAACGGCACTCAACGTCATTGCCGATACAGCGCGGATGAGTGGCACTGTGCGGTATTTTAACCCAGCTTTAGCGGAATTGATTCCACAGCGGGTTGAGCAGATTATTGCTGGGATTTGCCAGAGTCAAGGGGCGAAATACGACTTAGATTATTGGCAACTTTATCCGCCTGTAATTAATGATGCTGGGATAGCCGAACTGGTGCGCTCAGTAGCGTCAGGCGTCATAGAAACCCCCGTCGGTATTGTGCCGGAGTGTCAGACGATGGGCGGTGAAGATATGTCTTTCTTTCTTCAAGCGGTGCCTGGTTGCTATTTCTTCTTGGGGTCCGCAAACCCAGCTAAAAATTTAGCCCACCCCCACCACCATCCCCATTTCGATTTTGATGAAACGGCGTTAGGAATGGGTGTAGAAATATTTGTTCGTTGCGTTGAGAAATTTTGTAGCTAATATTTCAAGCTCCACTCGTGCTTGAAACTTTGAGAGGCAACTCAACCGTAAAGCAAGTCTGATTCGATCCACTCTCAACTTTGATAGTAACCCCCAAATTTTCTATCAGTTTTTGCACTAGCGCTAGTCCCAATCCAGTCCCACCTTGTTTCCAGGGATCCGGACTAGGAATGCGATAAAACTTGTTAAAAATGCGAGGTAGTTCACAGTTGGGAATCTCAGTACCGGAATTAATCACCTTTAACTGAATCAGTTCTGGTGTAGCAACAGCTGTCACTGTGATTTGTTCTCCTGGTGGGGTGTACTTACAAGCATTGTTTAGCAGCTCCGCCAGGATGCGTTTCAGACTCGATAGATCACAATGCAGATGTGGAAGCGTGGAGGGGATATTAAGCCGGAGCGTTTGCTGTCGATTGCGAAACTGCTCTTGAAAAGGCTCTATCTCTTGCAGTAAAAAGGAATGTAGATGAATTGGTTCTAACATTAAGGTCTGCTTCCCGGTTTCTAAACGTTGCAGATCGAGCAGATCATTGATCAGGTTGATTTCCCGCACAGATTCGTCTTGCAAAATTTGTAGATAGCGATGGACTCGGCTTTGTTGTGCCAACGAGCTGTCCTGACTGAAAGCGACCGTCAACATAAAAATAGCCATTTTTATGTTGACCATGGGTGTCCGCAATTCATGAGAAACTGTACTGAGGAAGTCATCTTTGAGCTGATTGAGTTTTACTAGCTCCTCCACTTGCACTTGAACTGCACGGTTTAGTCGGGCTTGACGAATCGCGATCGCACACTGATTCGCTACCTGCTGCACCAATCGAATTTCTAGTTCATTAAAGGCATCGTCTTTGTGCTTTAATAACCACAAAGCACCTATTACCCCTTGGTCATCAAAAATGGGACAAGGCAGTGTTGTACCCTGACACCAGATAGGGTTGGAACCGATTTCACAAAATTGGAAACACTGACCTTGCCGAAGCTGATCAAAGACTGAGGGAAAGTCTGCCATCTGCACCACGCAACCCTGAAAGGAGGGAGGCGAGGAGGTAGTGTATTCATAGCAAATAGTGGCAGTAGTCTGGTCTGCGTTATATAAAGCCGTATCGCAGCGCTTAACTCGAAGACCTTGGGCTAATTCCTGTACAGCGGTTTGCAAAATCTGGCCTTCGTCGAGACTGTCCCGGACTTTGTCTGTGATGCGTTTAAGCATCGCTTCAAAGTCAAGAGCCTGTTGCAACTGCGCTGTACGTTCTTGCACTTGACTCTCAAGATCGGTGATGCGCGCTTGCATCGTCGCCACCATTCGCTCCTGCTCCGCTTGCTGGTGCAGTATCTCTTCAGTTCGCTTATGCTCGGCGCTCTCGCGCAGTGCCTCTACATGCTTGCGTTCGCTGATATCCTTGGAGAGGACAACTATATTCGTATTCCTAACTTTTTGTAAGGCGCATCGGTCGCTTTTACCCATAACCTGCTGCCATCCTTGTATGCTTGGGCAATTCCCAACTCACAACTTGAGGTGCGATTTTGTAAAAAGGCTGTGAATGTTTGCAGCCTTTCTTGGTCTTCATAATGAAAAATGCTGAAAATTGAGGTTTTAATTCACTTCAAAAGCGGTGTAGCCAAGATCATCACCAAAATAATTGACAGTAAGAATGACTACTACCAACCAATACGGCGAAGTAAATAAATGAATTTTCTCATCCAAAGTTTTGTATCATTCAGGTTCAGATTCCCTTATGTATATACATTTTTTTCTCAATTTGGCGACTTTTTAAATGTTTTATCAGAAAATAAAGCTTTCCACGTTCAACTTTTGTCTGGGGGAGATCCAACATATTAATTTTAGAAAACCTGAAGAAGTAAAAAGGTGTTTTTTTCAACAATGTTATTAATTTCCTAACTTGTATACATCTCCAGGTAAATATATAAAGATTAATAAAATTTAGCACTACCTCAAATATGACCACTCAGGCAATTACTCTGAACATAATAAATAACTTAGCATTGCCTCTATTAGGAAGATAAGCGAAATTTTACTGAATAGTTTGACTTTAGTTGCCTAGCAAAATCAAACCAAGTCAGTGAATTTACGATGGTATAGGAAAGGCGTCATGCTTTAATAAATAGGCATTGGACACTTCTCGCTGTTCACAATCATCTGGTGATGTTACCTATATAAGGCTAGCTAGGCTGAATGGACTCTTCCGTAAATTGGTGTGGAGTGTAAGCGGGGCAGGGGGAAGAGGGGAAGAGCGAGTTTCCCTCTCTTCGCTTGGCTCTAAGCTGGCACTGCCATGCCGCGCTGTACTGCCGGACGCTGCTTTGTTGTCTCAACCCAGCGCTTGAGATTGGGGTGTTCGTCTAGTGTTAAACCTTGAAATTCATAGATAGCGACCCAGGGGTAGGTCGCAATGTCAGCAATCGAGTAATCACCACAGATAAATTCATGGTCTGCCAATTGGCGATTTAACACACCATAGAGTCGTAATGTCTCCTTCTCATAGCGCTCAATTGCGTAGGGAATCTTGGACGGTGCATACTGCTTAAAGTGGTTCAGCTGACCAAACATTGGTCCCACACTGCCCATCTGTAGCATCAGCCACTCCAGGACTTGAAAGCGGTTGTTTTGGTCAGTAGGCAGAAATTTCCCAGTTTTCTCTGCCAGATAAATCAGAATCGCGCCAGACTCAAAAACTGTGATGCCGGTGTCTTGGTCGAGCATGGCAGGAATCTTGCTATTTGGATTAATGGCTATATACTCGGGTGTAAATTGCTCGCCCTTGGAGATGTCAATCTTATGCACGTTGTAGGGGAGCCCGACTTCCTCCAACATGATGGAAGCCTTGCGCCCGTTGGGTGTGGTGAAGGTGTAGAGGTCAATCATGGTATTAAATGCGCTTGTTTTGCGAATATCAGAAAGTTTAGCTGCTAAGACGATACGTACGTGTAGCGGGGCACGTACGTATTCCCTACGGTACGTCTTCGACTCGCTGCAAGCGTAGTGTAGCGGGGCATCCAGAAGTGAGGACTCACCGATTGAGTGGGAAAATAGAGTTAGAAGTAAAACAAGTGCCGAATCAGCCCAGATGCAGCAGGCAACACAACCCATTGTTAAAGACCTAGTGCTTATTGGTGGCGGTCACAGCCATGCCATTGTCCTGAGAATGTTTGGCATGAAACCGCTGCCCGGAGTACGCCTGACGCTGATTACGGAAGCATCAGACACGCCCTATTCTGGGATGCTACCCGGTCATGTAGCAGGTTTCTACAGTCACGACGAATGTCACATTGACTTGGTACGCTTGGCCCAATTTGCCCAAGCCCAATTATATATTGACCGGGTGATTGGTCTCGACCTGGAGAACAAAAAAGTTCTCTGTGCCAACCGTCCTTCTGTCGCCTTCGATCTCTTGTCCATCGATATTGGCAGTACCCCAGCCACCCTATCCGTACCTGGTGCGGCAGAATACGCGATCGCGGCTAAACCAGTTTCTCAACTACTAGCACACTGGCAAGCGTTAATTGACAGTTTGGCCTGTGCTCCTGAGAAACCCATTCGCCTTGGGATTGTGGGTGGAGGCGCTGGCGGTGTTGAATTGGCACTGGCAATGCAAAGTCGTCTGCATCAGGTACTCCTCGCCGCCCAGCAAGAGCTGAATAATCTGGAAATCCACTTATTTCATGGCGATGCTGAACTGATGCCCAACTATAATCCGTGGATGCGCCTTAGCTTTAAGGAAATTTTGACTCAGCGCGGAATTCAAATCCATCTTCAGGCTCCAGTGTGTGAGGTTCAACCGCACAAAATTAACTGTGAGTCTGGACTTAAAGTTGAGTGCGATCGCATCTTCTGGGTAACTCAAGCATCAGCTCCCTGGTGGTTAAGAGCAGCTGGGCTCTGCACCGACTCCAAGGGGTTTATCCTGGTACACGACACCCTACAGTCCGTCTCTCACCCCCACGTCTTTGCTGCTGGTGACATTGCCACAATGGTTAATCATCCCCGTCCTAAAGCTGGGGTATTTGCCGTGCGACAGGGCAAGCCCTTGTTTAATAACTTGCAGCGGATGTTACTCGCACAACAACTGAAGCCGTATAAGCCGCAGAAACAATACTTGAGCTTGATTGGTACAGGAGAGCGAACCGCTCAAGCGTCTTGGGGTTCGCTCGGCTTTGGTTCTTCCCAGTTATTGTGGCGTTGGAAAGATTGGATTGATCGCCGATTTATGGAGCGATTCAGCAATCTACCAGAAATGAGCAGTTCCGCTCAAGATCCGGGTGAGAATGAAGAATCACTCGCCCCTACCATGCGCTGTGCTGGCTGTGGTTCTAAAGTGGGCAGTACAGTTCTAGAGCGTGTCCTGCACCGAATTAAGCAGGAACAACCCAGCAACTCTTTTGACAGTAAGAATATCGTGATTGGTCTGGATGCACCCGATGATGCTGCCGTGGTAGAGGTGCCAGCGGGCTGTCTGATGCTTCATACCATTGATTATTTTCGCGCTCTAATTAATGACCCGTTTGTCTTTGGTCAAATCAGCGCCAACCACTGCTTGAGCGATATTTTTGCGATGGGCGCTAAGCCTCAGAGTGCCTTGGCGATCGCAACCATCCCCTACGCCCTAGAAGCAAAAGTCGAAGAAACCCTTTACCAGTTGTTATCAGGCGCTGTTAAGGTGCTTAACCTTGCTCAAACACCTCTCGTCGGTGGTCACACAACCGAGGGAGCAGAACTAGGATTCGGTTTATCTTGCAACGGTTTGGCTGCTCCTGAACAACTACTGCGAAAAGGAGGCATGAAACCCAGTCAGGTATTGATTTTAACTAAAGCACTAGGGACTGGGACGCTATTTGCCTCTCATATGCGGAGGCTCGCCAAGAATCGTTGGATTGATGGTGCTGTTGAGTCGATGCTGGTGTCGAATCAAGCTGCAGCTGCTTGTTTGTTGCAACATAAAGCCACTGCTTGCACTGATGTAACAGGTTTTGGGCTGCTGGGACATTTAATGGAAATGATCCAGGCATCCCACGTAGCAGTTGAGTTAGAGCTTGAAGCCATCCCGGTTCTGGAAGGGGCGCAAAAGACACTGCAAATGGGAATAGTTAGCTCACTTCAGCCAGAGAACTTACGGGCGTCCAGTTATATTTGCAGTCTAGATAAGGTGAGCGCTCACCCAAACTATCCCCTCCTATTCGATCCACAAACAGCTGGTGGTCTCCTGGCTGCTATCCCAGCTGAGCAAGCTGCTGCTTGTTTAGCCTCACTCAAAGCCTTGGGGTATTCACACAGCCGCGTGATTGGTCGCGTGATGCCTCAAGTTGAAGGCAGAAAGCCGATTGCACTAAGTGAGTAATAAGAAGGCTGATTATTTTCAAAGTCGAAAAGGGAACACCTACGCAAGTACTTGGAACATCTACCTGTGTGTGGTCAAATTAAGATCTTCCTATAGATAGTTTTTTGATCATCTATGAAAAAACCATGTCGTACTTCCTTGTTCGTTACCTTTGCTTTGCTGCTAACAGCCTGCGGCCAAGCAAACACGAATACAACTTCCGCAACGGACACCTCAGCCTCACCAGGTTCATCTACTCCTATTCCAATCGGTATTGCCTTCGCGCAAACCAGTGACGTCGCTCTACTTGGTCAGGAGGGAGTCGCTGGTGCCAAAATTGCTGAGAAGTATTTCAATGACAAAGGCGGCATCGATGGCATTCCCATCAAACTGGTGTTCCAAGACACTGGCAGAGATGAAGCAGGGGCAATCAACGCCTTCCAAACTTTAATTAACAAAGATAAAGTTGTCAGCATTGTTGGTCCCACTCTCTCACAACAAGCCTTTAGTGCCGATCCCATCGCCGAGCGTGCCAAAGTACCGGTACTGGGAGCATCCAACACCGCCAAAGGAATTCCGGAGATTGGTGATTACATCGCTCGTGTCTCAGCACCTGTTTCAATTGTTGCTCCGAATTCTGTCAAGGCTGCACTGAAGAGCAACCCAAACATCAAGAAAGTTGCTGTATTTTACGCTCAAAACGATGCGTTTAACAAGTCTGAGACGGAAATTTTTCAGCAAACTGTTAAGGATCAGGGGCTTGAGCTGGTAACGGTACAAAAGTTCCAAACCACGGATACTGACTTTCAAACGCAAGCCACCAACGCGATTAACCTAAAACCAGACTTGGTGATCATTTCTGGATTGGCTGCTGACGGAGGTAACTTGGTGCGGCAACTGCGGGAACTCGGTTATAAAGGCTCAATCATTGGTGGGAATGGTCTCAATACGTCGAATGTATTGACAGTGTGTAAGGCACTTTGCGATGGCGTTATGATTGCTCAAGCTTATAGCCCTGAACACCCCGGTGAGATTAACAACACATTCCGCACTACCTATCGCGCTCAATATAAAAAAGAACCACCCCAGTTCAGTGCTCAAGCCTTTGCAGCTGTTCAAGTGTATGTAGAGGCTCTGAATGCTATTGATAAAAAGACTGATATTGGTACGATGCCCCTTGAGCAGTTACGTACAGAATTAAACAAACAGTTGCTGGCTGGCAAGTACGAAACGCCCCTAGGTGAGATTGCCTTCACCCCAGAAGGCGATGTTGTCCAAAATGAGTTTTACGTTGCACAAATTAAGATGGAGGGAGATGGAAATACTGGTAAATTTACGTTTCTAAAATAATTGAAACTATGGACATAACCCTGTTTTTGCAACAATTTTTGAACGGTTTGTCCATCGGGAGCGCGTATGCCATTTTTGCTTTAGGGTACACACTAATCTTTTCGATATTGGGCATCATTAATTTTGCTCATGGTGCTATCTTTACTCTTGGCGCTTACTTTACCTATGCGCTTATGGGTGGTGCTTTCGGCTTTAGTGGATTGCTGGCTAACGCAGCGCTACCCGTACAACTTCCCTTTGCCCCGGCGTTGATTCTGGGAAGTACGCTTGCTGGATTAGTTGGGGTTGCCGTTGAACGCTTTGCATTTCGACCTTTGCGACGTAAGGGCTCTGATCCACTGCTTACCGTCGTTTCCAGCTTGGGTGTGTCAGTGGTAATTGTCAATTTAATTCAGTATCTAGTTGGCGCAGAAAGTTACACATTTCCAGCGAATACTTATGGCACCTTGCCAGCTGCTATCAACTTTGGCACAGCGGAAAAACCAGTTCCCATTCGCAGTGTTCAGGTGGTCATTTTTTGTGTATCTGTGGTAATTCTGGCAATCCTCACGTATTTCATTAATTGCACTAAGTATGGTAAGGCGATGCAGGCAGTCGCTGAAGATCCTACCACTGCCAGTCTGCTGGGCATTAACGCCGATCGCTTTATTGTCCTCACCTTTTTTATCAGCAGTTTTCTAGCTGGGTTGGCGGGGACTTTGGTAGGCTCTAGTGTGAGTATTGCCGGACCATACTTCGGTATTGGCTTTGGGTTGAAGGGTCTAGCGGTAATCGTACTGGGCGGTTTAGGCAGTATTCCTGGTACGGTGCTAGGCGGCTTGTTGATTGGGCTGGTTGAGGCTTTTGTCCCGGCTGATTTCTCTGCCTATAAAGACGCCGTTGCTTTTGGAATACTGTTTATCATGCTCTTGGTTAGACCCCAAGGTTTACTAGGGCGACGCTTTGTACAGAAGGTTTGACAGAACCTTGAAGTCTAATTTTTTCTATTATTTCTACTGTTCCCAACCTTTTTTGTCTAGCGAATACTTAACGGCAGGTTCGTCTGTTTGATTTCGTGAGTGGTAAAGCCAGTTCGACTCAAATTGTAAACCTGCCTTTTCCATGACTCGAATGGATGCACGGTTGGCAGCAAGAGCAGTGGAGATGATGCGATCGCACCCTAACTCTTTAAACCCTTTGTGAATCAATGCTCTTGAGCCATCCGTCGCATAGCACCTCATATACTGGCTAATAATCGAGATTTAGAATTGACAACGGGAGTAAAGAATGAGCACACTGTACACTGGAGGATGCCAATGTGGGCGTATACGATACGAGATCAAAGCTGAACCTTTAACAATCTACCTATGTCACTGCTCTGAATGCCAAAAGCAATCTTCTAGCGCCTTTGGCATGTCTATGCCGGTTCCCCGTGAAGCGGTTGCAATAGTCCGAGGGCAGCCAAAAGAATGGACTCGAAGGTCTGAGAGTGGACATGAAGTCACTTGCCTGTTTTGTGAAGATTGCGGCACAAGGTTGCTCCATAATCCAGGGCGCAACCCAAAAATCACAAATGTGAAACCTGGGACTCTTGATGATACTAGTTGGTTGCAGCCTGTTGGGAACTTGTGGACGCGGAGCGCCCAGCAGTGGGTTCACATATCTGAACATATGCTGAACTATGAGGGTCAGCCTGATGACTTTTCACAGCTATTTGAACAGTGGAAGACCTATACAGGCTCTTTGGCGCGCGTTAAACTGAGTCGCCTCGATGATGGGACAACTTAGTTTAACCTCACTCTAAAGATAATTTTGTCAAGTTTATACCCTATTAATGAGACAGAAGCTTTTTGCCCTAGATAACTTTGACCTCTATAGAATCATTGACAAACTCGACGAGGGTGCAACTTCTGTGCCGATTCTGAACGAGGCTTTCAGGCTGGCGCTGCTGAAAGAGGCTCAGAGCTATTCCTACACACCAGAGGCTGAACTGGTCGGGACTGGAAACCAAGTGGTCAAGCAGCAGCTTGGCTCATTCTCCGATTTTCCTCCATCCACATATTATAGCCAACTAAAAGATGCCTTTCAATCTCTTCTAGACGAACACCTAGCCGCTTTTAAAACCTATCCCTTTGCCACCAACTTGAATTTCAATTCGATGGTGCTACAGAAATATGACTTGGGGTCTATTGGTATTACCCCGCACCGAGACCGATTGAGTTACATCAACCTGGTTTGCATTTTTAATATCGGTGGGCAAGGGAAATTTTACCTTTGTGACGACCGATCTGGCAGTAACCCAAGAGTTATTCATAGCTCTCCAGGCAGCGTCATCTTCTTGAGAGCGCCAGGATTTAAGAGTTCTCAAGAACGACCCTTTCACTACGTCATCGATATTCAAGCAACTAGATATACCTTTGGCTTGAGACAAAAGGCTTTGCCTCAATGTGTCGAATCTTGATCTCAAACTGTGGTCAGTTCGCCTAGTACAGTATGGGAGTCCACAGTCGAGTAGCGTCGAGCCGCCTCTAGAAAGGCAGTGACATCTTCTTCCCTCGTGTTGAAAGCAGTTACCAACCGCAAAGTTGTTGAATGCTCTCCCTCCCAACGGTAGAACCGGAAGCCATCGGCAACAAGTCCTTCGATGACTGCTTCAGGCAACTGAATGAAGATTTCATTCGCTTCAACCGAATGACACAGGTGCGCCCCTGGTAGCGAGGTGAGTCCTGCTGCTAGCGTTGCCGCCATCTGGTTAGCGTGAGCAGCGTTCCTTATCCATAAATCATCTGTTATGTAAGCTTCCAGCTGCGCCGACAAGAACCGCATCTTTGAGAATAAATGACCGCTGCGCTTGCGACGATAGCTAAACGTTTCCGCTAGGGACTGATTGAAAAAGACCACGCCTTCAGCTGCCATAGCACCATTTTTAGTCGCTCCAAACGTCAGTACATCGACACCAGCCCGCCAGGTAATATCTGCAGGAGAGCAACCCAAGCTAACCACGGCATTGGCGAAGCGGGCACCATCCATATGTAGGCTGAGGCTGTGAGCATGGGTGATTTCAGCAATGTCGTGGACTTCATCAACGCTATAAACTGTCCCAGCTTCACTCGCCTGAGTCAGACTTACGGCAGCTGGCTGCACATGATGGACGACGCCAGCACCTGAGCGGGCAAGTACTGCAGCCAAGTCAGCGGCGTAAATTTTACCATGAGATCCAGTCAGCGTCACCAACTTCGCACCACCCGTGTAAAATTCTGGCGCACCGCACTCATCAACGTTGATATGCGACTCGGCATGGCAGTAAATCGCCCCAAAGGGTGGTGCCATCACGGATAGAGCCAAGGCATTGGCTGCAGATCCGGTTGCTACTGGAAAAACCGTAACGGCAGTCTCAAATAAATCCGAGAACTTGGCTTCTAGTCGTTGGCTGCATTCATCGTTACCGTAGGGCATGGCTGCGCCCTCATTTGCTGCAGCCAATGCTGCCATAATTTCCGGTGCCACGCCGGTTACGTTGTCACTACAAAAGTTCATCGGTTTGGCTTAAGTCTTTGGCTATCAGTCTAACAACAAGCTGATCTGCTTATTTAGGAATAGATAAAAAAATCCCCCACCCGCAGGCAGGGGATTTTTTATTTACCTACAACGTTAGCTTTAGCTAATCTTATCAGCCGAACTTACCAGCAGTTGAGGCAATTAGGAAGGCGGCGAAGGTGAGGATATAGCCAACCGTGAAGTGAGCTAGACCAGTCGCCCAACCTTGGACGATCGACAGGGATACGGGCTTATCCTTCCAGCGAACCAGGTTCGCTAGTGGTGTGCGCTCGTGCGCCCAAACTAGAGTTTCAATCAACTCTTGCCAGTAACCTCTCCAGGAAATCAGGAACATGAAGCCGGTTGCCCACACTAGGTGTCCGAACAGGAACATCCAGGACCAGACCGCCAGGTTATTCATGCCGTAGGGGTTGTACCCGTTAATCAACTGAGCCGAGTACAGCCACAGGTAATCGCGCAGCCAGCCCATCAGATAGGTAGAGGACTCATTGAACTGAGCGACGTTGCCTTGCCAAATGCCCAGATGCTTCCAGTGCCAGTAGAAGGTGACCCAACCAAGGGTGTTGAGCATCCAGAACGTGGCTAGGTAGAAGGTCTGCTCCCAAGAGGAAGTTTGGCAGGTGCCACCACGACCAGGACCATCGCAGGGGAAGGTGAAGCCGAAGTCCTTCTTGTCGGGCATCAGCTTGGTACCACGGGCATCCAACGCACCCTTGACACAAATCAAGACGGTGGTATGTATACCAAGCGCGAACGCGTGGTGTACCAGGAAATCGCCAGGGCCAATCGTCAAGAACAGGGAGTTGGTGCCATTGTTAATTGCATCCAGCCAACCCGGCAAATAGGGAGCGCCAGCTAAGGAAGCAGCGCTATCCGGGTTCGACAACAGGGTGTTAAAGCCGTACAGCACCTTACCATGAGCACCCTGGACGAACTGAGCAAACACCGGCTCAATCAGGATTTGCTTCTCAGGCGTGCCGAAGGCAACCACGACATCGTTGTGGACGTACAGACCCAGGGTATGGAAGCCCAAGAACAGCGACACCCAGCTCAGGTGCGAGATAATCGCTTCTTTGTGCTTCAGCACTCGGTCAAGCACATTGCCCTTATTTTGATCGGGGTCGTAGTCGCGCACCCAGAAAATTCCGGCGTGAACGAACGCTCCTATCATCAGGAACCCAGCGATGTACTGGTGGTGGGTATAGAGCGCTGCCTGTGTTGTGTAGTCCTGCCCTATGAATGCATAGGGAGGCAGTGCGTACATGTGCTGCGCTACTAGGGAAAG
>QQTW01000859.1_pt1 | contig 20187 bp, 32 predicted proteins | sample 1904831 | NCBI WGS metagenome assembly QQTW01 (sample SAMN09435610, study PRJNA476489) | Subsurface metagenome, whole genome shotgun sequencing project. | reverse complement strand
GTAATTACGGCTTTATAGAAGGCTATAGAAGCCTTTTTAGTTAAAAACTTTACGCGTATATTTTTACTCTATTCTAGCTCTATTTCTACTTTTAATATCTTTTTAGTCTAGCATAATCTTACTATATATAGGAAATTAGATTAGGTTTTTACTTATAGGAGAGAAATATGGGGAGGAGAGATAAACGGATTATAAAAAGGCCTAAAGGGCTATAGATAGTAGTTATCATAGATAATTACTACTATAATAAACTTTCTATCTACCTTAGACTAATATAATTAAAGATATATTCATAGGATCTTATACTCTTATATAGACTACTATAAAGACTACTATAATTATTAGGTAACCTAGTAGGTTATCTAACCTAATTAGGTTAAACCTAGTAGGTTACCTAACCTAATTAGGTTAAACCTATTAGGTTCAACCCCCCCTCTAACCTAACTCATTAACCTAACCCAACTTAACTTAACCCAGAACTCACTAGGGGAATATCTAACCCATGGTGACCCCTACTAGTTTCCTAATTTCAAACTCTACTAACGCATACCAATCCTATATAACGGTTACTAGCTAGCACCCACTATAACGGATATATTATATATTCTATAATAAGAACTTTTCGCCATATATACTACTTTAGAAGATCCTTCTCCCTAAAATAATATAACATTTTCTAGCATTAGTCACGGCGGGCGCTAATATCTTGGAGTTAATAATAACGATTATATAGAGAGCATAAACTTTGTTAATGCTAACCTCGGTAGGCATTACCAGATGCAGTGGGTGAGCCCCCACAGCTGGGACGACGTTCTGGATATCGTGGCTAGTTTATTATGATGATATTGGTGGAGCAATGGGCGAGTTGAGCTAATAGGAGAAGTTTTTCTATCGTTGACTATGGACTGTGATAAGGCTTATCGTTACCATACCTCTCCTTCATTGGAGGACAACCAACTTGACGCGATAATAGGCTGCGCAAGTGGAGTTCAGTAGAATGGTACGGCTCTCCCGCGTGTTCATGAATCGCAGTTGACCGGAAATGCTGGTTGACGGTCTAGAACCTGCATCATGTAGCTGGGATGGGGTAGTTGTAGCCCATCGATGGCCCCGTGAGCAAGGGAAAGCGGAAGTAGCCGTAGTCCGATTGGAAAGTTGAACCACCCACTTGGGCGGCGAACGAAGTGACGACTTTGCTCTACAGACAGAAATGACTGATTCAGTGATGAGTTCCCCAACTCTGCCGTCCGCTCCTGACACCGTGCATCATTAGCCGCGCTCCGCTCCGCAAGACGAACGACATGGAGGGCGGGCCGGTGCAAATTTTCCAATATGCGGCACCTAGTGCCACACCGTTGCATTCACGGAGAATCCCATTATTGGGCTACATACGGCGTTGAGCCTCCAATGGCGTATGTTGCCGTTGGGGATATCCCTCCATCAGATGCAGGCCGTGGGAGAGTACCTTGTTGACTGAGGTCGCCCAGTCATTGTTTCATTGGTGCCCCGTGGGGGCCCCGCAGTCTATATCAACAGACCTCGTCCTAGGTGCTTCGTCTTCTCCGTAGCTCCTTTGTCAATTGCATTTCACCGCACTCTTCCAAAGTGGCGCATACAATGGCGGAGAAACAGATTGAGGAGGCGAGTGTATCGGCTCATCATGAAAACCCAAAGAACGCCAATCATAGCCACGATGAAGAAGTTGGAGCAGAGGCAGCAAATATTGCAAAAGTGGAGAAAGTATACAAGTATGTGGCGCGAAGTCCTTCTTAGATGTGCAGCTTTCTGACCTCAAGCTAGGAGACTGGATCGACGGATAATACCTGGTGAGTCTTACGGACTCCATTGCTCTGTCTTGATGCTAAGTGCCTGTCAGCTTTCTGGACTCTGTATTTCCTCTGCGCCGCCATTCGTTCCAACGTCGGGCTTGCCCAGACAATGAATCAGGCCAACGACCATGATCTGGCCTCTGTCCTCAACATCACTCCGAAGCAGGTGTCTACCGGCCTGGCTCTGTTCTATGTCTGCTATGTCATCTTCGATTTCCCCTCCAACCTCATCATGTCCAAGCTCAGTCCGCACGTATGGATGAGCAGGATCGTTGTGGGAGTCAGTATCATCGGCATTGGCATGACGGGGATGAAAGCTGCATGGAGCTTCTAGTACGTTGAGTCTTGTGCCGTTGCTGTCGCTAGTCATTGAGAACTTCTTCATAGCCTTTTGCGCCTGTTGCTGGGCATTGTCATAGCCGGCATGTGGCCAGGCATGGCATACTATCTCACGCTCTTCTATCCTCCGTCACGTACCGGAAAACGAATTGGCCTATATTTCACGGCGGCTCAGGTCTCGGCATCAGTGGTTGGCCTCGTATCGGCAGGCTTTCAGAAAATGGACGGTCTTGGGGGACTGGTCGGCTTTCAATGGATGTTCCTGATATACGGTCTGGTGACCTTCATCGTCGGTATTTCCCTGCTCTGGTGGTTGCCGGACCGACCCCTTCCGCCAGGAGAAGTAAGAGAGCGGACGGGCTGGCGCAGGTTCATACCAGCAAGTAAACCGGCGCTTACTGGAGAAGACGCGTTGGTGCACTACGAGGATCTCACAAGAGTGTATCATCGCCGAGCCTGGAACCTCAAGGACCTGTGGAACGTGATGATCGACTGGCGATTGTGGCCGCTCGTCATCATGTATTTCGGGGTGGTCGGCGTTGGTATTGGCGTTCAGAACTACGGGACCGTCATCATTCAGTCCATCAATCCCAAGCTCACGTCCATCCAGCTCAGTTTACTCTTTGCTCCTATCTGGGTTGTAAGTGTTATGGCTTTTAGACCTTCGACGGCGGCAAGATCATCACTGACTTCAAGTAGATGGACCTTATTGCCATCCTGATTGTTACCCCTTTGTCAGATCGTTTCCACCGATACCGCGCCCAGTTCTTCAGCTTCAGTGTGGCTCTTCAGATGGCTGGACTCCTCATCACTACCTTTGCAGCATCCAGCTCCTTATGGTCTCGCTACGGAGGCCTCCTGATCGTCGGATTCGGCCTGGGTCCCACAGTTCCCATTGTGATGACTTGGACCAACGAGATATTCCAACCACGCCACGGCGAGGTCGGCGTGGCGGCCGCGTCGGCTCTGGTTTCGGGTTTGGGGAATCTTGGAAGCATTCTCACTACTTACGCGCTGTACGCAGGTTGGCCGTCGGACTCCAAGCCCCCGAACAAGTTCCGAAAGAGTAACCTCGTCATGGTGGGTATCCTGGCTGCGAGCATCCTCAGTAGCATTGTCATGACCGTACTTCTCAAACTCACTGGAGGCTATATGGGCAAGAAGATTAGTTCCGCTAGCTCGACGAACGAGAGCGAAGGAGTCATCATGGATGGTGCTGCGAGGAGAGAGGTGCAACAGAGAGGCCTCGGAAAGCTGTGGATCAAGAAGTGATAAATTGGTCGAGTGACAGCTATGAAGAAACAAACTTTCCCGCAGCGGAAGCGATAGCTACGACAATATATTAGTAGGGCATTGCCTCGGCAAATGCAGGTATATACGATGCATCTATGTTTCGAATGAAACGTATGTGACCAGCAATCTTTCTTCGAAGTCTTACAATGCAATCCTGCATTCGCGTATGATTTCTCTGACACGCCCTGAGATCGAGCTGTAGTATGCCTGTTTCTCCGACACAATAGCCAACCTCGTGTTTCTCCAGGAAGACGTAGTGGCTCACCCACGAATTGCATCGCCGAATGCCTCCCCTACCGCTCCGGCCAACTCCGAAAAGAATACCCCCTTGAGCACCGTTTCTCCCTCACTGGCAGCCCATGCTCCAGCCTTTTCCAACTTCTGGGTCCAATATTGACGGGCTGTCAAAGAAAGATCCTCCCATTTCTTCAGCTCGGCCTTGTCATTTAAAACTTCCTTGTCTGGGTCTGAATCAGTGGCTTGTCGGTCCGCAGTCATGTCTCTTATGAACTCTTTAACATCTGGGTGGACCTCTGTGGAGAGCTCTTCCGTTTCCGGAGAGGACCGTATGATGAGTGCCTTGGAAGCGTGATCGTCGGTGCTTATGCGACGCAGAAGCAATTCTCTGAGCTGTGCGCCTGCTTCTTGTACCGCGTCTGGCACTATCGCGTCTGCTATCTTGCTAGCAGCGTCGCCTGCCTTTTGTACTGGGTTGACTTCTCGTCCGAACGAAGGCAGATACCGGTGGAGCCAATTATTGCTGCTGAGTACAGATCCGATGCCATGAGTACCGTCCTGGCTCGCGGTCGTTTGTGAGAGGAAAGACTGCAAAAGTATTGCCGAGACGAGGAGAATGAAACTCGCGAGCACAGCTGTAGCCCCGGTATAAATCTTCTGGGCTCGAGCCGATGAGAGGATGTAGCGCGACTGGCCCTTGGAAGACTGGAGCGCTTGAAGAGTAAACGTGTCAACGACGACGGTGTTGCCCATGCTTGTGGAAGCGAGATGGAGATATTGTGGACCAGGTTTTGATGCTGGAGTTTGAGACTTGGAGTCTTTCTGTCCTTGCGACAACGCTTGCATAGATGATGCGTGAAATGGTTCCAGGACGATACCGGTCATTTGGAATGGGTGGACGTTACGAAAGGTAGAGACCGTCCGGAACGTACTCAACATTTCGGACTTGTGCCCTCGATAATCGATCACGAGAACCTCAATGGAAACGTCTTGCCCTGCAACGGCAACAACATACTGTCGCTCGCCCGTTTCAGGATCTGCGTCGAGCGCGCATACATCAAGACCAACGGCGGTCTTGATGCGATTCGGTAGCCGCTTGCGCAGCATGATAGACCCGGGTCCGGTAGGGTAGAGCTGAAGAATCAGCAGCTCGCTGCCAGAGCGGTTTGGTAAGTTGCAGAGAAGAAGCAGGTACCTCTCTGTGAGGAAGCGGAGTGCCCTAATTTTCGTGCGTGGTACCTTTTCCGAACCAGTAGGAGACGGGATGGCATGTACACGCCTGATACTTGGTGACTTGTTTGTCGATTTAGCATTAGAAAAGTCGTGTTCGATTCTGCTGATCAAGACCTCGTCGTCTGTACAGTATGCCAGGAGAAAATCCCCTTCGGACGGTTCGGCAATGTCGATGTCGGCAGCCTCTGAGTCCGTTGGTGTGTCGATGCGCTGAATGACGTCTGATACCCCTGGTGTCGGCGTTGTAGCGTTGAAGACGACAATCTGACCCTGAAGCCCGAGACTAGACGCAACTGCTCCAATACGCTTGCTGCCCGACTTCCGCGGTTGCGCAGGAGACAACCGAAGCTTCCTCTGATACATTTCGGGGTCATTCGTCCTTGAAGCCTTGAACAGCGATGTCTTGCCAATCGGAGATATGCGACCCTGCTCTTGCTCCTTTGTATCGCCGTCTGGCCTCAACTCTGCTCCTTTTTGTCTCCTAGGCGGGTATTGTATGAGGAACGAGCGTAAATGCTCGTTCTTTCCGGCCTTCTGCTCTGCAGCTGACGAGTTGATGCCAGCGAAAGTGACCAACCCCTCCTTGGTAGCAAGGTTGCCGATGGTCATTACGCAATCCTCATCGCGGGAGAGTTCAAGCTCGGCAACATTGGAGATACCCGCTCGTGATGAAACATCGAGGAGCGTCTGATGAGGACAAGGTTAGCAAGTGCTGCTGCGACAAGCACTCTGAGGAGGCATCCAAACAATCTTGTTTCCTACGCCACTTCGACCTTCACCACCTCCACCCCCTACGACAAGATAACCCCGGTTATAAGGGTCGAAGTCCGCGGCATATATCGGGTATGATAGTGTACATTTTGCGTAGGATACTTTGCCCGACATGGAGGCTGAAGAGCCAATGCGGCAGCTGGAAGATGATTTGATTCTTTCTGGTTTTATTGCAGAAAAAGGAGTGTCACAAGAGAGCGATACGCGGGCGTATGTGTGCTTTCAGTTCGAGATTGAATGCACTCGGGCTCGTGGCTGCCAACATGGAAGATGAAACTTGCTGATGACATCTTAAAGTCTGACTAACTAGGAACAGGTTTAGCGGCATCTGGGGGTGGCTCTGCCTTACGCGGAAACTTGAGCCAGTTGACATCTGACAACGACCGGTTGACAGGTCCAATAATAGGTCTCCCCTTGCGGTGCTGCGCTTCGTCCGGCTGTGCAGCCAAGGAACACGCAAAACCAACAAGATTGCCTGCCCAGCCCTGCACAGATGGCTACTGCAATGGCATTCTGTTATATATGGCCGCTTCCCTCGGCGCCCTGGGTTCCGCGATGAGACCTGGATGCTCTCTGACGACTCTCCTGCCCGCGGATAAGTCATGGCCGGAGCATCCTCGTATCTCACCACCACCTACCGCCGCGTTTTTCAGAATGAGACGCACACAGCCGATGAAGAGGGACGTACTTCAAGGTGCATTCACATATGAGACTTCCTCGCGCGAACGATTGCAGCTAAGATGATTCAGCTTGAAATCTACACCTTACGCGTCGACTGGCGAAGAGGATGGTGGAGTCGACAAGACAGCGGAGGAAACTCTCACCCGAGACAAGAGTGGACGTGGTCTGGCGCTCAAATGGAAGACATGCGTGCATGCCAGTGTGGCTTCGGTCCTAGCCGTCCTTATCCTGAACGTTGCGGTGACGGCCTGGGCCAGTGTCACCTTTGTACACACTGACGGGATTGGTACCGCGTATGAGGGCAAATGCGATGTGACCGAGGCCTGGGCACGCTGGCTACACTTTGGAATCAACGTGCTAAGCTCGATCCTGCTGTCCTGCTCGAATTATTGCATGCAGCTGCTGGTCGCTCCGACCCGACGCGAGGTTGACTGCGCGCACTCGAAGAATGTATGGCTTCAGATCGGAGTCCCGAGCGTGCGTAACCTCTACTACGTATCATCTAGGAGGGTTATTCTCTGGTGGCTTCTGGCGCTGAGCAGCATTCCCCTGCACCTGCTGTGGGTTGACGTCTGTCAGCACATGCGCCCTTCCTGAAGCTAAGTCAGCCAGGTATAACTCTGCCGTGTTCCAAACCCTCTCCAATCATTCCTATGAAGTGGTCGTCATAAATGAAGGCTTCATTGATGGCGGCGGCTGGAATCCCGTGGCTGGTACATTCCCTGATCTAAGTCGACGAATCGAGTCCCTGCAAAGCCCTCTGTTGGGTGGACAAGCGCAGGACCCGCGTAAATTCCAGAACCTCACGCGTGCGGAGTGTCTACAGCTTTACAGCGCCCAGTATCTCACCGACAGGGAAACGGTGTACGCGGTCACTCCTGAAGGCAACCCCGTCAACGCATCTCTGCTCCTGCTTTCAAATGCGAGCTCATCCATCAACTATGTCGCTTTCGAGGACGGAATCGACGTACGGCATCACCCTTTCAGAGGTGAGCGTCAGCTTTCAACTAACATGTGGTTGTGCACGGAGCGTTTCGACAGTTGCTATGCTTATACTGGTGTTTCGGGGCGGGCGTCACTCCCTGAATCAATGATATGCTACTCGACCGAGGATTGCACGTCCCGGGGGCCCGGAGATGAGGGGTTCTTGGAGTGCGAAGTGAAGAACTGCGATTTAATGCAACGACCTGACGACATTGGTGACTGGGCTGTGGGGGGCTTTTCAATCTCGTACTGTCTGAGCAAGCTTGTTCCCGAACGTTGTGAGCTCCAGTTCAGTGTGTCTATTCTCGTGATTGTGATTTCTTGCAACGCGGTCAAGATGATTAGCATGCTTCTCTGCGCCCGCTTCATCAAGGATGAACCCTTGATCACCGTTGGCGATGCGGTAGCATCGTTTTTGGACACCCCGGACACGGCCACTGAAGGCTTGTGTTTATATTCAGGGAAAGACTTCGCTCGACGTCGGAAAAACACATCGATCAGTAATAGGGCGCCACGTCCTTGGCGATACACAGGGCGGCGTTGGTACGAGACCGCATCCAAGACGCGCTGGGGACTGACTTTGGCCATGTAAGTACATACACTCAATCGCACCACAAACGTAACCACTGTTGAGCGGTGATTATGCCATGTTTTGTTGGAAGTCACGGCTCACTTGTGTTCAGATGCATAATCGCTCTCTCCGTGGCCGCTGCTTGGCTCCGTCAGGGCGTCTTCACTGCCCAGCTAGGAGTGGACGACTCAAGCCTGCCTGGCCTCTGGCGTCTTGGTTTTGGTGCCGCCAGGACAGATTCTGTGATCTATCTCAAAGGGGTTGGGTTAATCGGGTGCGTTTTGCTGGCTAACTTACCACAAGCCATTATATCTTTTATTTACCTCTTCTACAACGGTCTATTCACCTCGATGTTACTCGGACATGAATGGGCTTTATTAGCAAGACGCAGGAAGACCTTACGTGTCAGTTTACCACGAGGGAGGCAGAGGTCAACATACTGGCTACAGCTGCCATATCATTATGCCATTCCTATGGTTGCAGCCATAACGACACTCCACTGGCTCATCTCACAGTCTTTGTTCATCGTCCGCGTCAAATCAATGGCCGGTGACGCAGTGGAATCGGTCCAAACGAACATAGGCTTCTCCTGCATCGCTATCTTCTTCGCCGTCATACTTGGATTGGTCATGGTCACGGCTTGCATAGCGACCGGGCTCAGGCGTTTATATCCTGGAATTCCCCTTGCCGGGTCCTGCAGCTTGGCAATCAGCGCGGCGTGTCATCGCCCTGTTGACGACGTGGACGCCGCGCTCATGCCGGTCATATGGGGAGAGGTTACGGCGGACCGAGACAGCGAGGTCGGCCATTGCTGTATCACGAGCCATGAAGTGTGTACCCCTTCAGTTGTTCGATTGTATGCCGGAAAGTGTGGAAGTTGGTGCGAACAGTGGGCCAGGTTGCCCACATCAAAGCTGCTATTAGCTAGAGGATCATCGGCTCGTGTAGAACAACATGGATAAATTTCAACTAGATGACGATGCACGAGTGAACTCTGTAAATCTGTCTTTTGCTGGATTTTGCAGGCAAATCTATCCGGATGTCGTTGTCCAATTATCCATTTTGCCAAGATTAGTGGCCCTGATCGATAGTCGGATCAACAGGCTAGTAACGCTAAATAATCTTGGCAGCTTTTTCACAACATTTTGGGTTTGCAGTACTAATCCACCTCGGATGTGCAACATCTGAAGCCGAAGGCTCGAAGAGTAGCATTGTGGCAAAATGGATGTCATTTCACTGAACCCCCCTCAAAAAGACGACACAGACTGGGAGATTGATCCCGTGTCTGACATAGAAGACTACACAATCGAGAAAGCACAGGAAATATTAAAACGGGCGGAGGCAAGACTCCTGGAGCAAGCCGCCGCCGGTGACCCCAAGTCAGGCACTCAGGACTCGTCCTCTTCTCGATTTCGGATTCCCAAGCTGCATGCAAACGGCGTTCCTGAGCCTTACGTGCAGACAGATGGGGACGTTGCTCGAGCAGAGCCAGCTCGCTTGATTCGCAAGGAGCATAGAGAACTTGCAAATCGGGTGAGGAAGGTCGAAGATCCTGTGGTGGTAAAGAGAACTGTCATAGAAGTGAGTGTGATTCAATCTTGCTGCGTGTTCGTCCGGGAAGAAAATTTCCATTCTATCTTGACGCAGATTTCTGGGCCTATCTTAGGTGCCATTCTGCCTCGATGAAAGTCATATTTAACATAGTTACTCTGAGACGAGTTCGAGAATATCTGTTAGGACGCTGCAGTGCTTCAGAGTCAGTATGCTCTAACAGTCACTATAGAAGAAGAAAGCTACTGCAGGCTCGGACTGGTTCAACCTTCCTCGCACAGACCTTACGCCGGAACTCAAGAGAGACATCCAACTCCTAAAGATGCGGTCAGTCCTTGATCCGAAACGCCACTACAAGAAAGAAGGAAAGTCAAAGGCGCCGGAATTCTCGCAAGTTGGAACCATCGTTGAGGGTCCCGCAGAGTACTACAGTGCCAGGCTACTCAACAGAGAGCGCAAGAAAACATTTGTGGAGGAGATACTCGCTGCCGAGGCTGAAACAGGACGGTTCAAGCAAAAATACAATGAAGTGCAAACTACGAAGCGGAGCGGGAAAAAGGCATACTACAAAGACGTGAAAGCAAAGCGTTCAGCAAAATGGAAGAAGTGATCAGGAGGCTTGCGCGGTTGTGACACCGTATGACTCGATTTGAGGCTTGTATAAGCCGCGTGGTATGACCATACTTTTTACGAGCACACCATGGACTGCTCGACAGTGGTTGAACGTTCGACTTCCGATGTGACGAGAAGCAGCATCTGAGACGACTTGGCTGATCACATGAAGATGTCGACAACTGACGAACTTTTGATGGCACTCATGTAGTGCTGAAAAAGCTTGGTCTACTATTTATTCTGCCACAAAGATACCCTCCAATATCTGCTTCACCAGACCCTGCCAGGCGTCAGTGCTGCTAGGCCTTCGCGTAAGGCGCTGCCACTCACGTGCATATTTTCCGCTGCATTCTTCCCCGCCTCAAGGACCTCAAGATGATTAGCTTTCCCCACACTCAGATGCTCTTCTAGTTCAGCTTCGCTCATTCGCTCTAGCGCTGGATCATCGCCTCTTGGACCGGACTCGAGCACGGAACTGTTGGTGACCAAACTAAAAGCCAGCACCCGTATGCCCGAATGTCTTGCAACTACTATCTCAGGAACGGTGGACATGCCGACAAGGTCTGCGCCGAAGCCCCGCAGCATTCGACACTCGGCGCGTGTTTCGTACCTGTCCGCCTTGGTCAACGTTCACTCGCAAAGCATAGAAAAGTCCATCCTGCGCAGGCCATCCGATATCGACTGGCCGTCATGGCCCTTTAAGACTCACGTCGGACCAGCCACAAAAGCATACACGCCCTCATGAAGCCGACTCTTTCCTTTGTCCAGTCCAATGGCCTTCCATGCGCGATGGGCACGTCGTCGCAGGTCAAGATCGTAAGCGTCTGACAACGGAGGAAAGCGCACGCCAAAATCGTCCATGTTGGGACCGCGCAGTGGATGGAAGCCTACGAGGCCTGCGAGATTTATGTGCTATACTTATGAGCTTTGCTGTCACAACCGCTTTCGGTCATGGCAACTCACGTCATGCAACAGCACGATATCGCCAACGGCGTAGTCTGGATTCAGGCCACCAGCGGCGTTTGTAACTAGAAGCTATTAGAGCTCTCCGCACCGCGTCTACTTGAGAACAAACCAATAATGATTTCCACTCCCAGAACCTTGCAGACTCTCGTAGCAAAAGTGACTAGGTCCATGGTGTGGCCTTCGTAGAAACTACGTTCCTTAGTGAGCGTTTGCCCCAAGCTACAGTCGGTGTTCAGTGTCACAACTGACTGTGCTCGACCGGCCAAAAGAACCACCGGTGTCCTCGCGCCACCAATCATCCCGAATATCATTTTGCCAGCATGGCCGACAACTAGAATTCACACAGCCCCTTGTCAACCCTAATCTGGCGGCGTTTCCACACCGCAAGTGCGGAATCATAAGAAGAAGCTTGATTCTCAAGTGAATATCGACAAGGCCATCAGGAGATATTTGGACCACTTCAATGAGTTTCTTCAGATGCTATTCAGATACGTTGCTGACGCCCTCAATCCATATAGAAGCAAAGAAAACGAACAGCAAGGAGAGCGGAAAAGGCACTGCACGACAGCCGTCCACGACACGAGAATCAATCCACTCACCTGTACTCCGAGGAAAGTTTGGAATATTCTCATACGCCATCGCCATTCGAGGCTCCGCATGAATCGTCTCCGCAAGGCCTCCGAGGCCTGAGCCACATACGATGGCCACTTTCGGATGTCTCAACTCAGCCGGAAGAGCTGCTCGCAGGAAGAGAGTCGTTTCCGTCGCCCGCTGGAAGGCATTTCGCGCGGCTGCAACTTCGGACTCCATATTCGCTGTTTGTTGCTTTGATGCGTCCTTCTCATCCGCCGGGGACAGCTGCTCCAAGTGATCTGGGCTAATAAAAAGCAAGCACTCTCCGTCTAGGCTGACGCCGTGCGATATAAACGCCAGTCTGATCAAGTTAAGTGCACACTCGCTGCTTTAGTTTAATGGTTAGAATTCGCGCTTCCCAAGTCTATCCTGTGGAAGAACCCGAGTGCGAGATCCGCGTTCGAGCCGCGGAAGCAGCAACTCTCTTTTGCTTCTTCTTCTTTTGTCCTGTCGTTGCAGGTTCAAATGCTCGGGTTAATCGAACACGTCAGCTTTTGTGGCAGGGCAGGTGTTCGCGATAGAATCTATGAGCACGGAGGGGCAAATGGAGGGGCAGGCCTTGGCGGCTGAAGTTCGGGAAATACTGATGATAATTGTGCGCCAGATCGAAGTGCCGATAAAAAAGAATTACATTAACAAGTTTTTGGCGCGACTACTATGTAGCTAGATACTCCCATGTGGTGCGTGTTTTCTGGAAATGGAGGCGCAGAGATTACTGGGCCGAAGAGACGGCGAGCCTGGGAACTCCTTCGTCATTCTCGTGATGGTATGAATATGGTATCAAAGAATCTCTCAAAGTTCTTGGGTATGTAGAGGTCATGTGCCCTCGGCAGCTTCAAGTCTCACATTCAGAATCAAGCAAAAGGAGTGAATTGTCTTTACGATCCGGAACTTGGGACTGGTGAATGAAAGTCCTTGACTCCAATGCTAGCTATGCTACCCCAACCGCCTGCCTGACGCCTGCCAGTAGGGTTCGAGCCGGATTTGAACGCCGAGCGATGCTACGTTAGACTCGTGAATCATCCAACCGGCGAATGCTTCATCGCTTCCGCCTCTTGCCCGACAGCAAGCTCTTCTTGTTCGCATACGTAGGGAAGAGAATGGAGGAGGATGCCTTCTTCTGACGCTTCTTGTGGATCCGCCCTCCCGTTCGTTTCGAGCTCGACGACGGCCGAGACGGTCTGGCTTCAGGAGCATCGTCGATGTCCATGGCTGCCATGTGATGACCAAGTTAGCACGAGTCAGCACTTCAGTCGAACGCCAACACGACATCCCCGTTCTCTGAAAAGCCGACAATGTCTGTACACACTCCGAGCAGATTGAAAAACATCTGATCGTCAAGCACCGCTTCGCTCCCCTGAGCCAACCATGGAGGTAATGGCCAAGAAATGCAAGGCGACGAACCTTCTGCTTCGTTGGGTTGGGGGACTGATGATGCTTCTTTTCCGGCCTCTGGCGGTTGGTCAGTTGTCTTGTTGATCATGACTTTTCCATCACCAAGACGAGTCGTACCTTCTTTGTCCACCTCCATCTCTGATTTGGCAGGCTTCGGGCGGGATGCGATTTCGAGCAGCTTGGCGCTCAGTCGTTCGGTTCGCGCACTTTCGACCGGACCGAAAACCCGGGCACGGAGCTTTGACCGGTTTGACTTTTTTCCGCTGGCTCGTAGACTTTTCGCCATGGTGGGGATGTGTGTGTTTGTTGTATACTGGTGATGTGCTGTAGTGGTGGATCGGTGGATGGAGTTTGGTGGGCAGGGTGACGGGCTTTGAGGTGGGAGAGATGGTTTGAGAGACGTCTGATGCGTCTGATGAGTCTTCCGAGGCCCAGGCCGCAGGCGTGCCAAGGAGCGCACTGATGAGTTTTAGCGTCTGGCGATAAAGCGATAAAGCCTGATAAGCGAGAACCTTGAACTCTGGAGTGGCGATTAGGCACCGTGGCACCTCGAAATGATGTACTTTGCAAGGGCAGTGAAAGAGTTTGCGCTGGTGGCACTGAAAATGTAGCAACTGAACGGATGGATGTGAAGATGACTCGGGAGGTTGCGTTCACGTTGCCACAAGATGGTTGAGCAGACAAGTAGACTGACGTCCAATCGGTCAAACGCATAGAGTCGTGATCGTGACGGTTGTTTTGAGTGGAGCCACTACCGCGCAGAGACACTCCGATATCGTGGACGCAATCCCAATGACAGCCTTACGCAAAGTCTCCGCATAACAGAGCTGGCGTGCGATCTACCAGCGCCCGAATCTGGCAGCGTCACTTTGTGACTTTGAAGCCGCGACCACAACATTATCCTGCCCAGGGCTGGCGGCATTATGAGCCTGAACCACCGCCTCTTGCCCGCATCGCTTTGTCCACACCATCTGGTTCGCTACTCCAGCTACCCAGAGCTCAACCTCTCGCGCCGCTGCCGGCACCTTCCATGTCTCTGCGCCCACTCTCCGCTCCCTTGATCCATAGCAACAGCTCCCAGATCGGAGGAGGCACTTCTGCGCTGCTGCGGATTGTTTTCGCTGAGACGTTCTGACATGGCCTATACCGCGCAGTCGATTCGGCTGCAGGTCGAGCAGCTTCTGACCAAGGTCAAGTTCCTTATCAACGCCGATCTGAAGGAGATATGTCGGAGGGAACGGCTCGCCGTGTCTGGCATCAAGGCTGTCTTGCAGAAGAGGGTGATTGATCGTATGCTGCCACAACCCTCAAAGGAGCGTTCCGCTTGCTGACTGTCCTGTCTTGCGCTTCACAGATATTGAGGCAGTTGCAAAGAAAGGCGATGCTGCTCATCTCTCGACAATCCAATATCGGATCGAGCATCGAGGCAATTCGCCGCCTAACACGACTTCCGCCGCCGGGGCTGCGAAACCGGCGGCCATATCACCTCCGGCCCAGCCGTATCCCGTCCAAAACGGCTATCCTCGACCAAGCATACCTACTGCTCCGATGCGACATGCTCCCTTCCTGAGTATGTCGAATTGTATCATCCATTGAAAATAGTCTCACTGACTCCGACAAAGCTCGGCTCCATTTCAGAGAGAGCGTTTTCTACGAGATCAAAGAGCCGCTGACGCATGTGCTCGATTTGACTGGTAGGATTCACATGTTATTTGCCTGAGGATCCGAATGTTAACTGATCCAGTTCCAGTACTTCCTAACAACCGGCAGACGCTGCAAACCAATCTCGTCCTGGTGCAGCACAATGTCGACCGTCTCAAATATGACCCCAACCTCAGGATTATGCTCTACTGCACAGCCGACACCTCACTCGGGCAGTACAGCAAGTTAGACATTTCCTTTCCTAACCAGATAGAAGTCAAGGTGAATAGCACGGACGTCAAGTCCAACTTCAAGGGCCTGAAGAACAGACCCGGCTCGACAAGGCCCGCAGATATCACGGATCTCGTGCGGATATCGGCGGGTTACACTAACCAGATAACGGTCACTTATGCCCTCACGTCCAAGGTGTGTATGGAGTTATTCCCGTCCCATCTGGAGTGCCATTGTGCGACGAGATATGACTGACACTTTACAGAAATACTCACTTCTGGTCCAGCTCGTGAAGATGCATTCGGTTGACGATCTCGTAAAGCGGATTCAGGCGGGCAAATATATAAGCAAGCAGCAAGTGATCAGCGAATGTCGGTGACTCTAGCCCAAATGCGGCTTATTGGCAGAACTGACTTGTGCGTGCCAGTGGTCGTGAAAGCGAATGATCCTGATCTTGTCGCCACGTCAACAGTCATGTCGCTGAAGGATCCACTCTCAAGAGCTCGGATGACACTACCGTGTCGATCGACGGTGTGCACCCACAACCAGTGCTTTGACGCAAAATCTTTCCTGCAGTTGCAAGAGCAAGCTCCTACATGGACCTGTCCAGTCTGCAACAAGTCGATCTCATTCGAGGCTCTGGCCGTAGACCAGTAAGCAACGCCCCTTTACGCCACACCATCACGAGCTAAACACATGACAGCTACGTCCAAGAGATTCTCAACATCGTCCCATCATCAATAGACCAAGTCACGATCGAGCCGAACGGGACCTGGTCGCAAACCCCTCCCTCAGACGGCGCAGGCACACACGGCACCCACAACAGGGGCAACGTCACCGCCGGCGACAGCGACAGCGACGACCTGGTCGAGATCTCCGACCACCGCATCGCGACCCTCAAAACCGAAGCAGCCCCGACCCCCATCTCCTTGGTCCGCACACCACCCCTCTCCTCGCGCGAAGCCTCCGTCACAACCTCCGCCTCCCGCCTCGCGCACGGCTCGAAACGCACGTCCGAGGTCGTCGACCTGACGCTCAGCAGCGACGACGACGACCAGAGGCGTCCCGTCAAGCGGCCGGCGTACGGCGCGCCGAATGGCTCCGCGGGCGGTGCCGGTGGTGGTGTCCGGTTAGTCAACGGTCCTTCGAGCGCAAGGCCAAACGGCGTCGCGCCTTTCCGGCTCGGCTCCCACGGCGTGCACTCCTCGAGTCAGCAGCCCAGTCCGACCATGCAGACGCATCAGCTGGGCTACCAGCGGCCTCCTCTTCCTGGCTACGGCTCGGCTGGGGGGTCGTAAAGGTCGGGATCTCGATTTAGGGCTGCTGTGTAACTTACGGTGAACAGGCCGAGATCTGTGGGAGGCGTGTAAACCAAAACGGAGGTGGTGAGATTCCTAGGCTCTTTTTTCTCATGCGTTCTAGATGGCACTGTGCAGCGAGCCTGCAAAGCGAGGCGTTTTGGGAGTGACTTCAGCTGGGGCATAAAAAGCGTGATGATGGATGGAACGACCGGCGCAAAGAATCACAGTCTGCGGTTTTCCGCCCGGTCAGCCGGCAGTTGTATATTCTGTAATATGAGGCCTCACGCGAGGTTCGGACAGATTGAGCTTACAGATATAGAGCAGGGCGGACTGCTCAGTGACAAAAATCGTGTCTTTTTAGTGAGTCAATTTTCCGAACCGTTTCATGGCAAATTACTGTGATAAGAGCTATCATTCGCAGATAGTGTTGATATATATATATACACGTGGATAACCCTAGACGCAAGAAAATCGAATGCCCTACCAGAGAACAAACTGCGAAGTCGTGGAACTGATTAGGTAGGTGTAATAGCGCTTCCATCTAGCCCAACAATAGCGCCTGAACGGTTTCGAAATCCACTCCTCGAGAACAAGGCGCTTACCCAAAACGGCGCGCCTTGCAACTGCTGATTATTTGCATCCGATGATGGTGGTTCTCCGAATGCTGCAAATCCTCAAGCGCATGGACTCCCGACCCTGTGGGAGTCGAGTAAGACGGAACTGGTGTCGTTTCCACAACGGTACGATGAAATCCGCCAACAACCTCAACCTTGCGACGTTCATCGACGACAAACTCCCCTTCGCCCGCGCAACGCCAACCTCACCGGCCTTTTGCTTTGCTTTGCTAAGAATGTGTGGTTGCGCTACTGCATCTTCTTGGAGCTCTCGGTCTGCTCGGCACCGTCCGGAAGATACGTCCTGTCGTCCTTGCCCTCGACCTCCTTGACCATCTTCTCCATCTCCTTGCTCTGGCGGTCCCACTCTTTCTTGCTCATCTTCGTGTCCCGGTGGAACAGCTCGGCATTCGGCTGCCGGTAGCTACCGCCGAGCCTGTCCCAGAAGGTGGTGTACTGGCCGTAGTTGTAGTTGAACGCAAGGTGATGGATCGAGTGGCACGCGGCGCCGTTGATGAACGCGCTGTTGGCCACGTACTCGCCGTCGTGGATCATGATGGTCCAGATGTTGATGAAGATGAAGAGCGCGACGTAGGCAAACTTCTGCAGCGGGAACAGGAAGGGGAAGACGTGGTAGGGCACCGACTGGGCGTAGCCGTCGAGCGGGTGGAACGCGTGCGAGGCGAACGGCGTCGGCATGATCCAGCGGTGGTGCGGCTTGTGCAAGTGCTTGTACACCAGCGGATGGTGCAGCCCGCGGTGGATCCAGTAGATGAAGAAGTCGGTGAAGGCGAGGAAGAGCGGGAACTGCGCGTAGTTGTACCACGTGCCCGGGCCCTCGGCCGTCGTGTCATACATCTTGCTGTGTCCGCGCACCTCGGCGACGAAGAAGGGCACCGTGAAGATGGACATGATGGGCAGCGCGATGAGCGTCTGCCGGATCTCCTGCCGCACCTGGTTCTTCAGGTATTTCGGGTGGTTGAAGGCCGCCTTGTCGAAGACGAACACGTAGGAGAGCGTTGCGCAGACGAAGTAGACGACGGCGCCGAAGAGCCTGTATTTTGAGGCTGTCAGTCGAGGTTCAACCGTTGCAATAGCTGCAGGGATTCATCGGGAGGGGCAGTGGGGGTTACGGTACCATGTTATGAGGTATAGGCTGATGGTCTGCCGCAAGAGGTGATCCCTAGGCCATCTGCTCACGTAGGCCCAATCCGTCGGCTGGAAGGAAATGTACTGGCTGGCAGGCTGGTAGCTGTAGCCATTGTGGATATGAGTCGCAACCGGTTCCCCCGAGACCGCGAAGGTCGCGTCCGTCGGACCACTCCTGAGCGCCGGGGGAGTATAAGTCGGGATGGGAAGGAGGTTTGCGTAGGCGTAGTCGAACAGATACTTGTCGAAGCCCTCGAGTATTATATCCATGGCGAATGAACTGAGAAGAAGGCGCGAAGACGAGAAACGAGAAAAGGGTGGGGCTCGTGAAGCTCAGGGGAGCGTGGTGCGGGTCTGTCGATCCGATGTCCCTTCGGATGCGATAGCTGTCGAGCTGTCCGGTGTTCAGAAGCTGGGCGAGAAGCAGAAGAGCACAAAGATGAAGGAAGGAGCGGCTGTGCTTTGCGACATGTCCCGTGAGCAGGAGAATGAGTCCTCAGTCCTGATGCCTTCTTCTCGGCGAGCGCGGTGGTGTGCGAGGAGGGAAGAGAAGAAAAAAAAGCGGGCGCGGGCAGAGGGATCCGACCGTTTGTGGTGTGTTGGTACCCCACAGGCGAGAATCGGCGGAGGCGGTACAAGGGCTTCGGAAGCTCGGGGCTGAGACCCTGCGTTTCCAGGGGCGAGTGGGCTGACTGATTGGCTGCTCTCCTTCTCGCCCGGAGTCGTCGAAGAGTCCAGACGCGCTCCGGCGGCTGTGCGGCTCCCGTCAGCTTCCAGTTGCAGATGCGTTTCCTTCACGCTCGGTACCTAGGTATGAATCTGAATCCCAATCGCGATCCGGATCTGGGGATCTCGTCTTGATTGCATAACCCATCAACAAATGGTACTAAAGTAACAGTCAGACAAGCATTTGCTTTTCAGATTGTATTGGCTGACATATATACAGACGCGGCCGCCTCGTAACGACCTGACCGGCATATCGTATCGGTTCTGCTTCTGCGTGGCCAAAAATCCCTCACGGCTGCACGAGCTTTGCGTTCGCTCAGACCACTCGCTTCACCAGAGCGGTAATGGATTGACTACAAATCTGCGAGCCCCTCTATTCGTGTGTGATGGTCGTGTTAATTAGGGGATTAGTGTTGACTGAGTTTGGATATGCCTATTTACACGGCGGAGGACGAAGTCTGCTCGTTGCTCTTCATGAACCCAACACGTATATACAGGGACAGCAGCAACTCAACGCTCATGGCCTATACTACTTGCACTGGTAATGTTAGAGAATATTATGCGGGGTCAAGGAGGCCCTTTTATCCTTTTTATGTGCTTGCTTAGCTTGTGACCAAATGGACTACCTATATGACAGCAGAATCCCAATACGTTGCTCTCGGCCGCCGCCAGGTCATTGCGATGCTCAATATCAGCGAGGAATCGTTGCTTGTACTTATCCATGTATACAAGCCCGATGGGAGACAAATAGAGGCTGGTATGGTCTCCGGTCAATCAACACCACCGACATAAAAGGTCTCATTGTGAGAAGCCGAGCGAGCTCCCAGACCAGCCCTGGCTTGGCTTCATTCGGATTTGCGCTGTGGGATCAAAATGAAGTACGTCGATGTCGTAAGTGACACATCTGACCCCGAGAAGGCGGCAATATCCATGACCCACTTCGTTTGCTTGAAAAGCCCAGAAGAGGCGTTTCAGGGTCAGGGCGCGAATCGTCGCCTTGAAGGTTGATGGCGACCAGGTACCAGAAGTAGCCATGCATCGTCTGTCGGGCAGTTTTCGGTCTCCTCCGGAAAAGAGTGTAAGGCATGCGTCGTAGCCTTGAGTTGGCACGAAGTCGTGGACTATGTTCACTATTGCCAATTGATGAACTTTGCAACCTTCTTTTCCGATTTGACAACATCAAAAGCCTCCTGTCTGCACAAGCCGATCGGCAGTGATGTTAGGGAGTGTCTGTGTCCTAAGCGTTCAGAGGCTTCCGGCTCAACTGAAGCACTGCGAAACTCGGTGGAAACTATTCTCCACATCATCTCAAACCTGTCGCAACATGGACTGGCTCCGGATGAGCCCGATGACCCAGATTAGCCCTGGCCTAGGGCTGCCTGGCGGTGTTCAAATGTTGTTGTATCTGAAGCGATGCAGTCGTTCAAGGG
>QQTW01000858.1_pt1 | contig 20187 bp, 14 predicted proteins | sample 1904831 | NCBI WGS metagenome assembly QQTW01 (sample SAMN09435610, study PRJNA476489) | Subsurface metagenome, whole genome shotgun sequencing project. | reverse complement strand
TTCTTTTTTGTCTCGTAATTCATCCCGACACCAACACTTGCGTGTATGGTGCGGGGCTTCTTACTGTTTAAGCTAAAATCTGCTCCCCTAAACTAGTCCTGTCTGGTTTGGTAAACCATGCGATCGCCAAGGAGGCTGCAATTCCTAAACCTGTAAGCAGTAATATGACTAGAGGTATATTATATGACTTAGGCCATCGAAAATTCTCATCCTTCTCCGCTGGATTTTGATAAATCACAGGCAACCAAGATGCACACACAAAGTCTCCTTCCATCCCCTGCAACTGTTCCCGTGCTTTCCGGACCGACAGGTAAAACGATTCACCTTGGGAAAACGTCTTGAGGAAGTACCGCAAAAATGCCTGCGCTACCGCATCGGGTACAGGCTCCCGCATCACAATTACCTGGGGAATTTGCAAATCCGCCAAGGAGCGTGCTAACCCTTGCCCATCACAAGAGTTGAAAATTGCTAGCTTCAAGCCATTTTGCACGGCACATTTCAAAGCAGATCGCAGCTTGTCAAGCGGTAGATTCTCGGTGTCGTTGATCTGAATTTGTCCACCCCCCTCTTGAGTGGAACTGTGACCTGCAAAAAAGAGAATGTCCCAAGGTTGGTTCCACAGTTGCTCTGAAAGTTCCTGTCGTCGGGGTTTTGAGAGCAGGGTAACTTTTGCTGCGGGTAACTGCTCCAGTAGCGCTCGGTCTTGCTGAACATCAATGCCCAAGCTACTGCCTAAAATTGCCAAGATTCTCACCGGACTTTTTAGAATCTTAGCAGGTGGGGCATACTTAGCACTAAGCGCCATTTCCGCTTTAGGGCGGCGTTCAAATAAATTCCACAAATGCCAGGGCAGCTTGGCAAGTAAATTATCCTGAGTTTGCAGAATAACCCGTACAGGCCGATCTTGGCTGACTTCTTCCTGCACCTGTTCTCGCAAATCTCGAATAGCTGTTTGGTTCAGCCATTCCTGGAATCTAGCTTGAAATGCACAAGCCGCATACTCACACTCGTCCACACTGGAAACGTTCGTGATTTGGGCGGGAACCTCTACTCGCATTCCTCCTAAACTATAGTATGCAGTTTGCCAGCAATGATAAAGGGCGGGAATTTCGGGGGCTGGGGGGAACCTGCCTGCAATTTCTGTGACACTTTGTTGACCCTCTTCTCCAATTTGAAGCATGACTGGGAACCCCAGATCAAAACTACCCTCTCCAATTTTGAAGACAACCAACTTACCCATCGCAATTTCCCTATCAATCTAATGTGCAACTTTTAAATGATAAAGTTTTCTGTGAGGCTAGCATTATCCAGCGATACTCTGATACTAAATCGTTCCCCAAATTCAGCAGAAAACTTGATTTGAATATAGTCGTCTCGTCTTCTGGATTGTGTATCCAAAAAGACATTGCCAGACTCATCTAGTCCAGTTAGTTGCAAACCTGCTGGTAGATAACGCTCGTTACCCATTGGGTATAACCGCAGGAGAACCGCTACTCGCTGTTCGGGCTTGGGTAAAATTGCTACCATCAGGGCGACAGCGTGACCCACAAACTGCATCCCCAAATCCATCACTCTCCTCACGCCAGATGCAGGATGGTTCGGAGCGATCGCCCACAGAAGCTCTGCTGCTGTCCAACGAACTTCTTCTTCATGTGTAGTATGCAGCAGGTGAATTAAAGCTGTAGTCAAGTCCTCGTTTTCAGGGGCGCTATTCTGACTGACATATAACTGCTCAACCATTTGCCTAAGGGTTTTGGAGTCGTCTAGGTCAATTCCTCTAACCGAAATGCGAAATGCTAAAGCTGGATCGGTGTTTGTGTTGCTAAGAAGTTCTGCAAATGTTTGCCAACCTGCCTCAAAAACGTTGTCAAACCATTGACTTAATCGCACTAATCTGGTATCTGTTTGATGCAAGCGGATGAGTAATGTTTCGAGCGGTTGCAGCTGTTCGATCGGAAGCAGTTGCTGTGATATTGTTGGTACAAAACCTAGTACTTTTGCTTCAAGGCAAGCCCGATCCAAAAGCACAACGACGTAGCCAATCCGGTCTGACCAGGTATCGGGCGGAATGTAACAGGTGCCGCAATTTTGAATTGGGCGACACTCTAAGTGCCCGATTTCGGTTACTTTCAGGTCAGCGACATCAGAACACAGTCGCCCAACGGGATTCCAGCTATAGCTAGCTTCTAGCTCGGTAGGAATGTCGAGTATTTCCAAGTATTTACGTACCGAAAGCACTGCTAAAGTATTCATGTATACTCGTGCTGCCTTTTCAGGTGTAGGTTGCTCATCGGCAAATTGCTGTGCTGTTCGACGCTCTCCCTCAGAAATGGGAATGGAGATCGTGATGTCTTTAGTGTTTGTCGGAGTCATGAAAAAATATAGGGTCTAAGGAGAATAAAAGCTTATTAAGCGCAAGTCCCAAGCGTGTAACCCATGCTCTAGAAAGCATTTGCACTCTTTACCTTAAAACCAGGTTTCTCATGGACTAGACAGTAGAGGTGGCTTTGATATTGGGTGTAGGGCTGTTGTGTATGGTGTGGAGGCAAAGAAGACGGGTAGAGGTTATTTGGACTAAGCGAACCAAAGAACCCAGTCAAGAAACCACACATACATCCACCTCCCAAATTTATTTGAAGCCAAAAAACAGCGATGCGGTTAGACATTGTAGCGCGGTTGCGATTAAACCAACCTATGATATTAGGTTCGTTCCGCATTCTTCGTAGTTCTTCCTGATGCCTCACACATGTTATGTGATACCGCAGACAATAATAGAACCAAGCTTCACGCGCCTCAACTTCCTGGTAAAACTTTCTTGTTAGGTTCACCGACGGGGTTGAGATAATTCGCCTTAATTCATTGGACATATTTAATGCGAACTCTGAATTTCTGAATTTTTAAGATTCCAGGTATCCCTGTGATTTGCCAAAATTTAGCAGACGCGGAAAGCATTCTCGTTGGTAAAATTTGCTCAGAGAGGAAATTCCTACTCCAAATTCTTTAGCTAATTCCTCCCAAGTTGTTTCAGGAGGTAGGCGGCGCTGAATCAAGACTTGACAGTTAATGTCTGGGCGATCGCGTATGTGAATGCAACGCAATTTACTACCCTCAAGCTCAACCCATTCCAAAATGTCTTCTAGGATAGGTGGTGGAGCGGGTGGTGCGGGTATGTTGTTTACGGGATTTAGTGATTCATCAAAATCGGATAAGTGAGTGTAAGCGGCTTGAGCATTAGACGCTGCTTTGATGCGGATGTCCTTAAGTCTGTGTTTGAGATAACCGTTGAGCCAAGTGATAACACTTGCCCGTTCTAGATTGTAAGCATCGCCTGTTGTGGCTTCACACAAATTGCGGCAGAAGTACAGCCAGGTTTGCTGGATTGCATCTTCGTAATCAGGCACACCGAAGCATGACAGGAGTTTACCTGATTGTTGAATCCTCCAAATAATTTCATTGAGTCCTTTCTGACGTTCTAGGCTTAAGCGTGGATGGCAACAGGTTTCGACAACAAGCTGGCCCAGTTGCTTGTCTAATGTATCCATGCTGCTAGTCTGATAAAAGGTGGAATTAGTCATAATTGAAAGATTTGCCCGATCGCCCAAAAACCATTGCTAGGAATTTTGCCTAATTTCATCATGTCCGCTTTGCTAGCTACTCTTGCACAAATATAATCAATGCCGCTGAACCACCGAGGACCTTCTATGGCGGTGCTGCGACGGGTTTTATATATACTTTCAAACTCCTCTGTTTAACCTGCTATAAGGTTATCAGGCGAATTGAGGAGAATTTAGACGATTCTTTACAAACTGTTACATTCAAATTGTAGATGTTTAAAATTTATTTTCTAAACCTCTAAGTCGCTTTGTTCAAGGTTGTGTCAAGCCTTCACCGCCTTGCCTCAACAACTAAATGTAAACAATTGTAACAATAGCGCTTGTTTCGCATAAAACTTCCTATAAAGGCGCGAGAGAAACATAGAGATTCACTTCCGCTTATTTTTCAGGCATGAAGTCTCAAATGTATCATTCCCAAACAAATGAACCAGATTCGCATCTAGAACAACTAGCTATAGAAGCCCAACAACACCCACCGCGCTCTGGAGGAAGGCGACTCGCTTTAACAAAGTTGGTTAATGAGATTCTGCATTCTGGCAGGCTTCGCCATCTGCAAAAAAGTCAATTTTCAGCTCAGTTTTATGAAGATATTTTTGACGAGGCACGCCAGGAACTTTTGCTTTATATTTGTGAAAATATTGACAAGTATGATGCAGAACGCGGTAGGGTCATGGCATGGGTGAATGTTCTCTTGGAGCGGCGATTTTTGAAAGATGCTATTAAGAAACACACTCAGCAGAATGTAATAAAAATGACTGATACTGACACAGATAATCTTCCTGCCCCCCAAGAAGAATCTCCAAGCCAAGCAGAAATCCTGAAAAAATGTATAGAATTAGACCCAGAAAATATTTTCAAAAATGAACACATACAAAATTGTCCTCAAGCCAACTTTCAAGCAGTGGCAATGCGACGAATGTCTGGAAAATCCTGGAATGAGATTTCCGTAGAATTTGCCATTAAAGTTCCTACAGTTAGCAGCTTTTATTACCGATGCGTAAATAAATTCTCTTTAAGGTTAAAAAAATACTGTGACCACAATGTAAATTAAGCAACACGACAAATAAATGAAACAATCAGAATCTTTGAAATTTACTGTCCCCGTAAGTAGCGAGCTTCATTCTCTAGCAGAACAGTTTCGTCTTCATCATCGCAATCCTGAAAAAGCGAAACAGGTTTATTTGAATACTTTGGCGGTATCTGCCGTAAATTTTTACCTGCGTTGCATGGGAGTTGAAACAAATTGGTCAGTTAGTTATAACTGTAACCCAGTAATACAAACTATGTTGGATGTCGCTGATTTAGAAATCATCGGTTTAGGAAAGGTAGAGTGTCGTCCAGTGTTATCAGATGAAAATTTAGTTCATATTCCACCAGAAGTTTGGTCAGATAGAATTGGCTATGTCGCCGTACAATTTGACCGAGCGTTAAGAGAAGCGACTTTGCTAGGATTTAGCAAAACTGCTCTGAGTGGTAAGATACCCATAAACCAATTGCGATCGCTCGAAGAGTTCATTTTACAGTTGAACGAAATCCCTGAAAAAGTTAAACAGCCAATTCACCTCAGCCAGTGGTTAATGAATGTTGTTGATGTCGGTTGGCAAACGCTAGAATCGCTTTTAGCGCAACAATCCGAGCTAGCTTTTAGATTTAGATGTGCTGAACACACTTTAGCTCAAAAAGAAGCAGAATCAACTCTTAATGTTGAGAAAGGTAGATTGCTGGACTTAGGACAACAATCAGAAAGTAAACCGATCGCTTTAGTGGTTGAATTGATGTTTATTTGCGAACAAGAAATAAACATATGTGTGAAAGTTTTTCCAGTTGGCGGTCAAAAGTATCTCCCAGAAGAACTTGAACTAATGGTGTTAGATGATTTGGGCACATCTGTGATGCAAGCAACAGCAAGAAATACCAAGAGTATTCAATTAAATTTTAGTAGCGAACTTGGAGAACGTTTTAGCATTAAAGTGGCATTAGGCGATGTCAACTTTACAGAAGTTTTTATAGTTTGAAAGTCGTCTGGGAAAAATACTGATGCTTATTATCACAATCACCAAAAATATATAGCCGTCCTATTTGATTATTATTGGCGCAGCCTGCGCTACCCTAAGCCCTTACGGGCACACTTCGTGAACGGGAAGCCGCTTCGCGTCTAATGCGCTTACAAAATTAAGTATTTGTAGGGTGCGTTAGGATGAAATCCGTAACGCACCGAGTCGAATGGTGCGTTACGCTGTCGCTAACGCACCCTACGTATATTTCTGATACTTGTTATCACAATTGTCAAAGATATATTATGGCTGACAAATGTTGTAAAATTTCAGTACTCAGTAGTGTAAATTAAACTCGTGCAAAATCCCTAATCTCAAATGGGTATATGGCAAAGTTAGTTGTTCTGAAACTAGATGGTAATTTGTCAGACACAGGGTGTCGGGTGACACTGGAAATTGGAGCAGAAAATTCTCGCCCAAAAATAGAAGTTTCTGGCTATTTACCTCCATTCCCCGACTTGGCAATTTACCTGCGCCAATGGCAAGATAAGTACCGCAGTTTGGGGATAGCTAGCCGGATCAGACCCCAAGAAATTATTTACGATGGCTGTATCAATCGAATTGAAAAATGTAGCGATTCAGCCAAAATTTTGAGTAAGAGCCTGCAAACGTGGCTTGACTCCCAAGAATTTCGCTGCATCAATAATACATTACGCGAAGAATTAAACCGAGAGGAAACAATTCGGGTATTAATTCGCACTGACGATAGCGAACTACAAAGGCTTCCTTGGCATTTGTGGGATTTTTTTAACAGATACTCACAAGCAGAATTTGCCCTGACTGCAACAGCTTGTGAAACACCCAACACACCACCACGTAAACCTAAAGTCAGAATTTTAGCGATTCTGGGAAATAGTACTGGAATTGACATTCAAAAAGACCGTCAGTTGTTAGAAAATTTACCTGATTCTCAAATAGTTTTTCTAGTAGAACCACAACGCAACGAGCTAAACAACTATCTGTGGCAACAATGGGATATTTTATTTTTCGCGGGGCATAGTGGAAGTTCTAATGGTAGTGGTTATATTTATATCAATAAAACCGAAAGATTAGAAATTGCGGATTTAAGGAATGGTTTAAAAAACGCGATCGCACAAGGTTTGCAACTAGCAATTTTTAACTCCTGCGATGGTTTGGGATTAGCACAGCAACTTGTTTGTTTACATATCCCGCAAATGATTATTATGCGCGAACCGGTGCCCGATGAAGTGGCACAGGAATTTTTAAAGCATTTTCTAGTAGCATTTTCTAGTGGCAAGTCTCTTTATCTGGCATCGCGGGAAGCAAGGGAAAAGTTGCAAGGCTTAGAAAATAGATTTCCTAGTGCAACTTGGTTGCCTGTAATTTTCCAGAACCCTGGAGTTATACCACTAACTTGGAAAAAGTTATGTCAAAAGATTGATTTTAAACGTATTTTTCTTACCATACTTGTAGTAGGTTTCCTTGTTACAACCTGTGTGATGGGAGTGCGTTATTTGGGGATGTTGCAACAAAGTGAATTGCAAGCTTACGACCATTTAATGCAAATGCGACCACATAAAGAAAGGTCAGATCCGCGTCTGTTAATAGTTACTGTTGGGGAAGCTGATATTCGTTATCAGTACCAGCAGGGGATGAAAGTCAGAGGATCGCTTTCGGATCGAGCACTCACTCAACTGTTGCAAAAATTAGACCAGTATCAACCAACAACTATCGGTTTAGATATTTATCGTGATTTCCCTGTAGACCCCGATTATCCAACTTTAGTTACTCGCTTACAGCAGGATAAGCGCATTTTCACACTATGCAAAGTTTCTGCCGATCTCGATGGCGAACCTGATGGCATTCACCCCCCAGATGAAGTCCCGCAAGAACGCCAAAGTTTTAGTGATTTTGTGGCTGACGACGATGAAATTCCCCGTCGCCAATTGTTGCAATTAACCCCTCCCTTGGAATCGCCATGTGCCGCAGAATATGCTTTCAGCCTTCAGCTTGCAGATCATTATTTCCAAAAGCAAAATATCAACATAGACATGACTTCTGAGGGAGACTTGCAGATTGGCAACGTTGTGTTTAAACCATTAAAGGAACATTCTAGCGGCTACCAAAGATTTGATACATCGGGTTATCAAGTCCTGCTTAATTATCGTTCTCTACGTCCCGGCGAAAAAATTGCTGAGACAGTATCTCTTAAAGATGTTTTGACTGACCAAATCAAACCTGAATTAATCAAGTCATTAAAGAATCGTATCGTGATGATTGGCGTTACCGCTCCAAGCAATAAAGCTGATTATTGGAAAACCCCCTCTAAAAAAAAGAAAATACAAGGATTGTTCGTGCAGGCAGATGCGGTGAGCCATATTCTCAGTGCCGTTTTGGAGCGTAGACCTTTGTTTTGGTGGTGGTCTGGGTGGGTTGAAGCTCTTTGGGTCTTTGTATGGTCGTTGGTGGGAGGTATTATAGCATGGCGCTGCTCGAAGCCGATGTACCTTGGGCTAGCGATCGCAACGGCGCTGTTGACACTATTTAGCATTTGCTTTGGTATCTTTACGCAGGCGGGGTGGATACCACTTGTGCCGCCAGCGTTAGTATTAATGTTAGCGGCTACGGGTGTTATGTGGAAGTTACGTAGAGATTCGGTTTCGCAAGCTTCCCGTCCCCATTTGCGATCGCGACATCAGATATTTTGATACGGAATTATGACGCTTGAATAATCTACCTCAAAACTAGATGAAACTAATAATTGATCGACCAAAATTTGACGGTGTAGTCAGTGCGACGCTGAAGCGCTTACTACAAACTTCCGTTATGCCTTTGATACTGCTTGCGAGTTACCCGGCACAAGTACAATCACAAGTTACCCAACCTGTCAAGAAGGTTGTACCTAACACGCAAAACCGCCTTGACCAATTGAAATTTCCACGTAACGGCGCACCAATTGGTCGCCGTCAAGGAGGGGCAAGGCGTACTGGGTGCCCAGAACTGAAAACGCCTATTACTGCTTTGGTGCCTGGTGAAGAAACTGCGCGTGAATCGAAATCTTTCTTAGCATTTACAGTGTCTGAATATCCAACTTTTTGGGTTTATGTACCGCAGTTACCCACGAATTTACGCACAGGAGAGTTTGTATTTCAGGATGAAGAGGGCAAAGACATCTACCGCACACCTTTAACCCTGCCTGAAAAATCTGGTGCAATTGGTATTAGCTTGCCACAGAGTCCGCAATATGCTTTGAAGACAAACAACAAGTATCAATGGTACTTCAAAGTTTATTGTGGCGAACGCCAAAATACATCTGAGTATTTTCATGTTAATGCAGGGGTGCAACGAGTGCCGCTAACGAGCCAGCTTGAAAGTCAGTTAAAGACGGCGAAACCAGGGGAATATAATGCCTATGCTGTCAATAATATTTGGCAAGATGCCGTGACTAATTTAGCTGATATGCGCCGCAATAATTCAGGCGATCGCGTTTTGAGCGATGATTGGACTAATTTGCTAACAGCCGTTGGCTTGTCAGAATTTGCCTCTGCGCCGATTGTTGGGCATGTAGTTGAAGTGGTGAATAAATAGAGGCTGACAACTACTACTTTTGAGGGGTGTACTATGTCTGGGATGATTCGATACTGGTGGTGTTGGTGGTGGAGTTAGCGTTAGAGAATTTGTTAGTGGGGGGAGCGATACTCCCGTAGAGAGTGGCTATCAGGTGTTAGCGGAGCCACTCATAAAGGAGTATCGCACCTCAAGCGATGATTAAACTAATTTGTTAAAAACTGATGGTTTTAGAAGAATTTGCCTCGACACCGATCATTGGGCGTTCTGGTGAAGTAATATAAGCATTGATTGTAATAATCAATTTTTATCCAAAAAAAGGCGAATTATGCATAAAACTCACGTATTGAAACTGACAATTAAGCAGATGTAGCAAATCAACACCATTGGTGCTTCCTGCACTGCCAATTTGTTAAGTGGGATTTTTCTTATTAGTCAGTTGTGAATTTTTGTAAAGAAATCTAAATGGCTAGTTATGGAAGATAACAAGCGATCGCAATAGTAAAATCCCCTGCGGAAGAAAAATTGGAGAGGAAAATGATTAACAAAATTATTGGAATCTACTCTATTGTTCTGTTGGAAAGTATAACTTTCAGAATAAAAACCTTTGACTTATGAACACAATCAAAACTCAAGCACTAGGAAAAAGACTACTAATTCCTCTTTTGCTGATTGAAATGGCTACTATGGGAGTTGGACTGAGTTTCCCGGCTCAATCAACTTCGCCAAGAAGCGAACATAGCACGAGTATCACGGTGAAACCTAAATCTACACAGATATTAATATCCAGCGTTGTTGTTGCATGTATGAAAGAGGAGCCAAAAGACGAACTGTCTCCGCAGGCAACACCCACAACCACACCCATGCCTAGACCAGAACCACCCAGAGCACCAAAGCCACCAAAGCCAAAATCGGGCGGCTGTTAGTGGGTCTATAACCTATAATTTCGTCTAGGAAGCGGTGGTGATACCAGTTACAGCAATTTTCGAGAAACGAACACATTGTAGGGGCACGGCAGTGCCGTGCCCCTAGGACTATCTGTAGTTCAATTAAATGAAAATAGCTGTAAATGGTATGTTTTTGGAGAAAGTATTCCAAAAACTGCCGTTTTGTATTCGTCACCCGTTAACACGATCGTGTTGCTCTTGCAAAACGTCACCGGCATTCTCCTACCCTAGTCAAAATTTAGACTGATAAGAGCGTAACTATTCAAATTTTTTAAGGTAAGTATTTTTTGTATGCTTCAAAGCTACAAGAATTGGTGCTGGCAGTTAGAGCTAGCAACTTTTTTAACAATTAGTGGAGCGATTATTGCCATATTAGGGGGGGATTATGCTCTCGCCCAGAATAATATTGTACCCGATAGTACTTTAGGCGCTGAGAATTCTACTGTTGCACCTCTCACTCCAGGTTCTCCAATTGATGAGATTCAGGGTGGAGCTATTCGGGGTACGAATCTATTCCATAGTTTTTTGGAATTTAATGTTGGTGAAGGACAAGGAGCCTATTTCTATAGCCCTAACGCCAATATCCAGAACATCCTAGCTCGGGTTACAGGTAGTAACCGTTCCGAGATTTTGGGAACCATTGGCACATCTGGTAACTCTAATCCTAACCTGTTTCTAATTAATCCCAATGGGATTATTTTTGGGAAAAATGCCAGCCTGAATGTTGGAGGTTCATTTATTGCAACGACTGCAAATGCCATTGGGTTTAGCAATCAAGGTTTTTTCAGTGTTGGCAATCCGAATAATCCTCCACTATTGACGGTCAATCCTTCAGCCTTCCTATTTAATCAAATTGCCGCTGCGCCGATGATTCAAAATAACTCAGCAGCGCCAGCAGGATTAGATCCATCGGGTTCAGATTCATCTGGTCTGCGTGTCCCTAATGGTCAGAGTTTACTACTAGTTGGTGGCAACATCGACATGAATGGTGGAAGATTAAATTCCTTTGGTGGGCGAGTAGAGTTAGGAGGATTAGCAGGGGCGGGAACAGTTGGGTTAAATGTGGATGGCAAAGAGTTGAGCTTGAGTTTTCCAGATGCAGTGCAACGGGCAAATGTGTTGTTGAGCAATGATTCCAGTGTAGATGTACGTGCTTCTGGTGGTGGCAATATTGCGATTAATGCCGGGACTCTGGATATTTCGGGAAGTAACCTATTTGCTGGAATCGGGCAGGAGTTGGGGACAGTTAGCAGTCAGGCGGGAGATATAACGCTCAATGCTACAGAAGCAATCAGGGTAAGACAGTCGAGCATAATTGCAAACGATGTAGATATTAATGCTACTGGCAATAGTGGTGACCTAATAATTACAACTGGGTCACTTTTTGTAACCGATGGTAGCCAACTGAGTGTCAGTACGTACGGACAGGGCAATGGTGGTAGTGTTCTAATTGATGCCCGCAATACAGTCTCCTTTGACGAAAGTTATGCCTACAGTACGGTGGAATCTGGAGCCGTAGGCAACGGGGGTGGCATTGACATTAAAGCTGGGTCGCTTGCTTTGAAGAATGGTGCTGTACTAGTTGCCAGCACTAGTGGGCAAGGTGATGCAGGCAGTATCACGATTACTGCCCGCGATCAAGTCTCCTTTGATGGGGTGGATAGTAATAAATTCTCCAGTGGTGTCTTCAGCACGGTGAACTCTGGAGCTGTGGGTAACGGGGGCGGCATTGATATTAAAGCTGGGTCGCTCTTTTTGCGTGATGGCGCTCAACTGCAAACCATCGTTCGTGAAGCCTCCGATACACTTTTTAGTGGACAAGGCAATGCTGGAAACATAAATATCGCTGTCCGCAATACGGTTTCCTTTGATGGGTTTGGTAGCAATCGATCGTCTGTCAGTGGTGCATTTAGTAGTGTAGAATCTGGAGGCGTGGGCAAGGGTGGCGATATCAACATCACGGCTGAGTTCCTTTCTGTAAGCAATAGCGCTGGACTGATTGCCCGTATGTTAGGACAGGGGAATGCGGGCAGCATCAACATCAAAGCTGAACAGTTCTCCTTAAGTTCAAATGCTTTACTTGAAGGGGATTTAGATGCAACCGGACAAGGACGGGGGGCAAATATCAATTTGGATGTCAAAGGTACAATCTTGCTTGTTGGAGGAGAGACTGCTCCGACTGGGGAATCGACTAGAATTACCCTGGGTGTGCTGCCAGGGGGGATAGGTTCAGGAGGAGACCTTAACATCAAGGCTGGTTCTTTGGTGCTAAAAGACGGCGCTATTATCAAAACTAGTAGCCAGGGACAGGGTTTTGCAGGTAATATCCAGATTAATGCCGATGTTGTCGATATTTCAGGTAGTGTTCCCAATAGTGGATTACCCAGTGGATTATTTAGCAGTACCGATACCGCTTTTCGGGCGGGCGACATTACTGTTAATACTCGGACATTTCGGATTGCAGACGGAGCAGCTGCGAGCGCCCGCAGCCGAGGGGATGGGCAGGGTGGCGACATCAGGGTGAATGCCACCAGTTCCTTTGAAGCGGTCAACGGCGGACAACTCGTAACTACAACCTTTGGTAAGGGACAAGCAGGCAATATCTTTGTCAATGCAACAGACCGAGTAACTATCTCTGGTAGCGACCCGAATTACGCTAACCGCATTGCCAGATTCCCTAATCCTATTAGTCCACAGGTTGCCAATGCCATCACAGAAACAGGCTCTGCCAGTGGTCTATTTGCTAACACAGATGCTAACTCCGCAGGTTTGGGGGGAGGCATAGAGATTATGACTGGGCAGTTGACTGTCCGCGATGGCGCACAAGTCAATGTAAGTAGTGAAGGAACAAGTAATGCAGGCTCACTTACAGTCGAAGCTCGATCGATCTTTTTAGACAATCAAGGAAAGCTACAAGCATCTACCGCTTCCGGTGAGGGCGGCAATATAAATTTGCAGGTGCAAAATTTAATCTTAATGCGCCGTAACAGCGTCATATCCGCCCAAGCTTTCGGCACAGCAAATGGCGGCAATATCAGAATCAATTCTCCTGATGGCTTCATCGTCGCCGTCCCATCTGAAAATAGCGATATTATTGCCAATGCCTTCCGAGGTCAGGGAGGAAATATCAATATTACTACTTCTAGCATATATGGGCTTGAGTCCCGTCCCCTAACCCCCTTTAGTAGTGACATTAACGCCAGTTCCCAGTTTGGGGTAAATGGTAGTATAACTATCAACACACCCGATGTTGACCCCAGCGGTGGATTAATCAACCTGCCAACCGTACCACTTGACACCGAAGTATCCCAAGTCTGTCAACCGCGTACAGCACAAAATCAAAGCAGTTTCATCATCACCGGACGCGGCGGTTTACCCCCCAACCCCAGAACCGAACCCCTCAGCGGTGAAGCTGTTCAGGTAGATTGGGTGACGCTCAAGCCAAGCGGTGAAAACCGCTTTAGTACAAATGTTTTAAAGATAACTAGCTCGACACCAGCGCCCATTGTGGAAGCGCAAGGATGGATGAGAAATGCCAAAGGAGAGGTGGTATTAACGGCTTATGCGTCCACTGCCACGCCTCATGGTTCTTGGCATCCAGCAACCAACTGCGGCGCATCTAAAACTCCGTCTAAAACTATACAGTAAGCTACAGGTTATTAAGTGCGTTGACGCGAAGCGGAGTCAGTTCGTTAGGCATTGCCTCGAAACTTTTCCCTATACAAGTGCGATCGCGCTTCTTCGACTCCGTTGGCGCTGTCACCGAAGAAGTATCAAATCCCTCAAACACTGACATAAACACCCTTGCATCCCTCAAAGCCGAACTTGAACAATACCCAGAAACACGACGCTATTCGGCTATTATGTTAGAAAAAGACCTTGATTCTCAACTAACCCAGTTTTGTAAAGACAGGGGAATTACTGTGGAAATATTCCTAGAAGCTGCTTGGGCAATTGCAAGTGCAGATGAGACACTTGTACAAAAAATTACTACACAAGCTAAACGTAGATACGACCAACGCAAGCGAGTGGGTCAAATTAAGCGGCTAATAACAATGTTAGGTAATTCTTTTTCGTAATGTAGACTTTACTGGAAGTCGGCAATTACCTTAATCAGTCCAGTCTGGAAGGCTGCGTCGTAGGTGATAACAGGCAAGTTTTCAAGTTCAGCTTGAGCCATAATCATGCGATCGCTCGTGATCTCGGTGGGCAATTGGTAGGCTTCCTGCTCTGAGGGCATGGGCTGTAGTAATAGGAAGTTCGATAAATTTAGCTTGATGCAATACCTGCGAATATTCCTCAACAAGTTGTTTAGCTTCGGGTAGTTTACCGATACGGTATTTAGTGGCAATCTCCCAAGCGGAAGCACTGCTGACAATGATGCGATTATCTGGGTTGCGAATAATTTCTCGGCAGCCAGTGTGGAGTTTTGGGTCGTCAAAGAGCCACCATAAAAAAATATGGGTGTCAATGAGGTAGCTCATTCCCATTGCTGAAGTTCCTCTTCTGGCAGTGGTTCAAAGAAAGCATCACCGAGTTGTCCTTTCAATAAACCAGGGGTGCGGGGTTGTGTACGTTCGTGACCTAAACAAGCGTCGAAAGTAATGAATTAGGTCATAAAGTTCTGCTAGTTTATCTTCAGGGATATTTTGCAGTTCTTGGACAATCTTTTGGATCAGCATAAGTCAAATATTGTTAAGCGATTATGGTATTATAGCTGACGCAGCATCGAACACATGTTTAAAGCACGTTCACGAGCGCACTTGACCAATGCGGCTTGATGCTGCCTCCTAGATACCTCTAGTTAAATTATCAATTCGTTGACAATATTCAATACGCGATCGCAGCTACTTTTATATTCAATTAATTGAATATAGTTAATTAATGTGGTAGACCACTAGTAGTTCATGTCATTAATTCTGACCTGATCGAGAGGTCTAGATCCCCGACTTCTTAAAGGATACTGTTGGCTCATGGTAGGTCTGACCCCTCATTTTACCAAAAAACCTCGTAGGGGCGCTCTTTACCCCGCCCCTACAATAAGAGTGAAATAACGAAAAATCCTTCTTTGAGGGGCGATACCCCCTATTCGCTAATGGCATCCGTAAAAGTTGTCGGGGATCTAATAACCCATCAGAACTTTTGACATGGAGTGCTAGTTAGAGGCTCATATCTTGCACCTCTACGGGTAAACAAGGAATAGACTTATAATCGAGCCTAAAAGATACATACTCTAAACAAGCGATCGCCAATCCAATAAACATGGATTTTTGCTATAAGAGGGGGATTTACAATCCCTGGCGGGTCAACGGCGAGTCGAAGAATATAAGCGATTACTGTTATATTAATAACTTGCATCTAAAAAGGTACAAGATATAAGCGCCCAAGGGGCGCGACGAACGCTCCTCCAACGAATGGAAGAAACACAAGTTTATTCCTTTTCCCTTTCCCCTGTGTTTCTTAAGAGTAATCTCCAATTTCTAATTTCAAATTCAAATGTCAGGTAGGGGCACGGCACTGCCGTGCCCCTACGACTATTCGTATGTATCATGATTTTTGTGAATTGGTATTACAACCAATTCCCCACTAGCACATAAGGTGCCCAATAAGAAGGAGTTTTGTCCTTAGCAAAAACCGCAAGTTGGGCACGCTGAAGTGCTTCGGCTTTATTTACCCCAGCCTTTAACTGTCGGTAAAACTCACTCATCACATCAGCGGTGAATCGATCGTCTACTGACCACAATGTAGCTAATGTACTACGTGCGCCCGCCCTCACAGCTATCCCAGCCAGTCCCAAAGCTGCTCGTTTATCTCCTTCAGCAGTTTTGCAAGCACTGAGGACGAGTAATTCAATGCTCTTAGACTTACTTCGATCGCTAACTCGTAGTAAATTATCGAATTCCTTAACCTTAACCAGTTTATCCGAGGTGAGAATAAAGGTTTTTTCCGGATCGGAACTAAATTCCCCGTGCGTCGCTAAGTGAACCACAGAGAAAGGAGTCGATTGCAACTCTTTTTGCAAGTTTAGTTCGGTAAACTCTTGATTTAACAGTTCTTCACTCTTGGATACCTCAGTTTGGATTTCTTTTAATTCGCGTGGTACATTTTGCAGTGCGGGAAATTCTCTGCCTTCAACCAGGCGTTTTTCGCTGACTCCAGCAGTTAAAGCGTTTAATACCTTTTGTAAAGGCTTGGGATCGAGGAGTTGCAAACCAGGAGTTAAAGCGATCGCATATTTCTCTAGCAGATATTTCTCCTGCTGTTTATCGTAGAGAACCCCCATCGGAATATTCCGCAACTCTCCATCGAGTACAAACACTAAAGTTTTTATCCCAAAGCTGGCTAACTCTTTTTCCGCAGGTCGAATTAACCAGTCATATATTTGTTGAGACTGCTGCTTAACCCGAAAAGTCCCGCTGACATCGAGTAAGTTTTTCCTCAAATCTGCTATAATACTCTCCAATTTATCTTTGGCTATTACAACCTTGTAGTGCCGCAGTTGTTCTTGATTGGGCAACTTCAGAATAACCTCTAGGCGGTCTGACAAAATAATCGGATAGATTACTGCTGCTCGTTGGTCTTTTTTGTCAACCACTGGGTCAAGTGCCTGCGTAGGACTTAAACAGGCTGACCGAAAGAAGTTATCGAGTTCTGCCAATTGCAGAGATTCAATTACATCACGAGCCTGCTTGAGATTGTCTTGATTGATACGTTCTTGGGGGGAGCGCAACAGCAATTCAACTAACTCTCGATACACTGGTTCGACATTTTCCCGGAAGGAAAACTGAACGTCTGGATTGATGGCAACTAAATCAGTACGCAGAGATTGGAGGGTTTTGTAGGCTACATTGTAGGATGCGATCGCGCCTTTAATATCCCCCTTTTTGTTCAGTAAACGTCCCAACTGCCGTTGCCACTGATAAGCAATGTCCGATGCATTAATAGTCTGCGCTTTGAACAAAGCTTTCTCCGTAAGGTCTTGAGCTTCAGAGAACTGCCCGGTTTTTTCATACAACTCGCCGAGAGTACCTCGAGCATAAGATTCTGCTCGCTGGTCTTGTAACAAAAGCGCCCGATCGACAGCGGAGGACAACTGCTTGGCAATATCTAGCCATGAGGGAGTATCTGTCTTGGTTTTCTCTCTTAATTGTGTGAGATTCTGGGCGAATTTAATCTGAGTATATACTGAGGTTCGGCTGGGGGGCAAGTTACTAATTTCCGACTGGATTTGAGATGATAACGCTAATGCATCTTTCTGGATTTGGGGTAATGTATTTTTATCTTCCTTTTTCTCCACAAGTAGGCTAAGTAAGTTTAAGTGAGCCTGGATGCGTGCGCTCGCAGAACCAGATGCAGCAGCCTGCTGGTAGTATTGTGAAGCAGCTTCAGTATCTTGCTGGGCGCGGGCTGTGTTGCCTAAACTAAGTTGAGCCTCAGCGATCGCACTTGGAGATTGCACTCGCTGTGCCACTGCTAAACTTTTCCCTAACACTAGCCGCGATACGTTTAAATCACCAACGACTCGGCGGACATTGCCGAGGCTACGCAGTCCTGTAGCTACAATAAGTGAGTCTGGAAGGCTTGTGAGGGTTTGCTGAACCGAGGTTAAAATTTTGTTAGCTTGAACATAAAGCCCCAAAGCTTGCAAAGCTTGTGCAGAATTAATCCGGTTACGGGTTAATGTAGCAGTATCGCCTATTTGTTGATAAATATCAGCAGCTTTTTGCCAGGTAGTTAAAGCTGTTTCCGTTTGTCCCTGTGCCAATTGTAACCGCCCTTGAATATCTAAGGCTTGTGCCATAATTTGCACGCGATCGCTCGAACTACCCGTATCCCCATGTAATATTTGCAGACTTTGGGCAATTGCTCCCTCAGCCTCAGCCCATAAGCCAAGTTGCTGATAAGCTAAGGAGAGATTGCTCAGAGTCATCGCTTCCCTTAATTTATCCCCAGAGGCTTTAAAGGCAGATGCTGCTTGTTGTAAAACTTTGACAGCTTCAGTGAACTGTCCTGCATCGTATAATGTTTTACCGCGTTCCAGTAAGCTTTCAGTCTGGGATAAGCTACTTGTCAAGCTTTGTACGATGGAGTACGCAGCAGGAGGCTTCGCCAAAATCGGTGATGCTACCTGAAATGCAGTTATCAGCGCCAGTAGTCCACAAACCAAAAATTGACGGGTAAACGATGCAAAGCGTTTAAGCTTCAAAATGGATTGTAAATTACGGAAAAATACACGCCGTTTTCTTGCCATGTTCTTTCCCTCGAATTAACAGATACTAAAGGAATACCCCAATCAAGACGAGCAGTAAAGCGATCGCCCTGACGCCACTGCAAACCCAAACCAACGGACACCAAGGTGTTAACGTCCGGATTTTCTCTGTTTGAATTCCAACCGCTACCGACATCAAAAAACGGAACAACTTGTAAAAGCGTTTGTGATTGGGGAATGCGTAAAATCGGGTACTGAACTTCTGCGGTAGCGAGTATACCATTATCTGTTAGCAGCAAGTCTTGGCGGTATCCCCGGACACTTCTCAAACCGCCCAAGCCAAACTGCTCTATTGGCACAAGCGATCGGTCTGCCAGTTGCATGTTGGCACGGACTAACAGTAAGGTCTCATCAGCTAAAAGACGAACCCATTGCGCCTGTCCCTGCCACGAAAAAAAGCGACTATCAGGAGATTCTGTATTAATTGTGGCATCGAACGCACCGATACCAATGTTGAACTGAGAACGAGCGGCAATAACTTCACGGCTGTTGCGACTCGTCCATTCTTGAAAAAATTGCAACGACGAAACGCGGGTGCGTCCCCGTTCATCAGCCCCAGGCGAAAGTTCACTAGCGGGAACTCCTTCTCTCTGTAGCAACGACGAGATATCACTTTCCCGTCGAGAAGCCGTAAAGCCAAGGGCAAATTCCTGCGTGGGAGTTTGGACTACTGGCTGGCGAAATGTCAAATCGTAGTAGCGGGAAGCCGATTCGATATCTAGTATGTTAAAAGGATATTCGATGACATTGCTGGATGTAGTGCCATAGTTAAAGGTGAGCGTGCCATTGCGGGGATTAAGGGGCAATGTATAGCCGGCATCGAAGGAGTTGCTACCATCGGTGTTGGTGTAGCCGACAGTTAGATTATCCCCCAGCCCTAGTAAATTTGCTTCATTGATTTGAAGGCGGCGGCGGAAGCTACCAACGCTAGGCGATCGCCCATTATCCAGCGCCACTTGAGCATTGAAAGATGGAGCCTCCCCGATCCTAACTGATAGTATACTTGTACCCGGACGGGAGCCAGCGGCGAGTTCGGCAGTTAGGTTTTGAATTAGAGGATTTTGTTGTAGTAATTGTAGTGCTTCTAGCAGGCGTTCTCGTTTTAAAGGCGGTGAGGTGGCGATCGCTAGACGACTGCGTACATAATTGCGGTTCAGCCTTTGCGTACCAGTTACCTCGATGTCTTCTAATCCACCTTCGACCACCTGGATTTTGACTACACCAGAGGTAAGGGTTTGAGGTGGAATATAAGCTCCAGAAGTAATGTAACCATTTTTGATGTATAATTCGCCAATTGCGGAACGAGCCTGTAATAGTTGTGTAAATGCGATCGGTTTGTTGATGTAGGGTACAAGTACTTTAGCTAACTCTTCACGGTTAAATACTGTGCTGCCAAGAATTTCAAACCGTTCAACAATGAAGGTTTCAGAAACACCTGGGATTTGTTCGTTGGGTGTGGGAACTGGATTAGAAGGTCGAAATAGGTCGGATGGTGGAGGAAGTGGGGCAGGTGGTGGCGCTGGTGGCGGTGGTTTAGGAGGAATTGGTTGGACATCCTGCGGCGGAGGGATTTGTTGATTCGGTAGTTGTGCCGTATCCACTTGTTAATAGACGCGGATCTAAATCGTTAGGACGCAATCTCTCAAGTTCTTGCCGACTCAGTGGCGCGATTCCAAAAATGTCAGTAGCTTTAATTGTGACTTCGCCACCACTACCACTAAAGGCATTAGCGGTAATGTCACTATTTTCACCCCCAACAGCAATGATAAAACCAT
>QQTW01000857.1_pt1 | contig 20188 bp, 26 predicted proteins | sample 1904831 | NCBI WGS metagenome assembly QQTW01 (sample SAMN09435610, study PRJNA476489) | Subsurface metagenome, whole genome shotgun sequencing project. | reverse complement strand
TTGCATGTGCTCTGGCTTCAGAGGCATCCATCTTCGACCTGCGAACTCTTCCTGGACCCTATGGCCAATGTGCTTAGATAATGACCCTTATCAAAAAGACATCAGACTCACTCCTTGGAAAAGGTGGGACCCTGAGGCAGCTGTGCATTTGACGGAGCTGGCGTTTCTGGGTTCCTCGTGCTCACGATGAAGCTCCCTTTCTTTTGAAGACCCATCTCTTCCTGCACTTCGCCGAGCTCCTCGGGGATTGTAAGCATATAAGCCAGGTGAGAATCACGGCCAGTCATGGTGATAGCGTAGACGCCTTCGCCGATCGGGGTGACTGGGGGAGTGTGACGAATGCCGAGCGTCTTGGTTTCCTTCTCAGACCCCTTGAAGAACGAATCCTTGAGTTCTTTGATAGAAGTATGACCTTTCTCGACGAATGTTATGAATCGGTCAGCGCCAGCCCGCTTGGGAAGGACCTTCTTTGGCAACGCGATGAGGCGGACATCATTTGAGTCTTCAATGGGTCCATCGTTGAGCTTGGCGCCCTTGGGTATGGGTCGAAGGACCAGGTAGCTTCGTTGCAGATCTTGCACACCGTGCGGGTCCGTGACTTCAACACGGCCTCGTGTAAAGAAGTAAATTATCCCTTTCTCGAGAATGTTAGATGGCATAACTTTCTCTCGTTCCTTGGACTCTTCGATTGTAGCGTGGCCATTGGCAGGTTTGCCTTCTACACCATCCTCAGGCTTGGAGTCATCAGGAGCTTCTTCCTTGGCTAAGACACATCAGCTGCTGCAAGCTGAAATCACCTTGCCAGTCAACTGAGGTTGGCGTTGAACTTACCATCCTCGTTTTCTATATTGTCGTCTGCTTGTTTGCTTTCCGCAGCATCCTGCTGTCCGTTCGCATCCTTCGGATCCGGGGCGGTCTCTGCGCCTTTCATTGCTTCTGGAAAAGTCACATCAGTCCTCACATCACAGCTGGGTTTGCAGAGAGCCTCCTACTTTCGGTTTCCGTAACCGGTTTATCAGTACCTTCCCCCTCGTCCGCGGCATCATGCATTTCTATATCCTTCGGGACATCGTCTTCATTCTGCGCGCCATTGTCCTCGTCCTTCTTAGGTAGCGTGTCCTCGATGGTCTTCTGTTTCTTCCTTGGCGCTCCCTTCTTGCCTTGCTTCGTCGGAGTCACGCTGGGAGCATCGGCCTTCCTCTTGGTGCTTTTGGCGGCCGGAGAACTCCCGTTGCCGGCGTCGTTTTTCTGGTCTGCCTCCGACGCTCCAGACAGGCGGGAAGAAGAACGTGTTTGCGGCATCACGAGAGAAATGGCAGGCAGATTTTTGGCCGGCTGATGGCGATCAATTGAATATGATAGGCTCTGACCGTTAAGAGATGCGACGGAGGTATATATTGCCTGTACCCTACCTCAGATATCAATTGAGGGATTGAACTGGAAATGCAGCTCTGAGTGATCACGACTATGTCATACAAGAATAATAGAAGGTTGCGGAAGGTGGGAATGACTCGCTTGACCTTCCTGATAGTTCAGGCACTCGCTTGACTTTAGAAAGGCATTGAAGCTGCGGAGGTCGTCGCAATGACGTCACGCGCATCGAGCTTCCCGCGTTCCCGCCTAGGAACGTGAGCCCTGGGACCGTTTATAGACATCTCTACTGAACAATTCGCAATTACGAATAGATTCAGTATTGACTTACTGGAGAACTTTAGATTCCTCCATGAAAGATTTGATCGCAGAAGCTACGCCTTCCGGGCTGGGAACCGCAGCGCAAGCGTCGGCCGCGAATCCAAATTCCCTCTTCATATAATCGCGGGTGGTCGGCCCTATCGTTACTACAAACGTCGACCTGTCTTCAACAACAGAAGCACCCTGTTCAGCATTATCTGCTCCAGGATCGAGGATACCTAACGTCTCCAGCAACGCCTTCGACCCCGTCGGAGAGAACACTACAATCCACTGCACACGACACCCGCGTTCAAGATTCCCAGACCACACGGCCCTGAAATTGTCGCGGAACTCAAGCATCTCGCCCGTCTCGTAAACAACCATCTCGTGCACCGCCATCCCAGCAGAAGCCAGCGTCCGCGGTATGACATCCCGTCTCTGCTCGCCCACGAGAAATAGCAGCGGCAGCTTCGCATCCGCCGGACTCTCGCTGCTGCTCCGGGAGCCATTGTAGTGACGTAGGATGAACGCCGCGAGCGCGTCGCCGTTACCGGTCTCCTCGCCTAAGATGGGGCAGCGGAGACTGAGGGTGCGCAGACCGCGTGCTGTGGCTGGTCCGACGGCGTAGAGAGGTAGTCCGGCTGGCAGGATGTCGTCAGCGCATCCTAGCTCGTCTCTGATGAGCTGGACGACGCTGGCGAAGGCGTCTACGGCGCGCTGCGACGTGAAGATGATGCCGCCGTATCGTGTTCTGGCATCGTGTGCTTCTTCTGTAGGTGTGAATGAGCCGGTCGTGATATGCGATTGAAGCTCGTTTAATGTATCGTCGTTGAAGCGGTGCTGGAGCACGGGAACGAAGATGGGGTGATATAGACCTCCTTCGATAGTCGAAAAATACTCCTCATATGCATCTGAAGGGTTGGATTGTGTTTTAAGAAGCAACACTGGTATTCGGTGCGGAGTCTCCATGTTCAAGATTCCACCAGCAAAGACCGCGTTGTCGAAAGTAACAACCTCGAACCGTCAAGAAGCCGAAGATTAACCGATGACGTCGATCCGGCAATATCCGGCAAGGTCGGCCGCATCCGAAGCTTCGCGAGCACTGCAAAAGTCTCGCGGCAGACGCAGGGACAGGGAGTACTGGCTCCCATGCCCGTCACCGGAACCGCGTACCCCATTCTCTCCCTCTTCCTCTGCGCCGTCCACCAGCACACGGGCATGCCCGCTCAGCCGCTCGATGCAGTCGCGAGCAGCAAAGCCGGCGTCGACAGCGAACCCTCAGAGCCGACGAAACGGTTCCCCAAGGGAGTCGTGCTGGGCAAAGATGGCAAGCCGTGAGTTCCGAACGACTGAGAGCTTTATTCCCTAGCGATCACACCGACGCTGAAACGTCGCACTCACCAGCTGCCGCTCCTGCACCTCCTTCGCGTCCTGGGCGGCCATGACCAAGAAGCAGACCGCCACCGAACCCGCGACCTCCACACAAACCACGACGCCCGCTCCGCCCCCGACACAGTCACCGCCGGACTGCCCGCCAGACGTCGAAGCGCTCGGCCGCGCGTCCTGGACACTACTGCACAGCATCACGGCGACGTATCCCGAGCGCGCGTCGTCGTCGGTCCAGACGAGCGCGCGGCAGTTCCTGGCGTCGTTCTCGACCCTGTATCCGTGCTGGCACTGCGGCTCGGATTTCCAGGCGTGGATGGCGCGGGCGGGCAACGCGCCGCGGGTGAGCTCGCGCAGCGAGTTTGGCGAGTGGATGTGCGAGGCGCATAATGCCGTCAATGAGAAGCTGGGGAAGGAGAGGTTTGATTGTGGGAGGTGGGAGGAGCGGTGGAGGACCGGGTGGAGGGATGGGAGGTGTGATTGAGGTTTGATGGTGCTTGAATGGTCTGCCATGATGAACCTTACCAAGGGCTACAGTGTATATGTGCCAATGATGCGTCTGGTGGTTTATGCGCAACCCTTCATAAGGTAACATGTGAAGAATTGCAGCTGTGAGCGCGCATTGAGCAGGGGCGGCGTCGTGTCTCGGAAGAGGCGTCCATTGCAATAGGCCTGTTGATTTTAGTGTCCATGTTAAAGCCCTGTAGAACACCACTCATGCAGCGGAACCTCGCATAGCAGTCACTCTTGGTAGTCTATCTATTCCTGCTCAGCAGGAAGGAACCCTAATTTCTCGACATGCCAAGCAGTCTGGGGACCCCTTCGGTAGAGCGGCCGGATCTCCAATATAAAGAAAATGTCATGAACTGGCAAGCAAAATGTTCGTCTGTCACTTGAGGGCCCAACCAAAGACGGTGTACCTGACCCGGTCGCTATGTCGTGAGCTAACAAGAAACAACTCGTATGCTCCTTGTCGATGAACAGTGGAACATAGGTCCTCTGCAGTGATAAATTGAGACGTTGGTAGTCGATTGTATCCCGGAATACCTCATGCCCAATGTGTAGACTTTATCTCATGATTTCTTGATAGATAAGAGCTGTTGGTGTTAGCTTGCTCTCGTGCCAGATCAACGAGGCGATTGATGCTTACTCTTCAACTGTTCTTTCGTCAGATTGTCCTTGTTCTTGTCAAAATCGAAAAACTCCTCGGGTATCGGTTCGGCCGTCGGCTCGTCGTCTGGATCGTGATAAGGTTCGAGATAACGGTGCTTCAGCGCATCCTCCACCGTAATCCTCTTGACGGGATTGAATGCGAGAAGCCTTTCCAACAGGTCAAGCGCCAGGTCCGATGTATTGGGGAACATTGCTTTCCATGGAATCTTCTTCTTGAACGGCAGGGAGCGGATGTACTCTCGCGCACGCCGAGACTTGATACCGTAGTAGTCTTCCATCGTAGGAGTTCCGAGGACGTCCAGAATAAGGGTGAGCTGGTGGTGGTCTAGATGAGAGTGTCAGCAAGAATTCTCTGACAAGTAGACAAGCACTAACAGTCTTTGCCCGGGAATAGTGGCTTTCCGCTCAACATCTCAGCCAGAATGCAACCCACACTCCAGACATCAATGGCCTTCGTGTACTCCTTGAACGTGAGCATGATTTCCGGAGCTCGATACCACCGGGTTGCCACGTATTCGGTCATGAACCCGGAATTGTCCTCGGTTGAAGCAGCCGATCGCGCCAGGCCGAAGTCGCAGACTTTGAGATCGCAATTGGCGTTCAAGAGGAGGTTGGATGGCTTGAGATCGCGATGCAAGACGTTGGCAGAGTGCATAGCCTTTAGTGCACGCAGTGTCTGATAGATGAAGTATTGACAGTGATCATCCGATAGCTCTTGAGTGCGAATAACGCGGTGCATATCCGTTTCCATGAGCTCCTACTCAATGACGTCAGATATGTGATCGCGCGACGGACGCTCAATGGCTGGACTAACCTGGATCAGATAGACTTCGGTAAAACTCTCGTAGTTCCTGGGCTTCTGGATGTCCAGAATGGATATGATATTCTCGTGATTGAAGTATCTTAGCAGCTTCATCTCACGAAGGGTGCGCAGGCAGAACATGGAATGGTCGAAGGGCGTAATTTTCTTGATGGCTACCTTCTGGCCGGAGGGTTTGTGTAACGCAGAGCTGTTACGAACCGTCAGTAATGATGCTCGGACTGGAGGAAAACCGTTCGGACTGCGAACCAGACGACACCGTAAGCACCTTCACCGACAACATCCTGAATGTCATATTGCTCGGAAACGTTGAAGGATATCTTCCTCGAGTTTCCCTGGTTGGGAGCGCGAGACATGCTTTCCTGAGCTTGGCTCCCCTCTACTGCTCCAATTTGGGTATTGTGAGAAGGATGGGCGATTTAGGGACAACGGAGTCTCAAGTTGAGGATTATGAATTATTCCCTAGCTTAGCGATTTGTTAGCAGTCATCGATCAGGCTAATGTGCCGGCTCGGAACTTCCTTGTCCGCTTGCATCGCCAAATTCACATATGGAGAAAGGAATGTGGTTATCGCTTCGAAGGGACACAGCACGCAAAATACTCAGGGGAACTCAACGATATTTAAGAGAAGGATCCCACGATGGGCAGGAGTTTAAACTCAGCCACATATCGAGACCAGAAGTCCTCTAACAGAAACGACATCTAGCTTACCTTATCTCGTGCTATGCCCGCCAGACCGTTCCCATCGACTCAATGACAAGGCTCAGAACTCTGCAGTGTTTTCTGACCTGCAAGTTGATTTCAGAGAATCGCGATGAGTGCGAACAGCCTGAGAACCGGGCAGCGATCCGCGCTGGAGAGTCGATGAGTATTGACGTGTTGGGCCGTCACGGCAGCTATCCGGAACAGTCTACGAGAGCAGCAGCTCGTCCGCAAGCAGGCGCAATCTGTCTTCCGCAAGCGTAGCAAGCAAGCAAGTGCGACGATGTCTCGGGAGCGATCGATAGCGCAGTCGTCAGCTGGAATGTCCGCTTCCGTCGACTGCGAGATGCAACTCAGGAGTTCGGACTGAAGGATAGATGGAGTGTATAGACGGACACGCCTCACGGAGCGAAGCAGATGACCAGACGGCGGAGCGTTTGCCTGCGCTGCAGGACCGTCGAGTGACCCAGAGGCCAGTCCCCTGTTCTAGGCCTAATCAAGTGCGGGGCAGCACAGAGTGCCTGGACAATCCGCCTGTCGACCCGTGTGTCGTTCTCTAGTCTGCAGCGATCGACAGGAGCTGCTGGGAATACGGCGCAGCGGCGAAGAGACGGACGAAGGAGGAGGATAAAGCAAGTAGCAGCAGTAGCAGCAGCAGAAGAGGAAGAAGAAGCAGTAGGATTATGGCGGAGGCGCAAGCTCTGTGGAGGCACAAATGCCCAGGTGGCTGCAGGATTGTTAGCTCGGCCCCGCGCGAATTGACATCCGATGTCCCAAGGGTTGCAACTGTCAACGGGTGGTGGGTGGGGCAGAAATAATGAACAGAGGAAAACCTCTTGCCTGCTGCCGGGGCCAAGCGCTCACACCTGCGCTGCGTCGCTAGCCGCCCGAAGCAGTTCCGTCCAATTGATGCGCTTCAGATGTTCCCAATAACTCTTCCACCGTATTGGGCTCAGCACCACCGCTGCCGCCTTTATTGGTTTTCACCGGATCCCGACGGAGCTTCTCGGAGCGCAGAAGTCACAGTCACAGCCATGCCATCCACCTCGCGCTCCTCAGGCTCCACCACCGCCGGAACAGGCATCTCCACCCGACGACCAGACGTCTACTCTATGAGGATCGGCAGTATAATATGTATTCGACTGACTAGCTATGCACCGAGTCGTCACGGGTTGGAGAAGGACCCGCCGCATTTAGGGCAGACTTATGGGTCTCAGAGAAAGCTTTTCACTCCTGCGATGTCAATTAGGGCGGTTAAAATCGTGCTGGTTGGCTGGCCGTATATTGAGAGCTCCAAGCCGCGTCTTCTCCTGTAGATTAGCGACTAACGGCCACTTGAGTCGCTAGCTGTACTCGTATTTAGGATTCTCGCTGTTATCTAGTGCTGACTTAGTTGCCATCATAATTCTCATGCGGACATATCTGTTGAACCTCTAGAAGAAGCTGCTGCCAAGAGTGATCTCAACTCGAACGCGGGTTCGAGGATTTGATTGCCAAGCTATCGATGGAGATGACATCCGACAAACCAGAACCTTGGAAAATCTTGCAAAGACTGAGATTCTTCGTGCTCGAGCCTCCGCTTGAACCAAGTCGCAGCCATCCAGGTTTGCGGGACTTGTGTCTTGGAGATAAGCCGGGCTGGACTCGTGGACGATAGCAAGTGCTTATAGATTTGAGCCTCGAAAACGTCACGGTTTTCGCTGAGCATAGCGGCGAGGACTTCATATGGCCTTTAACTTTTGAGCCATAACCGTGTAACCATGAAATGTGCGGTCAGATGAGCTGGTCATCGAGCACGTCGTGTATAAGTCCGTGATCTACACGATAATCTAGCGCGGAGTCTATATTTCCTCAAGAGTCATTCGTAGAATCAATGATGGCCGACATCACCACCTGCGGCCATCGTCCGTTGGCACTCGGCCAGAATGGCGGCTTGCCGTCCGACCTCTCCCAAGCGCCCTATGACCTGCTTGTTCCCATCAACAAATCCGTACAGCGCGTATGGGATGTTGACATCGTCACAGAAGTCCTGCACGAGCTTCCGAGTCCGTCGCAGATTGTGCCGGGGAATACGTGGGTAGAGATGATGGATGGCTTGGAACTGCAGCCCGCCGTGAATAAAGTCCAGCCATTCGGGGCACTCCACGTCCATGGTTGTCCTCAGCATCCTCTGTGGGAAAGACTCGTTGACACCCAGATCAGTGGTGCTCATCGCAAAGTGACTGAGCGTGATCTGCACGTGCAGCGGCATCGTGATCATGTGGCTGACCATGACGAAGACGAAACGGTCCCATGCGGTGGGGATGCTGCAATACAAGATGCCGTATCCGTACCAGGTCCAGAAGAAGACCTGGCCGGCAATCTCGAACCATCGGTGCCACCAGGCGGGACCCTTGCGAGGTCCTTGGCCTAACAAGAGGAATGTCCAGCTGAGACGGTAGAGGTTGAAGCGGCCCAGCAGGAGGATGGGATAGTAGAGATACGCCTGCATCTGCACGAAGAACTTCGCAAATGCGTCGTACTCCATGATTCGGTCATAGTATGACGAGCGTAGCGAAGAAAGGAAGCGGTGAGAGATGGCAAAGACCGGCATATGCTCAATATCTGGATCGTGTTCCGGAGAATTGGTGACGATATGATGCACATTATGGTTCTTCTTCCACCACCCAAGGCTGAGACCACCGATGAAATCTGCAATCAGGATGCCAATCACGGTGTCTGTCGTGAAATCATGCGTGATGCCCATATGGCCAGCATCATGGGCTGTAAACACAAGCTGGTGCCAGAGAATCCCCAGCAAGGCGCCACTGGTGCCATACCATCCCAAGCGAAGGAACAGGAAACTCATTGTGGCAATAAGCACGTATCTGCACGTCTCGATCAAGTAGGCCGAGTATGGGCATTGATAGAGACCTTCTGCTCGTATTCGATCATTGAGCTGCCGATACTTCTTGATGATGTTTTCCTGCGTCAATGGATCTAAGGAGGGGTATTTCTTCAAATCAAGGTCGATTGCTTCCTGGGTCCAAACATCCAGATGCGACAGAGCCGGCTTCTCGGATGTGTTGTTCATTTCGGTCGACATCGAGGAGATTGACGAGCCGGAATATGATCTTTCTAGGCCAACTTCTCCCAGTCGTCGTCTCAATGTGGCCTTCTGATGGTCTACAGGCTCGAAGATTGGTGAAGGCTCCTGGGAACTCGGTTGAGTGGAGTCGTGTTCGGAGTCACTGGACGCGGACTCTTGTGCGGAATAGTCGCTCTCCTCCTTGTGGAACTGCCCGCCTTGTATCGGCGGGATGAAGTTGGTCCATCTGCCCTCAATGGTGCCAATTCGGAAGTTCCTCATGCGCTCTTTGGCCTCGTTCGAGTGAAGACTGTTGTGTGCGTGTTAGATGCCTGCGACCACACAAGGTAAAGACTTACGCATTGATCTCGGCGGTAGCATCTCTGCCCACCATATGCCGGATGGCCTTGTCACCACCAGGGTGAAATTGCAGCCACGCATCCACCCTCAACGCGCTGCCTTCGAAAATGAGGATCGTTTGCCCGTCGGCAATGAGAGACTCTATTTTTCGCCGGGAAAGGACTGCTCCCTGACGGGCCCGTCTAGGCTCAGGAGGCGCCATGGCAGTGACTGTCGAGAAAGAATGTAATCCGGACTTGAGCACTTCACAATTGAGAAGATACTCTTGCGTTGTGAAGCCCTGGATGTCTGGATACTCGGGTACGCCGGAGCGCTCCGGGGCGCGTTGCCCTTTCAGAGATGGCTGCCGCCGGCCCGGCGCCCTTGCCGACGGTTGCTGCCAAACTTGATTTGCTACAATCAGATGATCACAGAGCTGCGTAACTCAGGGGAATTGAATAGTATAAAAGCATCAGCGGTGATTTGGTGTGTTGAGACCTTGTGAATGCCTCGTAGGTTCACCATTATCTTCATGATGAAGTTCGGATTTCTTTGATTTAAGAGCTGCTTCCAGTCAAAGCTTTGGAAGAATCTCCTAGTTTCTTCGAATTGAACAAGATGCTAAGCATTATATCTATGCTACGTTCAGCATGATTTCTGATCAAGCCACTCTACCAAATCTTTCATCATGGAACCACCTATCCAGAAGCTCGCGGAAGAATGGCTCCGTCTTGACAAAGATCCGAAAACCCGTGACGAGATATACCGTCTGCTTGTACGAGGCGACAAGGAAGAACTCGAGCGAAGGCTCCGGCACCGCATTGCCTTTGGAACGGCAGGTCTGCGGGCGCCAATGTACGCTGGCTTCTCTGGCATGAACTCCTTGACGGTCTTACAGGCCTCCCAGGGCCTAGCTGCCTATCTCCTGGAAACACAACAATACGTCCAACGCCGAGGAATAGTGGTTGGACGAGATGCTCGTCACAACTCCAGGCTATTCGCAAAGCTTGCGGCAGCTGTGTTCGCCGCCAAAGGGATCAGAGTATGGTGGTATGAAGACTATGTCCATACTCCGTTGGTGCCCTTTGGAGTCACCCAGCTCAATGCGGCAGCAGGCGTAATGATTACTGCCAGCCATAATCCTGCGCAAGACAACGGATATAAAGTGTACTGGTCGAATGGATGCCAGATCATTCCTCCTCACGATGCTGGGATTGCGGCATCCATAGATAAAAATTTGGAGCCGATAGTCACCTGGGATGCCTCCATCGTGGATCACGATCTGCAAGTCGAGGGTGAACAGGCCATGGTCCAGGATGCTTACTTCCGGACTCTGAGCAAACTGATAAAACCGAGTGTGCCCCTGAACGCAGACCAGCAAATCAAGTTCGTCTACACACCAATGCACGGCGTGGGTTTACCTTACGTGACACGCGCAGTCCGTCATCTGGGTCTCGAATCGGCAATGGTCGTCGTACAGTCCCAAGCGCAGCCGGACCCAGACTTTCCGACTGTCAAGTTTCCCAACCCAGAAGAAAAGGGCGCTTTGGATCTTGCCTTTGAGACTGCAGATGCCGAATCCATCTCCATGGTACTGGCTAGCGACCCGGATGCCGACCGTCTGGCTGTAGCGCAAAAGGTCTCTGGGAAGTGGTACCAATTCAAGGGCAACGAGGTTGGAGTGCTGCTGGCGTCGCATGTCCTTGCGATATATCGGCGTGCGGAGCCTGATGCCAGGCTCGCAATGCTTGCATCGACTGTGTCCACTCGCATGCTGGCGGCAATGGCATCCGCCGAGAACTTCCACTTCGTCGAGACTCTTACAGGTTTCAAATGGCTTGGAAATCGCGCACAGGACCTTTCCGCTGAGGGATACAAGGTGGTTTTCGCTTTCGAGGAAGCGTTGGGATATATGCTTCCCGGTATACTCCACGACAAAGACTCCGTCAGCGCACTGGCGATGTTTTTGACTGCCATGGCCCGTTGGTCACAGGAAGAAAACATGACACCCTACGAAAAGCTTCAAGATCTGTACAAGACCTATGGCTATTTTGCCGACGCAAATACATACCTCATCTCCCCTTCCGTAGCAGTCACTCAGGAAATCTTCAACAACATTCGCCAACAGGGAGCCCCTGACCCTTACCCGACGATACTCGGTTCCCGACGGATCCTGCGCTGGCGGGACCTTACTACAGGTTATGATTCGGCGACTGAGGACAAAAGGCCCGAGTTGCCAGTCTCCAGGAGCAGTGAGATGATCACTGTCGAGGTGGAAGGTGGTGTAATCTTTACGGCAAGGGCCTCGGGCACGGAGCCCAAAATCAAGCTGTACGTCGAGGCGTGTGCAAAGGATGCGGATGAGGCGCGGCAAGCTGCGGACGAGGTGGTGCAGGATTTGATACAATCATGGTTTCCTCTCGAAAACTATGGCTTGAAACTGCCCTAGGCCGCTCCTCGATTCTGATGAAGAGAAAGTTGCACAGCTCCAGGTTTGGTAAGATTTCATGAAAAAGATCGGTAATGTTAGAAGCTCATGCTGGCCACACCTTCAATAACTTCGGGTTGAGAGATACAGGAAACGGGTGGCCTCGACAATTCTTAGCTAAGCTGGCAAGGAATCGATGAAGTCTCGCATAATGCCAATCATGTCAGTCACTCGAGTCCCATAGTTACAAGTCGCTGAGCGCAGCGACTCGGGTTGATTCAATAAGCTAAGGACCCAGTTTGCGCCAGCACCGTCCTTCTAGTACAGGTTTTCTCAGGTCATTGCATAGAAACTCTTTACACTCATCCCAAGCACCCGAACCTTGACGAGCAATGTTGTAGCGCTAATGATGACCAGCGATGGCTGGCATCGGGCTCAAGTGGCCAGCTTGAGTCAGCATCTTTCTCATCATCCTGCAATAGCAATGCGACACTCGGACGCCATGACGAAGTCAATCAAGCCGTCCCCCTTGGCTTGGCCTTTGCCTCTTTCTTCTCTTTGGCAGCCATCTTCTGCTTTTTCTTCTTCTCTTCGACCTTGACCTCGTTCTTCCGCTTCAGGCTCGCCTGCTCCTCTGCCGTTTTCGCGACCGGCTTGAAGAAGCCCTCCAGCCGGCTCTGCTGGGCGCTCTTCATGTTCTTCTTCAGCCGTTCCGCTCCGCTGCGCACTCGGTCCTCGTTGAAGCCCTTCTCTTCCACCAGATATTTGACCAGATTGTCCAGGTCGGGGGCTTCCCACTTGAAGTCGCATTCAGGGTCGTCCGCGGATCGCACATCCGGTTCTAGGAAGAGCAGCCGTGCATCCTTGTATGGCCAGTCGTCCGGGATGGTGTACTTTGTGCTGGTTTTGATGTGCTCGACGACGCCTTCGAGGTTCTTGTGCTCGCGAATCAGCTTCAGAGCCGTGCTGGGACCGATCCCGCGAATCGGGTCGAGGTAGTCGCAGCCTAGGAGAATACAGAGGTCGATGAACTGGAAGAAAAGTCAATGATAGTTTGAGCTGTAGATCCGAGATCAAATACTTGTTCTCTCTCCATCTCGAGGCCTTGCAAGACCTTATCCAGATGTATTTCCTGAATCGGCTCCTTGCGCTGCTCGCTGAACGTCAAATGACGCAAGAGAATCGGAGAGTTGAACGTGAGCGTGTCCATATCCTCCGAAGCGGCAGCATACACCTTCCCAGCTCTAGCCAGCACCGCACACTGCGCCTCCGCCTCGGTAGGCGCGATGATGTACGGAATCCCCATGAGCGTGAGCAGCCGCTGACACTCGGCGTTATGCTCCTTGGTCACCCTGACCGTCCGCCGCGAGAAACGCTCGACTTCTTCCGCCGTGCCCGTCTCCTTGGCTTCCTCGTGCTGCTCCTGCGCTTCGGATTTGCGCTGGAAGCGCTTGGCCAGCTCGCAGGACTTTAGTTTGGGAGGCGCGCCGTCGAAGACGAAGAGCGGTTTGATGCCGTTGTCGACCATGCGTAGTGTCCGGTAGAACATGCCCATGAGATGTGAGGTTGTCTCGCCCGTGTCGCTCATGAGCTGCTGCCCGTCGGATCGGACGGCGATGAGGAAGCTGTAGATGCTCATGGAGCTGGGCCGGTTAGTGAGGAGGGCGCTGGACGGGAGTTTGTGGACCTACGCATCCTATATATTGTCAGTCTCATTCCAATCTATTCCATTTTTTTGGACTTACTATGGCAACCTTGCGACCGAACTGGTTCTTGATCTCTCCCGTCTTGACCGCATCGGGGCAGTTCTCGCTGATGACCTGGAACAAGTCTGGAGGAGGTCAGATTGCTGAGGGCACCCAGGATAGGGTCAGCCATACTCTTGATACCCATGGCGAGTGATTTGGGCGGGACTCTGGCAGGTTCAGTGCGCAGGTGATTGTCCGAATGCCTGTAGTACGCGACTGGTGATCTTTAAGGACGCGCAGTGACGCAGCGGGGCGCGTTCCCGTTGAGTCGCGAATTCAGCTTAGCGGTTGTCAGCCTGATGAAGTTTGATGAGGGGGCCGACTTTCAGCCGCGGGAAGCCGACTAGATGCACTTGTTTTCGCCCCTCCTAATAATTTGTAGAATCAAATCTTTATATCGCCAGCCTTTCGGGAGAGATCCACTATATCAATTGTTTTCTCTCCCTACCATAATAATATTTTGCTGAACAGCCAAGCAGCGCAGTACTTTGCACGGACTGACAGGACTCAGTGTTATCACATGCTGCCGACCAAGAGCCTAGCCGTGTGAGCTTGGTTGTTAGTATTGTCAACCCTGAGGTCAGGGACATCGTATGGGCGTGGTCCTATGTCAATGGAAAACATCTACTGCGTAAGACGGAGATGAAATCTAGAGATGTACAGAACAGCTCTTAACGCAACTCGCTCCCAATTGAGCCGGCACCTTGGACATGGCGCCGCCGGCCCAAGACATGCTTCCACCGCAGCCCGATTTGACTGGCGAGACCCACTAGGATCGAACAACATGCTTTCCGCGGACGAGTTGGCTATTGCCGAAAGCGCAGAGGACTATTGCCAGGAGAGAATGCTCCCGCGAGTTCTCGGTAATCCACTCACTTCAGTCGTCCTTCGCGGACCAGGCCATTAGACTGACATGTCGGATGATAGAGGCGTATCGCAATGAGCATTATGACAAGACGATCCTGGAAGAGATGGGCGAGTTGGGCTTATTGGGAGCGACCATCCAAGGCTTCGGCTGCGCAGGAGTCAGCAGCGTTGCCTCGGGCTTGATCACGAGAGCCGTGGAGAGGGTGGACTCGGGGTACCGGTCCGGCATGTCTGTTCAGAGCTCGCTGGTGATGGGCGGCATCAACGAGTTCGGCACGCAGGAGATGAAGGAAAAGTATCTGCCACGCATGGCCCGCGGGACGCTGCTCGGATGCTTCGGTCTGACCGAACCCAACCACGGCTCGGATCCTGGCTCGATGGAGACAACGGCAAGACCGCATCCATCCAAGAAGGGTTACTTCTCGATTTCGGGGGCAAAGACTTGGATCACAAACTCGCCCATAGCGGACCTGATGCTCGTGTGGGCGAAACTGCAGAGCACCGGCAAGATCCGCGGCTTTCTCATCGAAAGGGACAAATGCCCGCCAGGCACGCTGGAGACGCCAGTCATCAAGAACAAGAACGGTCTGAGAGCCTCGATCACCGGCATGATACAGCTCGACGAGTGTCCCGTGCCAGAAGCGAATATGTTCCCAGAAGTGGAGGGGCTGAAAGGGCCGTTTACGTGTCTCAACCATGCGAGATACGGGATCGCGTGGGGCACGATAGGGGCACTGGAAGACTGCATCGCAAGAGCACGGACATATGCTCTGGAGCGGAAGCAGTTCAAAGGCAATCCCATTGCGAAATATCAGCTCGTTCAGAAAAAGCTTGCGGATGCCACTACCGATGCTGCATATGGAATCCTGGCGGCTACGCAGGTGGGGAGACTCAAAGACGAGAGAAAAGCAGCGCCGGAGATGATTTCGATGATCAAGAGGCAGAACTGTGACAGGGCACTTGTGAATGCAAGAGCGTAAGCCGTTGCCCTTGGATCTCACACACGCGAAGTACTGACAACGACCTGTACAGGCTTCAGGAGGTGTTTGGAGGCAACGCCGTGAGCGACGAATATGGTATTGGGAGACACGTCGCGAATCTCTTCGTCACGCAGACGTATGAGGGCCAGAGTGACATCCACTGTAAGTGAGCCCGATCGAACCTTGAGACCTCGGGGGTCTGAGTACCGCTGACCACATCACCTTCTAGCACTCATTCTTGGGAGGGCTATCACGGGCTTGCAGGCGTTCTGCTGAAGATGCCGCGGAGTGACAGGATACAAGTCTGAAGGTGCGTTGGTGATGCTGTAAATATATGAATCTCCCTGTAGATAGAGAGACACCGACATGCCAGCGCGGCTGTGTCATGTATGCATGTATATACGATTCAGACATGACAAAACATTGCTCAAACGTAGTCGAGAGTGACTGCGCGCTTCTCGTGTTTTCTCTCGCCGCCGCGGCAAACCCGCTGGCTGACTGGCCGCTCTATAAATACTCTCCTAAGCGCGTCTTTAAGTCCGTTTTCTTCCTCAACCACATCCAGTCTTCTCGTCGACCTCGAACATCAAAGACACGATCAGCCTTTGTGAGTTGACAGACTCTGCCTTCTTCATATCCACGAGCAGGTAGGTGGTAAATGCATTATTTGCCCGCAACGTCACTGCCGCCAGCAGAGCGAGACAGAGTTGCCCCCCCAGCCGCGCCCCGCCGATGCCGCTAACCTCTTTTCTTTCCGCATCCGATAGCCCCCCGGCCGTTCAAACTCTCACCCTCAACTCCACCATCGTATACGGCCAACGCCTCGCAAAACACCGATATACAGACACTCACTCCTCCCTCGAGTCACACACCGTCGCTATGGCTCTCAAGCGGATCAACAAGGAGCTGACAGATCTCGGTCGGTACGTGTGCACTTCCTCTCACGCTATCTGTGGCATCCGCTCGTGTCGCGGCTGAGCAACGATAAACGTTCGTATGGAAAAGCTGCTGGAGATGTTCTGACGAGAGTTACAGCGACCCTCCTTCATCATGCTCAGCCGGTCCCATTGGAGACGACTTGGTATGTCCCTGTTTCGACGCCCTTGTTGCACCGCCTACTCTAGGTGCTTGTTTGTTCTGCTACACCAAGATGGCGTCAACGCACCCTTATCCTCTTAGGTTCTACGCTTGCTGACGTCGTTTCTCCACAGTTTCACTGGCAGGCAACGATAATGGGTCCTGTAGGTGCTCTTCCAACTCATGAACCGGGGATACCTTGACGCTGGCTTGGTCGGGTTCGTCTGTGTGTTTCTCTAATGTTCTGGCTAGGGTGACTCCCCATACTCGGGTGGCGTATTCTTTCTCGCCATACACTTCCCGACCGACTACCCATTCAAGCCGCCAAAAGTGAACTTCACCACCCGAATCTACCACCCGAACATCAACTCCAACGGCAGCATCTGTCTGGACATCCTTCGTGACCAATGGAGTCCGGCTCTCACAATATCCAAAGGTGAGTCCTACTCTCATATAGACCCGAATCCACCATGATGCAGGATTGGTATATCGAAGCAGGATAATCTAACACTGTTCACAGTCCTTCTCTCGATCTGCTCCATGCTCACAGACCCAAACCCTGACGATCCGCTCGTTCCGGAAATCGCCCACGTGTACAAGACGGACCGGGCGAGGTACGAGGCAACGGCGCGGGAGTGGACGAGGAAGTACGCCATCTAGTCCGACAACGGGCTCTCCTCGCCATGGCTTTCCGGAGGATACATGCAGTTGCATTTTCAGGGGCATGGCGGACGAGGAAGTTCCAGTTCGACTCGAGTGGGGTTTCTTGATGCGGAGAGATGACGGGACTGGCAGATGGTACACGACTTGCCCTCCTATTATACTGCTAGTCATTCAGTCAGCTTCCCCTCTTTTAGGGTCTTAGGAGATATTGCGAGGCATGCGGAGGAAAAGAAATGGATGGTGTTTCTCCCTTGCTCATCTTTTCACTGTTTCGACTCCTGTTTGATGTCACTCACCCACAATGCATGATGCTTATGCGGCTAGGTACAGAGGGCTTGCGGAAAGAGGCAAGAATGAACTCTTATATTAAATAAATTGGAGATATCATCAGCCTGCGTTGTGATCATGCTGTCTGCTAGAATTAAGATCACGGCTTATGCTCGGTTTGTTAACGATACACCTGATCCATACATGAACCATCTGATAAACTACTGCTGTGAGCATTACTTGCTCCACAATATGGGTCCGCCGTTCTTGATATCTCAGAAAGCTCAGATTGATCTTGTTAGCTGGCCACATACAGATACATAATCATGATGAATACCTGCTCTACTCTATGCTGAACGCCTTCCAGATGCTTGAGACTGAAGATGACTTTTGTGAAGAACCCCTTCGAAATCAAGTACTGGCCCGCGTTGTCTCCTCCCCAAGCCTGTCCTTCCCTCACTCATCTCTCCTCATGACATTTCCGTTCATCCGACAAGCCTCTGCCAACGCCTACGGCTCGACCTGAAACTTCATCTTGACGCCCATACTCGCCAGCTCGACGTCCAGATACCTCAACACGCCCGGCACCGCCACCTGCACCACCTCCTCCCCACCCGCGAACCGGATCCCATGCCCGTCCTCCCAGACCTCGTTCTTCGGCTCGAACCCCTTCGCCCGCTTCGCACACCTCCTGCACCGCACCGGCCCAGCCACCTTCCTCCCCACGGCCCCTGCTCCTCCTCCTCCCTGCCCCGACCCCTGCCCACCGCCCGCTCCACCCGCATACCCACTTACAGCCGGCGTCGTCGCGAGAAACGAGCCGCAGCGCCGACACACCCACGCGCGCGTGTAGTCCGAGCAATTCAGCAGCCTATCCTGCAGCAGAAACGCCGTGCCATGCGCAATCAGCGCGTCGCGCTCCATCTCGCCCACGCGGATCCCGCCGCCCCGCGCGCGGCCCTTGACCGGCTGCCCTGTGAGCGGATTCACCGGCCCCGTACTGCGCGCCTGCGCCTTGTCCTCGACCATGTGGCGCAGGCGCTGGTAGTAGACGACGCCGAAGAAGATGTCGGCCGCGAGTTCTGTCCCTGTGATGCCGCTGTACATGGGCTCGGAGCCGTGGTAGGCGAAGCCGGCGGCGCGCAGCTGCGCGCCGAAGTAGTCGACGGCCCGGTCCTGCTCGTCGAAGCGGAAGGGCGTCGAGTCCTGCGCGAGCCCGTGCAGGGCGCCGGCCTTGCCCGCGAGCGACTCGACGAACATGCCGATGGTCATGCGCGAGGGGAAGGCGTGCGGGTTGATGATGACGTCCGGGACGATGCCGGATTCGGAGAAGGGCAGGTCCGCTGCCGGGTATTTTTGTGAGCAGACGCCCTTCTGCCCGTGGCGCGAGGAGAACTTGTCGCCGATGACGGGCGCGCGCGGCACGCGGAGTTTGATGCTGACGGATTGGCAGGGGTCGGCGCCCGTCTCCGAGCCGAGGATGCGGACTTCTTCCACGAAGGCGTCTTCGTGGTCTTTGTAGCGGTGGAAGTGCGTCATGCCGTCCCGGTTGACGTAGGTGCCGGTCGAGGTGTCGAGCGATACGGTGTGGTATGCTGCGAGGAGGTCGCCTTCTCTGAGCAGACTGCCCACGAAGGGCATGCCGTCGTCGTCGAGGTCTTGACGCCATTCGGCGCGGACGAGGCCGCCCGGCGCAAAGCCCCAGAGCTTGGTGACGTTCTTCGACGTCCGGTTCCGCCGTCCTGTGTCGTCCAGGTCGAGCTTCTTCGTCTTGTAGATGGTGCCGTGGGCGAAGCCGCGCTCGTGGGCGGATTTGTTGATGATCATGGCGTCGTCCATGTCGTATCCGGTGTAGGAGATGACGGCGACGACGGCGTTCATGCCGTTGGGGAAGTTGTCGAGGCCGTACGCGTTGTGGAGCGGCGAGCGGACGATGGGTGTCTGGCCGGTTTGGAGGCGGTAGACTTTGTTGTCGGTGCGATAGCGTAGGGCCGTGCCGGGCGTTCCCATCGATTGCTTTCCCATCTGACACTGATACATGTTCCGCGGGGACTGGTTGAAATCGGAGAAGGGGGTCATGTTCGCGATGATGGAGAGGATGTTTGTCGGATCGTACTCGACGTGGGTGGATTCGCCGGAGATGACTTCCGGCTCGGTGCAAGCAATCGACATGAACGGTTGCTCGAAAGGACCCACGTAGTCGAGCTTGTCCAGGGGCAGGTATCTGGCCGGCCTGTACATCCTCGCCGGATGGGAGAACATGTATATGCCCGGATACTGGCCGCCGTTTGAATTCGGAATGTATCCAATCTCGAGCTCCAAGGGGACTTTGTGGCTGCCTTCCACTTTCCAGTACCGCAGCGTGTCTGCAATAACCTGTGCCGACCTTGGCGAGCAGAAGCCTAGGATGCGACCGTCAAGCTGGACCACGACGCTCTCTTTTAGCGTTGCTGACGACACGCTCGTCAATCCGATCTGAGCAACCAACCCGGGAAGGGCAGACACGTCTGCACTGTGAGTTGCCACTTTACACTTGTGTGCCAAGTGGTTAAGCAGACCGCAAGGAGCGCCGTCCGGAGTGTGTACGGGACATAGGAAACCCCAGCTCTCTGGTAACAGTTTTCTCACAGTGGTCGTCTTCAGCTCGGCGAAAAAGGCACCGCGATGGACCATGCGAAAGTGACTGATGAACCGGTAGAAGTTGATCTTCTCGGCCACGACCGTGAACCCCGAGGTTTGCTGAAGATCAAGACCGCTGGGGCTGACGAGGTTGCCGGTCGAGAGAAAGTAATCGAGTGCCTGGCCCAGCTTTTCGTTCGTCTTGCGCAGGATCTTGCTCGGGAAGTCTCTGAGGAACTGCGGAGACGTAAACTTCTCCCACTGCGTTTCCTTGCACCAATCTGCAGCCACGATTCGAATTGAGTTCAACCAGTCCCCGCGGAACATGTATCAGTGTCAGATGGGAAAGCAATCGATGGGAACGCCCGGCACGGCCCTACG
>QQTW01000856.1_pt1 | contig 20194 bp, 17 predicted proteins | sample 1904831 | NCBI WGS metagenome assembly QQTW01 (sample SAMN09435610, study PRJNA476489) | Subsurface metagenome, whole genome shotgun sequencing project. | reverse complement strand
AATGCCTGCATTGCCAGCCAGGCATTTAGAAATAGCTGCGTGTAGGGCAGGTGCTTAAAAGCTGAAATTTCGGCTTCTAGCTGTTGGTGCAAGTCGATTCGACCACTTAAGACTGAGCAGGAACTGTTAGACGTTCCGTACTTGAGAATTGCATCAATAGCAGCTTGCTTGACGGCTTCGTCGTGAACTAGCCCCAAGACATCATTTGTGCAAAAGGTGAGAACGGTTTGACGCGCACCCGTTGCTGCCTCTTCAATCTCGACTAGATTACCCTGCTTTTGATGGCAGATATATTCATCTGGATCAAATCCATTTTCGTACCAGCGCTGGACATACTCTTTGACAATTTGCACACTCAACTCCTCTCACCTTGTTCCTAAATCGCCTATCGCCTCTGAGTCAAAAGTACATTAGTTTTAGAAGATTTCTGCTATCCAGATAAAACACCATGCTGGATGGAAGAGAACCTAACAGTGTATATTAATACATTGACCCAGCTCACCTGTGAGAATTGGTAATGAGTACGGTTCTGCAGTGAGCTGGTTAGAGAACTTGCTGCTGGTAATACAGTTGCCTTCATCCGATTAAATTTTACTTTGTTAACTCAGCTTTATTTAAGGCGGGCGCTCCCTTGCAGCTTCCTTGGGGCATTGCCTCAGATAAAAAAATAGAATTTTCCGATTCCCGGTTCCCATTCATAGATTTTTGCATAAATTGCTCATATTGCCGGACAATCAGCCGCTGGAGGGCAATAATCGCCGGGTTGACTTCTACATAGCGCCGATGAGGATTCGCGAGATAGGTTTGCTGCTCACTCTCGATCATTTCGATGTCTTGAGCGAGAAATTTAGACAACACGAAGCGCTGGAGCAGTGGAAGCAGCAATGGCTTGAGCGGCTTGAGTACCCATCCAGGAAGGCGGACTTTGAAAAAAAATAAGGCAAAAGACCGACTTTCGGTTGGACCCACCGGTAGCCGCATTAGGTACAGACTAGAGACGCCCTGGAGAGAGGTGAAATAGTGGGGGTAGCAATACTGGACTGAGATAGGTAAGGTTGTCACTTGATCAGCTCGTTCGCTCAATCCTAAAAACTGGGCCATACGACCTTTATAAGAGACTTTGTATTCGGCACAGACTGCCGCTTCCGTCTCACGTAAACTAATTAGGACTGGATCGAACCAGCCTTGCAACTTTTGGTGCAAAAAACCATGAAAAACGTCCATGGTGTTCTCATTGCATATAGAAAAATGTGCCTGGAAGTGGGCACCGAGAGGCACCATTAACCAATCGGGCTGATCAAATTCTAAGATATCCGGTAATTGGCAGGTGGCAGCGAGGCTGGGATCACCGGGGAAAATCCAGATAATATTGTATTTTTCCTGGACTGGATAACTGCGGACAGAGGCGCGGGGCAGCTTTTGTTGTTTAGGAAAGTAGGGAATGCTAACGCAATTACCTTCACCGTTAAATTCCCAACCATGATAACCACAAGCCAGGTGACAACCTTGGACTTTGCCCTTATGCAGTGCGACTCCCTTATGGGGGCAGACATCCTCTAAGGCATGGAGCTGACCATTGCTGTCGCGGTAAACAGCGATCGCCTGTTGCCAAATGGTCACAGGCATGATCTCCGCAGGCTTGAGTTGGTTTGCCCAACCAACTGCATACCAGTAATTCGCGTTGATGCCCACCTCGCGGACAGCATTTTGAACTGTCTGGCTTGTTAGAGTCGTAGCCAGTTCCATTACTCGAGCCTCTCTCCTGCCTGTTTGTGTGACAATATTTAGCTTTCTAGTTTCTCTTAAGTCAATCAACTTGTCTGCATCTATGCTGACAGCACGCCAACTGTCCACTAGTCTGAATCTGTCTGCCATAGTTGTTTGTATAGTTGCAAAAGATTTCAGGTGTCTTAATTGATATTGCGTGATTCCAGGCTGTTAGTGCTGCTGGCAGCAGGCTCCCTCACTACAATGGCGGGGGGAGTCGTTGCTCCCATCCTGCCAGAGATGGTGCAACAACTTCACCTCGATCCAGGGTTAGCAGGTAACTTGGTGAGTATACATTGCTTGACAATTGCCTTATTTAGCCCACCGCTAGGTATCTTGGCGGATCGGATTGGAAGAGTTAGAGTGCTGGTTCCCTCGCTGGTTCTGTACGCATTGTTTGGCATAGCAGGAGCCTTGATGCAAAGTTTTTGGCCCCTGTTAGTAACGCGCTCTTTGCTGGGCGCAGCAAGCGGTGGAATTGCTGCGGCTAGTTTAGGGTTGCTGGGGAGTATGTATGAAGGTCAGGCGCGAGCAAAGGCGCTGGGCTACGCTACCAGTACTCTGACAATCACTGGCATTATCTTCCCACTGTTGGGAGGTTGGGTCGGTGCAACTAACTGGCGATTTGCCTTCTGTCTTTACGGATTAGGGTTGCCGCTAGCGCTAATGGCTGCCAAAATCCTGAAGGAACCGAGACGGGTTAAGCCAGCAGCAACAGACTATAACAACAAGCTCAGCAAAATTTTATTGCATCCCACTGCTTTGCAGTTGTTACTGAGCCTCGCTCTAGCGTCAGTTGCGATGTATGCCGTGGTAATCTATGCACCGCTCTACCTCAAGGCAACGATTGGGGCAGGGGCAATTCTTAATGGTATTGTCTTAGCCTTACGGGCAGTCGGAGCCGCTGGCATATCTGCATTCGGAGCCACGTGGCTATCCCAAAGGTTAGGTTTATCCCAAGCAACAGCCGTGGGCTTCGGACTGATGGCTTTAATGTTGGGAATAATCCCGCTACTACACCAACTCAACTGGATTCTGCTGAACGCAGTGCTTTTCGGGGTGGGCTTCGGCATTGTACTACCTAACCTCTACAGCGCCCTGGCAAACTTAGCCCCCTCAAAACTGCGGTCGAGTGTGCTGGCAATAGGAACGGGTGCAGGCTTCCTAGGACAGTTCCTTTCCCCGATTCTGCTCGGACCAGTGCTAGGCTACAGTGGACTGGAAGGAGTATTTTATGTGGCAGCGAGTGTATCAGTCGTTGCAGGATTTTTACTGATCCTATCAAGTATAAGTCACGAATTTGTCAATCCTCCGGAAGCCTAACTTCTTGTTCTAATACGAGTCCAGTCAGAAAACTCCGGTCTTCGCTAGTGTGGGGAAATTTCAACTGAGAATCTGGAATTCCCCTTTGGATCTGGCGCTGGCGGAGGGTAGCAAAGCTCCCAGGGGCTAGAATCCGCAGCCGGGGTGGAGGCACCTGATCCCGGCGCTTGACTTCGTAATTCGTATGAATTTCCTGAAGCTTGCCGTCAAAGCTAGCTAGGAAGGCTTGAGGACGCTCTAGTGTTTGACCGGGGGCAAGTTCAATGTTGACAAGATAGTGGGCAGGGGTATCATTTTCAGACAAGGTGATACAAAAATCCTCCAGGGGCAAGCTAAATTCTTGTTGGAGTGCTTGCATCACCTGAGTCACATGAAATTCAGTTGTCTTCTCAGTGGTAGAAGAAAGCAGCCCGCCGCGACGATGGCGGAATACGAGTAGAGGAGCCTGTTCGTAAAACCCCAGAACCTCGACAACATCCCCAATATCGTAACGGTAGAAGCCACTATAGTTGGTCATGAGGATGCGGTAGCGTTCCCCCACCTTAACCTCAGTGGCTAGTAAAGTTTTGGGGTGATCTGCTTCCCACTGGTCTTCCGGGATAAACTCAAAAAAGCCACTCTCAATCGCCAAGATACTGCCATCGTCGTTGAGGTCGTGGTAAATGCTAAAGGTGCCTTCCGCAGATGAGTAGACCGCACCGAAGCCGGGGGTGTCTTGGAAGTAGGTAGGAAATCGCTCAAAGTAAAAATCTGACGTTCCCCCGCGTGCAGTTGCTACAAAAGATAGATTTGGCCAAACTTGTTTGGGGGTGAGTCGTCCCTCTGACTTCCATATTTCCCTAATTCTCGCAGCACGTCCTGGATTAGCTGACCATCGCCGCTCCAATCTGGCTCGAATCTCTGGTTCGAGTTTTAACCAAGGTGCGATCGTCCCTGTTTCTAAGTCTTGAATCAAGTCGAGGGCATACTGCTCCAAATAGTTGCAAGTCCGCAGGATGAGCATGGGATAGTTGGCTCCCATACCTCGCATTGACGGCTCTTGTAGGGCAAACAGTAGACAAATATAATGGCGAGTCAGGCTATCAGCTGGCTGTAGAGTCTCATAAGGATGGGCAAATAGTTGCTCATAGAGGAATTTGCCCATGCGCAGGACTCCGACACTGGCTGGACCGTACTCAATGCCGCCACTCGTACGTCCTAACAGTTGCACTGAGTTAGTTGCTAACAGCTTGCCAAACTTTAGCCCCCGTGCTTGTAACGCCTCACTTAAAAAGCCAATGCTGGTGAGGTTTGCCTGTCGTAATGAGTTCTGAAATCGCTTAGTGACTGGAATCAGCTTTTTCTTGGCAGTGGAGCCACTGGTGAGATTAAGGTAGACGACTGGGTCAGATGTGAGAATATTTTTTTCACCCCCGGCAATGCGCTCGGTTAATGGTTCATAGCTGCTGTAAGGTAGAACCGGAATACGCTCTCGAAATTGATCGATGGTTTTGATCTCGCTTAATCTATATTTGCGACCCAACTCGGTGTCTTGATAAGCTAGCAGCAGCGAGTACAAGAACTGCTCCTGCACTGCCTCGGTCTGGCGAGTTTTATTAACGAAATTTGCTTTAGCACGTCTAGCAACAGCAGTCAAGAGTGTAAGAGTAAAATTTGCCATTGAGACCTTACAGAAGTCAGTAACAGTAAACTACAAATTGATTAAAGCTGAAAAGGTAGTAATAAGTAGGAGGATTCATGCTCGCGATCGCCTGTTTTGCCCTGGCGTTTGTCTTGGGGAGTTTAGTTGAATATTGGCTACATCGCTTAATGCACGTTTCACAGAGGATTGGTGAAGGTCACCGCGACCATCACCGCCGCAATGAAGGACAGGGAGTGCTGTGGGAGTTTCGAGACTATGTTTTGGGCAGTTTTGTGGTGATGGTAATCATGTTTTTCTACTCATTGGAGGCAGGAATCGGTTGGTTTTTGGGGGGGCTTGTTTACGCCGCATTTTCAGCCTATGCTCATCAGCTACAGCATGAAAACCCGACTCGGTGCTTCTGGATGAAAATGCCGGTGCACTATGTGCATCACAAATACGGCATGTGGCATCACAACTTTGGTCTAGCTGTAGATTGGTGGGATCATGTTTTTGGCACCTACAAGGCTGTGGACTGGCTGACAGAAGAAGAAGGGCAATCGCGGGGGTATTGGGAACTTCGGTGGTGGTAGAGCGTCATAGTCATGGCAGGGAGACACTGGGTAGGCTGGAGCGACCTAAAAAGTTTTCGGTTTCTATCGCTTTTTCCAGAGTATTAGTAATATTATTCCAACAACGCTTGGATTTTCCCGAATTGGTGTGAGTGCAGGAGAATTATTTTGAACTACTTCCATGAGGCCAAAGCCCACTTTGTGGCTAGCCATCAGCATCCCGTCAACCAGATGCTGCACCATTTGACCAACTTGCTGGCGATCGCGGCTGTGGTGTTGCTGTTTTACGATTGGCGGTTGACACTCGTTTGCTTGGTGCTAACCCAAGTTTTTGCCTTAGGCGGGCACGCATTCTTGGAGAAAAATGAACCCGCTTTCATCAAGTATCCCGGTATTACTATCCTCACCTCGATGGTGTGGTCTTTTGAGAACTGGTTTGGTCTGCGCCAAGCCTGGAATTACTTACATCAATTGCAGAGAGCCTTGAACTAAAGTTTAGGCTAAAAGCGCTGACAACCGTTAAGAACAGGCGAATTCTTGGGTTTGGTGGGCAGTGCCCACCCTACTGCTAGGCTTAAAAACCGCCCCTACAGCGTCGAATTTGTAAGGCAGGCGGTCTTGGTGGAAATAAATGAGGAGTGTTCATGTATCAAGGTTTACTGGTAATTGATGCCGATGCCCATAAGCTAGAAAATCCCCTGGTGATGCGGGATTATATAGAGCCGGAGTATCGCGATCGCATCGGTCTAGTGGTAGATAGTTTGGGCGACCAACGGGCGCGAATCGTGGACTTTAATCCCGCAACGGGTAAAAACGACTTTATGCGGATGTTCCCTCAACCTCAGGGAATGGGTAAAGGTGGCTTTCGGAACCTGCATCCAGATACGACCCTAGGTGCAATGTTCAATCGGCTGCGGATTGAACACATGGATCAAGAAGGCGTTGATGTCCAAGTGATTTATGGCACGCTCAACTTGATCTTTTCTAGCCTTTTGGATAAGGATCTGGCGATCGCGCTCTGCCGTGGCTACAACAACTACATGGCCGATGATTGCCGGGGGTACGATAACCGGCTGAAGCCCATTGGTGTATTACCTCTACAGGACGTGGATGCTGCGGTTGCTGAAATGTACCGTTGCGTGAATGAACTGGGCATGATTGGCGTCGCCGTTGCTCCGAACCTACCAATCCCCCATCCCAAAGCGCCGGAAGCATTTCCAGACATTCGCTCCTGCAAGACAATTAGCCATCCCGACTTCCGACCCATCTTGCAAGCCGCTGTAGACCTAGATATTGCCCTTGGTGTCCACGGGGGTCCAGGTTCTTATATGGTTGGTGGCATTTCTGATTATACCGAAACTTTTGTCCTCACTCACATCTTTGTGCAGCGCAACCAGCAACAGTTAGCGCTGGCTCGCATGGTCTTTGACGGAGCGTTTGAGCAATTCCCCACCCTCAGAGTTGGCTTTTTAGAAGGCGGTTGTGGTTGGTTGCCGGATCTTGCCCATTCCTTTCATGAGCATTGGGAAAAACGCATCCGGGACTTTGACCCGAAGCATACCTATCGCCCCTCCCTGATGGAGTTCACCAAGCTGATGATTCAGGAGAGAGGTAGCCACAACAATATCAACCTGATTAGTCAGGCGAAAAACCTCTTCGATCTGATGTGGAATAAACAGCACGATCCTGCAAAGATTGAGGATGCCAGCTTATATGAACACTACGATCTCCGCCACCGAGACCCACTGGAGTACTTTGAACGGGGTCAAATCTTTACCTCTTTTGAATCAGATGACCCCAGTCCTGCTTATCTTCACATTGCCATGGGTGAGGCAGGCAAGCGACTAGCTTGCTTCTCTGGAGATTATGGTCACTGGGATGGAGTACTCCATAACTGTGTCAAGGATGCTGCAACTGTTGCAGATTATGATCGCGAGCATCTAGAACTGCTGCTTAGTGGCAATGCACTCGCCCTCTACGGCGATCGCCTGCGCCAATCTCTGCCCGCTAACAACATGGTTCCTGCCGCGAGGCGTGAATAGCATGGTTGAATAAACTTCATCTCTAGTCGCCTTGGGTTGGCAATTGTAGTGTGAGGACTGACGTTGAATGCGAGTTTTACTCTTATATCCCCTCTTTCCTAAATCATTCTGGTCTTTTGACAAAGCGCTAGAACTGATCGGACGCAAGGTTTCACTTCCCCCTCTGGGCATGATTACAGTCGCGGCTATCCTGCCTCAGACCTGGGAGTTCCGCTTAGTGGATCGCAATGTTCGGTTTGAGACAGAAGCAGACTGGGCTTGGGCAGATTTAGTGATCATCTCCGGCATGATTGTCCAGAAACCCGATATGCTGCACCTGATCCGCGAGGCAAAGCGGCGCGGCAAAAAAGTGGCGGCGGGTGGTCCCTACGTCACCTCTGTTCCTGATGCAGCTCAGGAAGCGGGGGTTGACTTTCTGGTTTTGGATGAGGGCGAGATTACGCTGCCGCTATTAGTCCAGGCTCTAGAGCGGGGGGAAACCTCAGGGATATTTCGCGCGTGGGGCGAAAAGCCCGATGTCAGCAACACACCCATTCCCAGATTTGACCTGCTGGATCTGGAAGCCTACCTTGAGATGTCGGTGCAGTTTTCGCGGGGGTGCCCGTTCCAATGCGAGTTCTGCGACATCATTGTGCTATATGGGCGCAAGCCGCGCACCAAAACGCCCGCGCAAATGCTGGCTGAGTTGCAGGCTCTCTATGACCTGGGCTGGCGGCGCTCCGTGTTTATGGTGGATGACAACTTCATCGGCAACAAGCGCAATGTCAAGCTCCTGCTGCGTGAACTCGCACCCTGGATGGCAGCCCACGGCTACCCCTTCCGCCTCGCGACTGAAGCCTCGGTGGACTTAGCACAGGATCAGGAACTGCTGGATATGATGGTCGCTGCCAACTTCGGCGCTGTCTTTTTAGGCATTGAAACACCGGACGCAGATAGCCTGGCTCTGACTCAAAAATTCCAAAATACGCGCAATTCTCTAGTGGAATCTGTGCAAACAATCAATCGGGCAGGCTTGAGTGTGATGGCCGGTTTTATCCTGGGCTTTGATGGGGAGAGGGCAGGGGCAGGCGATCGCATCATTGAGTTTGTGGAAGCTACGGCTATTCCCAAAGCGATGTTCGGTATGCTACAGGCCCTGCCCAATACGGCACTGTGGAAGCGACTGGAGAAGGAAGGTCGTCTACTGGAGGGGAGCGAAGAGACTCATGGTCACCAAATGACCCTGACTAACTTTATTCCCACGCGGCCTCCGGAAGAACTGGCTCGCGAGTATGTAAGCTGCTTTTGGGAACTGTATGAGCCGAGGCGCTACCTGTCACGGGTCTATCGGCACTTCATGGCAATGAGCCCAGCCCCTCACAAAGCCCCGTTCCGTATGCTGGGACTAATCGAGATGAGGGCGGTGCTGACCATCTGTTGGCGGCAAGGGATCTGGCGTAGCACTCGCTTCCAATTCTGGCGTCAGCTATTCTCAATCCTTCGGCACAATCGGGGCGTATTTGTACAGTATCTGAGTAATTGCGCTCTGCTCGAGCACTTCATCCAGTACCGCCAGACCGTGCGCGATGAAATCGAAGCGCAAATAGCTGAATTTTTGGCAGGAGAAGCAAATCTTAAAACTGAGACTCCCTCAGCGACACCCGCTGTTCCTAATGTTTACAGCCCTGCTGTTTCGACAACAACTGCCAATTAGAACGGATCGAGGAAGAAGGGATGGTTTCACTTGCTCGTAAGAACCTGCTCGAAGACATTCCTCGCTTCCTTGTGGCTCAGGCAGGGATTATGTTTGCCGTTAGCCTGGTTACAATTCAGACTGGTATCTTCAATGGATTTACTCGCTCTGCTGCTAAGTTAATTGACAACTCCTCAGCAGATATTTGGGTGGCCTCAGAGAGCTTGGTGCATGTGGACCTAACGCTGCCAATCCCCCTTACAAATCTAAGCCAGGCTCAACAGGTGGGAGGCGTGGAGCGGGCAGAAGCGCTAATTGTTAGAGGCTCCGTGTGGCGTCACCGTTTGGGCGAGATTAATCCAGTTAGAGTAATCGGATTTGACCCAAGCGGGCAATTATTTATACCGAGAAATATCACACAAGGAAGTTTGAGTGCCCTGAGAGAGCCTTACACTGTAATAGTGGATGCAACTAACTTTGAGTTACTAAAGGTACGACGGGTAGGTGATGTGGCTGAGGTTGGCTCATTACCGGCACGGGTAGTCGGTTTAACGCAGAAAAACCGCTCAATCGCGTCGAATCCTTTTATGTTTACCTCCTTGGAGAGTGCTAACGCCTATTCAAATGCCGGTCAAACTGCTAGTTTGTCCTGCAGATTGCCATCAGGAGGGACGGAACTTGAGTGTACCAACACTTATGTAAATCCTGGTCAGACTTCTACTGCTGCGCCCAAAAAGTTAGCTGCATCAGACCTAATTACCTATGTTTTAATTCGGGCTTCGCCTGGTGAGGATTTACAGGCACTTAAGCAGAAGCTAGAAACCGCCTTACCTTCCACCCGTGCTTACACTCGTGCGGAGCTTGTAGACAAGACTCAGAACTTTTGGCAGAGGCGAACTGGAATTGGGTTCCTTCTCGGTCTCGGTGCCGCAGTTGGGGTGATTGTTGGGGTAATCATTGTTGGTCAGATCCTCTACTCCTCTGTATCTGACCATATAAAGGAGTTTGGAACGCTTAAGGCAATGGGCGCATCTGATTGGGTTATCTACCGTGTGATTATCGAGCAGGCGCTATGGATGGCAATTCTAGGCTATCTTCCCGGCATGGTTCTTTGCTTTGGCGTGGGAGCTTGGACGTATGCCACTCAAGGCATTATGATTCTAATTACGCCAGCAACTGCAATCGGAGTTTTGGGGGTTACGGTTTTGATGTGTGTCGGCTCAGCAATTTTTGCTATTCAAAAGGTTACCCGCGTCGATCCAGCGATCGTATTCAAGGCTTAAAAAATGCTGGGAGGCTGATGATAGTTTAGCGCTCCCAGCAAGGCATCAAGTTACAGGCTCTTCGCCTTCGTAATACATCGGAGGCTCAACCGCAAAGTTGTCGAGCCGACCAGATTCATCTTCTACATAGCCGTCTGTCGTTTTTAAACCCGCAGCCTCTTCTTGCGCTTCAAAAGCAGCAAGTTGCTTTTCATTCAGTTCTGTATCAGTATTAGCCGGAATTATGGCATCCGGAGCATTGATTAGCGTTGGATCTTGTACCATTTGAACGCCAACGTGGTCATCCCCTGGAGCACCCCTTCCAGGCTCAGCTTCAGATGGATCTTCTGGCAACACTGGCTTTGGCTCGTTAGTCATAAACAGAATTTATCCTCTCGTTTGTGTTTAAAGGGTTTAATGCAGCCTATAGCCAAGCAATATTAAATGGCTACAGACGATTTAGGTGTTAACTATTTGAGTTGCTACGAATATATTCCGGTGAGTATCGAGATTGAATCTTTCGCGGGGATTAAATTTCTCTACATATAGGAATAGATTCAGGAGCGATCGCCTCAAATATCCTTCCCTGGAAACAAGGCTCCCAGGACTGCTGCAACTCCCAGTGCCGCAGCTGCCACAGCGCCCCACTTGAGCGGCGGATTTTTGTCCAGCCAGTCTGTGAAGCTTGGTATTGTCAAATTGCCAAAGTCTCCCTCAACTCGGTCGTAGCCTTGAATCGGCTCAAAAACGTTGTTTGGCGCATCCTCGGACTTCGGCTCGTCGGTGCGCTGCCCCACAAAGCCGATCGCCAGCAACAAGTTATCTACCAGTTGTGGTGAAATCCGCTGAAGCACATCTAACACCCTGCCAACATCCCCAACGATGAAGTCACGAGTTGGGTGTTCGGCAACATAGAGAATGGCATCGGCGACAAGGCTCGGCTCGTAGTACGGCGGCGGTCCCATCGGCTTCACACCTAGCTTGGTGCGAACCTTATTGTAGTATGGTGTGTTGATGACCGAAGGCATCACATTAGTCACACTGATGGGTATTTGTTCGTGCATTAGCTCGACGCGCAGGGCTTCCAGAAACCCTTCGACACCATGCTTTGATGCAGAGTAGGGGCTTTGGAGCGGTATGGCTCGTCTACCCTCAATTGAGGAGATATGGATCAGCGCCCCGCGTCCCTCACGTTTAAGATGGGGTAGTGCCGCCATCGCGCCGTATGCCTGCCCAGTCAAGTTGACATCAATGACTCGTTTAAACTCCTCAGGTGTTATCTTCTCAAACGGGGCGATGACGCCTGTAGCGGCGGCATGTACCCACGTATCAAGTCGCCCGTACACCTCGACTGTTTTGTCTGCGATCGCTTTTACCTGCTGGAAATCGCTTACGTCGGCAACTATAGCGGTTGCATCACCGCCATTGCGGCGAATTTCGTCCACTAAGGACAAAAGCCCCGGCTCGCTACGAGCAGAAACTACCACCTTTGCTCCTCGCTTGGCAAACTGGAGGGCTGTCTCACGCCCGATGCCACTGGAAGCTCCAACGATTGCGACAACCTGCTGGTTGATTGGCTTTAGTTGCGTCACTGTTACTCCTTAAATTACTCGTTACTAAGCCTTTACTTTCACAGGGAAAGGAAATTCAGGAACGTTTGATCCAGTTGGGGTCTAAAACATGAACTTTTATTAACTAAATTAATTTATGTCAAGCGTGCTTACATCAGTCGGAAGGTTGACAAAGGAGAGGGAATGTGTTCAGCCTAGCTGTTTGTTGACATCCGGCGTTATTAATCGCGGCTTTCCTTGATATAAGGAATACCGAGGGCAGCTGGCGGTGTCAGAAAGCTAGTCAACCAGGGTGTTTTGCATCCAGAAATGACGAGTCTGTTCACGCCGAGCGATCGCTCCCGCTCCCTATACGAACACCAAGAAAACGCTGTCAACGCAGTCATCCAGCAGCAGCAAAATATCGTCGGAGGATGTTGTAGAGGTGTTGATGTGGTAACTTTTTATTAGAGAAGGTAGCAGCATCAACTTTATTGAGATAGCAATTATCTTACAAGTACTTGACGCGGACTTTCACACTTAGTCACGGAATTGACATTCAATTTTCCAGATGCAAGATATGAGCTAACTTGTATTTCCCGCTGGAGCAGAAACTTCCCCCGGGGGACGGCGGCTACAACCCTTACTCAGAGCGGGTTGGAAATCGTGTGCATAGTCTAGCCGCCGCCACCCCGAACTGCTCCGCCTCCCCCCCAGAGCAGTTCGGGGGGCGGCGGCACAACCCTTACCCCGATCGGGCTGGGGATTTATGCGCATAGTCTATCAACGTCCGGTGCCCTTGTCTAGCAGTGTCTAGCAGTGTTTAGCACGATTACTTGCTAGAAGAAGAGCTCAACCTGTTCAATCGGTTTCTTTGCTACCATTGCTCAACTCTCTTGTGTTTTTTCTGAGGGTGAATCATCGGAACTTGCTCCTAGCAAGCATCATAGGCTTAACACTACTTTCTGTTCCATTGCTCATTTCGCCCCTGTTGACAGCAGGTGAGACAACCTCCCCCTCCAGCATTCGTGACACGTTAAGGTGATGTGTAATTTGTCAAGAGGGTTGGATGATGAAATTTTCCCGGCGGGAGTTTGGGTGTAAATGAGTATTGGAGCAGAAGCATACGTTAAGGCTGTAATGTAAGCGCCGTTTTGCATTCCAGCTATTGCTCAACGCTTTTCGGCATCTAAGCTTTGGGCAGTTGCAACACGCGCTCGCTTGGAAAAACCTAATGGATAAGTGGGCGCTTCTACCTTTCCCCAGCTACCCCTAACGGGAATAATTCGGTTTAAGGCTTGTAGATTTTACCATTGGGCATCTTTGCCCCACTTAGGTCAGCTCCGGTCAAGTCCACACCGCCTAATTTTGCCCCTTGCAGGTTGGCTCCAATAAGGTTTGCCTTGCTGAAGTTAGCTCTACTCAGGTCAGCATCACTCAGGTTTACCTCAATCAGATTTACCTGATGTAAGTCAGCTTCTAGTAAGTTTAGTAAATCCTGTTTGCTCAGGATTGGAGCAGTACTCCAGAACAGCCTGCCTCCCCCAGCTAAACTAGCCTTTATTAAAGCTAGTCGCTCTTGCTTACTCATCTGGACTCCGCTCCAATCTACTCCAGTGAGGATTACTCCTTTAAGATTTGCCCCAGTCAGGGTTGCCCCACTTAAGTCTGCTCCACTTAGGTTAGCCCCACTGAGTTTTGCTTGACTGAGATTCGCTCCACTCAGGTTAGCCTGGGTAAAGTTTTTCCCCTGTAGATTTCCACTCACTAGGTCTTTCTCATTGTTTTTTTTTTCGTCGTTATCTACTACTACTCCTTTCGGTCCCTCGGTCTGGCAGTTCCCAAACATAACCCAACCGCAGTTAGCAGTCTTGGTTGCATCGTATTCATCTGCCCTAGCTTGACCGGGTAATATCGTTAGTGTGGTTATTACCAGAATAAGTGTAACTAAGAACATTCCAATTAGTTCTTTTGCACTATGAAAAACTCGCTGCATGTCGTTCTGGCCTTGAGCTGAGGTTTATAAGAGCTTAAGAATGTCCAAAAGACTCTATTATTAGTATTCCCATGCATAAGAGCGAACTAACAGTAAAATAATGAAGTTATGGCAAACAAAGATGAACATATTGCGCTCGCTCGCCCCTCAACTAGGGAAGTGCGCTACATAGCGTAGTGCATGAGATATATCCATCTGCATCGCAGTTGCGCTCTTTGTACCACTGTAATCAGAAAAACTTAGGAATATTAGAAAAAAATCCTAAGTTGCTGCCAGAGAATTTACTGAAGACTTGTTCGACTTAATTGAGTAATGCTAAAAGCGATCGCACTCTAGAGGGTCATGGCTTCAAGTTGAATTCTAGGGTATGTACATGTATTAAGCAGCGATCGCTTACTCATTCAGATGCACCTTTTATACTACTTGTCATGTAAGACGCAGTAACGAGAAAACTTCAAGGCAGTGACTCACAAGCGGCTCCATCCTTGTCTCCATCAAGCCGGTGAGGATCGCCAGGGAACGCATCAAGAAGCGGCTGGGCTTCCGCTTGGGTTGCAAAGTTGCTGCAATCGCAATCGTTTTGAACACAAGGTGGCAGATTGTCCGTTTGGGATGTTGCAGGAGTAGTGGAGGGGCTTGAGGGTTGATTACCTGCACTTTGACCACGCCGAAAATCCCACGGCATTACTGGGTTAGGCTGCTTCCAGAATCCCAACTGATGAAGCTTAGCTGTCGCCTCAGATTGAAGATAAAGCGCTTTTGTGGATGCACAATTATTGAGATACTGGCGATAGACAACGGCCTGTCCCTCTTTCACGAGCTGAAGGTTTACTGATGACTGCCCTAAGTATAATTTCGCTACAGTACGCCCGTAGCGATCGGCCTACTCCCAGCTGTAAGGAAGATGGTGTGGAAAACTACATCAAGGGGTGGTATTGGAATACTCGGGTTAATACCAACCAGCCAACACGCGATCGCAGTTCTGGCGGTGGCATCTCTCCTATATCATCCAGGGATAATTCATTCTACAAGGGAAAACAGTTGGTCGATGTCATGAGCGAGAAAACGTTCGGCCAAGGTTCGGGAATCATAGCCACACATACGAGCAATATTGATGGCGATAGTGCGGATGAAAGACCAGTTGGTGGCGGCGTTGTAGTCCCGTCATGGAGCGGCATCTTCTCCAAAAAGCACATCGCATGACGATAACGCAAACGATTTTCAATCCCCCAGTGCCCTCGAATCTATGAGCGCAAATTTAAGCGCCTCTGTGACCAAGGAGCTAATGTAATAACTGGTTTGCTGTAATGGTTTTCCGCCCCCGCTCCCCGCCCTGAGCTACTTGGGCTCGATATTCCGACCTCAGCAGTCTTCCCCAGAGCGCATCGTAGGGGTGCACAAGCATTGTGGGGCTGTCATCCTTGCAGACTGGGCGTCCTTCGTTAGCCCATTGAAAGATGCTACCCTCAAGATTGTATACGCGGGAGAAACCCGTCTCTCCTAGCTGCTCGGCAACTCTTGCACTCCGATAGCCGACCGAGCAGTAGACAACGATAGGCGTGTCCTTTGATTCTGTGAACGCCGCCAAGTCAGGCTGATTGGGATCGATGCGCTGGGAGTCTTTAAGATGGCTTATTGCATATTCTGCCTCGCTCCGGGCATCGAGTAAGATAGGCAGCAGCTTTGCAGGATCTTCGAGCCACCGTGCAAACTCCTCGGTAGTGATCCACTCGACGGTGGGAAATTTGCGGGTAATGAGGCGCTTGATGATCCGCCTTGCAAGCGAACGTCCGGTCAAAAATACTATCCCACTTCCTAGGAGCAAAAATAGCGCACTCCCGATCTGGGCACTGGTCTTGCGTTTCACCATTTAAAAGTTTAAAAATACATTATACAGAAAAACGCAATTGAACCTAAGGAGCAGCTCACCACAAGTATGGAAGTATAAGATTGATGGCTAACACCGCACTACTGCTACAAGGAATGCAGCATCGCTGCGGGCTTGAGGTTTCATCTGTACCTGTGTTGCGATCGCAACACAAACGCCCTGATGTTTGAGGCTGCTGTAAGTACAATCACTTAGCGACGATGCCAGCAATCTTATTTTAAACTTTATATTCTTAAGGCAAGTACATTATGAATTACTTTTCAACCGTAATTTTTCTGCTGCGTGAGCGCAAAAAGTTTCTGGAAGAAATTCATCAAGGCATCAGACTTAAAAGCAAAATTACTTCACTTCTGATTTCCAGTTCCTGTTTTTTTGCCCTCTATGGGGCAATCATTGGAGCATTTCATAGTCCGCTTCAGGTATTATCTTCTGCTATTAAACTTCCAGCTCTATATTTAATTACATTAATAGTCTGTCTGCCGACGCTGTATATTTTCAATGTACTTTTTGGTTCAAAGCAAAGTATTGCTCAGCATTTTACGTTTCTGCTCACTGCCGTTTCAGTAATTGCCATTCTTCTTTGTAGCTTTGCACCTGTCACATTATTTTTCTTGATTACAGTTAATGATTATGAGTTTTTCTTGCTTCTGAACGTAGCTATATTCGCTCTTACAGGAATTCTTGGCGTTTCTTTCCTGTATCAGGTTATGAAGCCAATTGCAGATGACGATACAGATCAGGGCATTAAAGTACGTACTAATATTCTGCGATTTTGGTTAGGTCTTTACGGATTTGTAGGCAGTCAATTAGGTTGGACTCTCAGACCATTTTTTGGTTATTATGGGCAATTTGAGCTATTTCGAGAGCGAGAGGGAAATTTTTTCTCAGCGGTATTTAATGCAATCATGGGTCTTTTCTGAAATGAATTGAGCAGTTTAAGTTCTTACGTTTTAAGGACAGGCATGAAACCGGAGTTGGAAGATTTAAAAATTTCCGAAACACAAATAGAGAATTTGAGTGGATTTGAGGTAACTGAAATATTCATTGGTGGGGTATTTGGCGGTGTCTATAAGCCTTCAATCTTCCGAAATCCTAAACAACTAGCTTATTTTTGTTTGACTGAAATAGTTGTTTGCATGTTAACGTTTGTTTTTACTTTGCCAATAAGTCTTTTAAAAGTTCGCCGCTCTCCTAATACGATTGATGATTTACCTGCTATTTTTCATTTTTTGCAGATAAATTTGGGAATTACTTTAATAGTAATGCTAGGCTGGAACGTATACATGTGGCTAAAACTTAAGCGTATTAAGACTTTAACACATCTTATTGATGAAATTGATAAATATAATGAAGTTATTCAAGCTGTCGCTATTCTTGACAAGCTAGAAGCGGTTGGTAATTTACATGTAGATTTAGTGAACAGGGATGAAGTAATTGAAGCATTGAATATAACGAGATCCAGCCTAATTTGTGGATTGATGACTGAAAAAATTTTCAGGGAGAACCGGGGTTTACTAGCTCGTCGTTATGATTTTTTTGTCAACATTGAAAGTAATTTGATAACGTTAAGAGCATTGGAGGTTAACAATCAAGCAAATGAGTATGGACAACTCCTCAACAACGCCCTCGAGATTGGTATGAGTGTTCATAAAGAAGTGAAAAAATTATCCCGTTGAGCTCGAACAGAGCTGTAGAGACACAGGCTGCACCCCTGAACTGACGGTAATTAGAAGTTAACCAAAATCTACGTTAATCTATAAACTTGCAGTTGAAACTTGAAGGAATTTTAAAGAAATTGGAACAAGAAAAACTTTTATGAATACTACCGCAGCCCCAGCCACGACTACACAACTCAAAACCTGGACAGTTCAGGATTACTACCGCATGTCTAAGGCTGGTGTTCTCAAACCCGATGAGCGAACTGAATTAATCGATGGAAAGATTTTTTTAAGGGCGACAAAAAATCCACCACATTCAGCGATTACCAAAACAGCCGCAGATTATTTTAGAAACTTGTTGAGGGAAAAAGCAGATGTTAGAATTCAAGAGCCAGTTCACCAGACGCGATCGCTCAGAACCGGAACCAGATATAGCCCTTGTCAGAATAGAACCTCGCAACTATATAGAGCGTCATCCTATACCGTCAGAAATTTTCCTGATAATTGAAGTCGCCGATACCACGCTCAACTTCGACCGCAAGGTAAAGGCAGCAATTTATGCCCGGTCGGGTATCGCAGACTACTGGATAGTTGACGTAAATGGGGAACGGGTATTTGTGTTTCGCCGCCCCGACTCAGAAAAGTACCTTGAGAAAACGGTTTTCGAGAAAAATGGTGCGTTAAATCCACTAGCCTTTCCCGAAACTGCTATTGATTTTTGCCGGTTTTTCCCCTGAATTATGCCCCCCTGTTAAAAGTCAGCAGTATTGGTTAGTTTGATATTATTAGGCACGGCAAATTCCTTGAAGACAAACAGCGCTACCTCTGCGGTGAATTCTGACTGCCTGCGCCATACTTTTATCCTCGACTAGGTAGTGTATTTGAACCAATTATAAAGAAAAGATTAAGTGCAACTTCGGCTTAGCCATTAGCCCTGTACTTCTTAGACTCCGAGCCAAGTAGTTTTTGAGTAATCTACCTAGTACTGAAATCCCTCTCTCAATCTCCTCTGGAGAGTAGGAAAAATTCAAGCGCATTGCTGAATACCCTTGCTGTCCTGGGAAAAATGCTGCACCATCTGCAACAAGAATATTGTGGAATAAAGCTTCTCGACAAATAGCCTGAATTGGTAACTGATCTGGCAATTGAGTCCAAAGAAATAAACCACCTTTGGGAACGGTCCAGCAAATCTCTTCAGGAAAGTAACGCTCTAGTGCCTGAAGCATGGCATTACGGCTTTGGAGGTTGTTGGTTCGGAGGCGGCTGAGGTGACGGCGGTAATGACCTGAGGCTAGAAATTCACTAACAATCGCCTGTGAAACAGTGGATACGTGCAGATCGTGAAGCAATTTCTGCTCAACAATACATCGATAATGCTTGCCCGTTACCACCATGTAACCAACTCTTAAACCAGGCATCAGGGTTTTAGAGAAGGTACTGATGTAAGTGACCAAATCATGACGATCTAAAGCTTTGATGGGAGGGGGAACAGGTTCAAAGTTCAATCCTTCATAGGCGTTATCTTCTAAAATTGGACACTCGTACTGTTCCGCTAGAGCAAGCAACTGTTGGCGATGGGCGTGTGTTGTCGTTAGCCCCGTAGGATTGTGCAAGGTACTAATGGTATAGAGCAATTTTGGGCGATGGCTGCGTAGATATTGCTCTAGTAGTTCCAGATTCATTCCCTCAACGGTCATTGGAATGCCAACAACTTTAGCTCCCAAGTTTTCTAAAATGGCAAGTGCGCCATGATAAGTCGGCGTTTCGACGATTACCCAGTCACCTGGCTGTACATAGTAACGAATTGCTAAAGATAACGCTTGCGCAGAGCCATTGGTAACAATGAGTTCCTCGGTCGAAACCTCTAATCCTTGCATCACCAACATCTGGGCAATCTGCTTCTGAAGAGTCAGCTGTCCTTGAGGAAAATCATACTTAAATAGTGTGTCGGCTGCTCGGACTACTGCCCGCTTGGCAATCCGCTGTAGATCATCTAATCCTGAAGCACGGGGAAAACCAGAACTAAAATCAATTATTTCTCCCTGCCTTTGGGCTTGCAGTGAAGCAGTAAACTGCTCGAAAAAAGAGCCTCTTTTTTGTTCCTGGATAATTACATCTTGAGTTGGGGCAAATGTCGATTCCAATTTCACAGAAGGAACAGCCACACTGTTGACAAAATAACCCGCTCCTTGACGGGCATGGATCAGTCCATCTGCTTCTAGAACGCCATACGCCTCAATTACAGTTAACTTATTGACCTGAACACTCGCTGATAAAGCGCGAATTGAAGGAAGCCGTTCTCCTGGTGCAAGTTTCCCAGATGTTAATGATGCAGGGGTTAGATATTTCCACCGAGGAACTCATTATTACCAATGGCTCCGCGCAAGCGTTATCTTTAGCAATTCGTTACTACGTACAGCCAGGTGAGTGGGTGATTGTGGAAACGCCGACCTATCATGGCGCACTTGCTATTTTAGAACACTTGGGAGCTAAAGTTATTGGCATTCCGATGACTGCTGAAGGGATGAATCTGGAACTAGTAGAGCAATATTTCCGTAGCCATCGCCCGAAATTACTTTATACAATCAGTACTTTGCATAATCCTACGGGGCTAACGACAACACGCGCGCATCGCCAACAGTTACTTGCCCTAGCCGAACAGTACGAGTGTCCAATCTTAGAAGATAACGCCTATGAAGGATTGAACTTTGAACCTGTTCCCGCTCCCATCAAAGCTTTGGATCGTAATGATTGGGTTACTTACATTAGTACGTTCTCTAAAACCCTAATGCCTGGGTTAAGAGTTGGTTATATGGTGGTAACGGGTAAGCAGTATAAATATA
>QQTW01000855.1_pt1 | contig 20197 bp, 30 predicted proteins | sample 1904831 | NCBI WGS metagenome assembly QQTW01 (sample SAMN09435610, study PRJNA476489) | Subsurface metagenome, whole genome shotgun sequencing project. | reverse complement strand
CAGGATATATTTTTGTCTACCAATCGCCATACCACTTGAGAAGATCCCAAAAGGAATCTCATCCCTTGACCTTCCCCGGCCTCTCCCTCCCAGACCGTTTGACACCGAACCCATTAACCCTCCCAAAAACCCATTTCAAACAAACCGTCATCCCAGCCATCAACAATGCGCTTCCACAGAACAACCCCATTCTCTGACTCGTATTTAAAATCGTGAATAGCGGATAGGGATAAAACCCATTGTGGGCATAACAAACCTCAATCCAGAACCAATACGCAAATGCAATCACACCGCTGACGCCGATTGCGGGTAAAGCCGTAATCGTCCACGGCGGACTCAAAAACAATAGATCAATGACGAGAAGCATTGACGGGACGGCGTGAAAGCCGATATCAGGCAGGAGAGGGAGTTCGAGTTCGGGTGGGACGACGAGGGCAGGGTTGATGAGCCGGAGCGACCAGTAAAGCGTGGAGATTAAGACTTCGAGCGGGGCGGATGTCATGCTGAGGAAGTTTTTGGTCACGAAGAGGGTCGGGGACGCGGTGATGTCGGCGAGGGAGGCGGTGAGGAAGGTGAGCGTGGCGAGTGTCAGGCCGATTATGGTTAGATATTGGAAGTGCCAGCCGTAGGAGTCGTTGCTGGGTAGATTATGTCAGACAAAGTGAGATAAGGAGAGGGGAGGTGAGCGTGCTAAGGAAGGGAGAAGGATGTTTTCAGGACAGGGGAGGAGTGACAAAGGTGATAACTGTTTGGGAGTCTCACATGGGATTTGGATGTACGAGGAGGCTAGGAATGCGTCAGTGTCCTCCTGATATTTCAGTATTCGGATATAAAGATCAAAAGCTCACTACTGAAACGAGGCCATGAAGCTGGAGAGACCCAGAAACTGCAACTTTCAGCCTATATCTCAGCATTCCAGAGAAAGGGGTATTTTCCGTACATGTACCAGGGCGGATACTCCTCTGGACGGTGACCTCAGCCGCTGAAGGGGATGTCTATCGATCAGCTTCTGCATCGTCGGAGATGAGGTTGCCATGTTGTCTCGGACGGATGCTCCCTTTATACCAGTGGACTTCTAGACAGACATAGACAAGAAGATTTCAACATATAAACAGTGGGAACATGGGATCTGAAAGCGTGCATGTACTAAAGAGGGAGTATGGACCCAAAATTAGTAGGTCTGCGCCGGACTTCGTAGTTGTTCAAGAGCGGACCGCGTTTTATGTCATCTTTCATCCTACGATGATGTAACTCTAAAGAAAGATTGATACCAACCAAGTTTGGGAATCAATAGTAAACAGCCATCAATATCGAGATGTGGTGAAGATCCAAGGGAGAAGAAGACCTAGGTATTCTAATCGAGTGCTAAACTATGCAGTGTATGCACCGCACTGTTTCTCAATTCCCTCTGCCGAAAGTCTCTTTCCACCCTCTATGTCACTCATGCAAATTCTTCACTCTCCTCGATCACATCTTCAACCAATTCCTCAACAACTTGCTCCTCCTCGCTTGCCGCACTACGAGTCCTCTGCAATTCAAGCTCCTCTGTTGGATCGGGTATGCCGAGCTCTTCTCTCTCTGCTTTGACATCTTCTTTCACCATCCGAACCCAAGCATCCCATTCCTCCAGAAGCCTTCTCCTCTCCTCAACGATTGCTGTGTTTGCAATATCAACCGCATATCTGTCCTCTTCGTCAAAGTCACGCGAGTACTCGCGAAGGTTACGACGGATGTTCCGCTGCTCCTCTTTTGATAAAAGAGTGGGGGGTCGAGGACGCCATAGCAGCTGCTTGAACTTTTCAATGGGGTTTTCTGAAAGAAGCATGCCTGAGAAGGTGTACATGTGGTAGCCGTTTTCCATCTAGGATTTCATGGTTAGCTGCCTTGCATGTGCCAGGATGCAAAGTGCTTACCTGGTGCGTCCAGACGGATGCGCTGCTGACCACATATCGTCCAGTAGGATCCCAATCCACATCGGTGACTCCATAATGTTCTTGTATGTTCATGGACATCAGGTTTGCAGACAGCTCTTTCTCAGCCTCGGCCTTGTCGCCCTCATAGTCAAGATCCCAGAACTCGAGATCGAAATGCTGCTGGACAGCGACTGTCGCAACCACTACGAAACGTCCTTTGGGTGACCAGTAAATTCCGTTGCTGTTCTTTTTGTCGACCGTTCGTATGAGTTTGAAATTGCCAAGTCCCCCCCCCTTTTGCCTTTTCTGGACAGAAGAAGGCAACGGCTGTCTTAGCTGCAACATTGGAGCCAGGAACCACCTCACCAGCCGTAATCAAAACAAAACGATCACCCTTAGGTTCCCAAGCAAAGTTAATCACGGTATCCTTGATGCTGTCCACGACCTCGACTGGAACTCCCTTTTCTCTCACTCGGAAAATTTCCAGGTTTGTGGCGAGCGATTTCTTCGACTTCGAATGGCGGTCAACTTTGACACAAACAAATGAAGCTTCAGACTGCCAATGAAGCTTGACATCGGAAACGTTGAAGAGATTTCGTGTTCGAACAATCTCTTTGCTAGGCACAGACATGAGACCGACTTTGGCGGGATTGGATTTGATTTCCGGTGTCCAGAAACACAGCAGCTGCTCGTAGGTCTTGATTCCCTCCCGTCGTGGGCTTGATGGAGCCCATTCGAAGTCCATGATACCCTCAATCTTATAAGACGTCTTATCGAGGAGGTTCATACGAGGTAGTTCGTAGATAGAGATCGATTCGTGCTGCTTCATCCTGGCAACGTATTTTTCATCCGAAGACCACTTGAATGCGGGCCACTGCACTTTCTTTTTGGGTGGAGCTTCGCCTTCAGCACCCGAGGGCGGTGTCAGGTCATGCGCGACAAAAGAGCGTAGTGGTTTTCCAGTTACAATATCCCAAATCACAATATGTTTCCCCTCCTCTTCAATTGTAAGAGATGTCTTCCCTTCTTCCACAGAAATGGGCTGGTTTGACCATGTCGTCAGGTACTTTTCACCAGGCGAAAATTCGATCAAGCTGACGAATGGGTGAGGAAACTGCTTCTGCTTGCCGAATGTTGGTCCTCCCCACAATTGCACGCCCTGTTGGTGTATTGACGCAAGGAACGTACCTTGAGGTGACCATTGTACGAAAAGCTGAGTCCAATGTTTGCGATCGACGACTGGCTCCGGTGGATCCTTTTTCATATTCCAGAACACCCCAACATTGTCTCCCCGGAACATGACGAATTGGTCTCGGGCAGCTGGATCGCCCAGCCATGACTTGAGATGTTCCTTGTCATGAAATGGCTCAGTCTCGGGAGGCTCATAGTCGTCATCTATTCTACCTTCTCGCCCATAACGGTCGATATCTGTCAGTTTGTTGACAGCAAGAGTGTGTCTCCTGTCAAGAGCAGTCCCGTGGAGTTGTTTGGTGGCGGCTGCCGCTTGTTCCGGTGTTTCATACTCGACGAATGCAAAACTTTCGATGTTAGACCAAGCAGCTTGAAATGTTGGTTCTGACCTACCCATCTGACATGTCCTGGTCGTTCATGGGCATGAAAATGGCATCTTCGCTGGTATCGCCAACCGTATTTAACTTCTTGAGCAGGAATTTAATGAGTTTTGGTTTACTCTCGGCCGGCACGATAGGTAGACCATCGATGACGACGAAAGTATCAAGGCCTTGATCCCTTCGAACATCGTATTGCGCTCGAAGATCTATCACCACGAGGTCAGCACGGACGACAAAATACTGGAACGACAACCACTGAAAACCTTACCGCTAAAATCGATCTCTTCTTCATCCACATCATCGAAGTCGTGATCTGAAAGAGTATCGAATGTTGGTGCCATAGCTGCGAGTTGTGGTCCAAGGGCTGGATGATATTAGATGTCGGCTCTTCTAAGCTGCTATGGTACGAGTATTTTCAAAAGTGCGGCGTTGCGTTGCCAAGCTAGGGGTACCCCAAGACGCCCGACATGGCGGTTGGAGTTCTAGCGGCAATTACTACGGTACCACGCATAAGTATTGTTAGCTTCAAGCTAGTACTATGGTATCTGGCAAGAGTACATGCTATGGTAGTAATGTGAGCACAGCGCTAGAATTTTTCGTTACTGCTAGTAATACTATTCTCGATTTGTCTTTACATAAATTCTTTGCTTATGGATTAGGTATCTTTATGATCTATAAATAGTTGATGATCAGTATAAGAGATCAGGAGGTCATCTGTTAATTGTACATAATCTGATGATTGGATAATAAAGATATCTCGTTGAAGTGACTAGTTCTGTCAGTATCATTAGAGCCACCTTGGCGCCGTACTAACAATACTCTTGCCAGATACCATAGTAGTAAAAGCGTGGTATCTGACACCGTTCTGACGAAGATAGACCCTACTTAAAAAGTATAGCGCTCCAGAGGCCGCTGAGCTCTTGTATCTAAAACTAGCTGCTGTTAGACCACGCTAACCAAACTTGTGCCTGGTACCATAGTAGAGTAATTGTCTTAACCACCGCGGTCGGAATTAGCCTCCAACCCTAGAATAAACTACCCCAAACCGCTGTGGCTTGCCTGTTGTACGCCTTTCCTAGTAAGGTTGAAGCTTCCCCCATGAACTGAACCTCAAACGTGCCGACAAGGGTGGCTAAGCGATCTACGGGCAATGTAGGTCATAGCCCGATGTTTCCGCTGTCAACAGCACGTCCAAACCACTCAGATTCGCAACATTATCCTGAATAACCGCGCGCAAGACCACCACCAGGAGTCTTAAATCTGGTTCTTGTCTTTCTTGAAAACAGTATACTTTCTTACTGGGGTTCATCTTGCAATTCTGACCAGGAAAGACTGCCTGAGCGCAAGGGCGGTTGATACTTTTTCCGATCCTACCTTGCCTTTCCTCTCATACTTTGATTAATATCTACTATCAACATCCGCGCACTCTCTGCCTACCCTTTATTTCGAAGCTGGGAAAGCTACCCATATTCCCCATTTTGGTCGACATCCAGCATGTCATGTCTGTGTCAATCCTTTCCTTCTTCCAAACGTGGCTCACGAAGTTGTTACAGTACCGCCCGAGGTGCGCGCCAACTATATCGGCATAATCGACTCAATTCTAGCTGAGAGCGATCTTTCACGTATATCAGAGAAGAAGGTCAGGCAGGGTATACAAGCAAAAGTTGAATATGATATCACGCCTCAGAAGGTGAGCTCCAAACACTAGGAGATGCGACTTCCTTAAGACTTATCGATGCCCTTGTAGGCTGCGATTAAAGGCTTAATACTAGAAAGATTCGACATTTTCAATGCTCGGCAACAGGAGTTGCAGGCGAAGACCGAACAAGCTGCAACGCCAGAGCCAGCTACCAACGGATACCATGTTCAGTCGCCCAAAATACCAACCCCAGCGAAGAGTCCCGCAAAACGTGAAGCTACCAGTGAAACAGTATCCGATGTCATAGACGAATCTCCTCCCAAGAAGAAGCGGAAAGAGCCAAGTGTGGATGCGGACGCGGCACTTGCGGCAAGGCTTCAGGCCGAAGAGGACAAAAGAGCACGTCCAACGAGAGGTGGCTGCAGCAAAAAGGCTGCACCGGTCAAAAAAAAGACCCCGAAGAAGAAGACAGCCGTCCGAGTGCGCGGATCAGATGAAAGTGGTGTCGACGATTCCGCAACTGAGAAGAAACCGAAGAACACTGGATTCAATGTAAGTCCTTCGTCCACGATTGTACGCCACATTCTTATGTCATTGAAGAAACCGATGAATCTCTCAACAGCACTTTCAGAACTTCTTCAGGGAGAAACTGCAGTGAGTGGTTCCCATAGTGTGGTGTTGATATTCTAATCCGTAAAGCTGTCGAGGCCGCAATGCGTCAAACGTATCTGGCAACACATCCGAGCACACGACCTACAAGATCCATCTGACAAACGCAATATTATTTGCGACGAAGCAATGCGCAAAGTGTTCAAGCAGGACAAGATCCACATGTTCACCATGAACAAAGTCTTGAACCAGAACCTTTACCCAATTGACGACTGACAAACGCTAGTCCTTTTCTTCTTCGGTTGTCGAAAATTGCATCGAGGTGAAGGGGAACTGTCATGTTAGCGAATTCTAATTGGCATGCATTGCATACGCAGGCGGAGTTGACATCTTGGAGCTGCAGGCGCGAATACGTCCCGCAAGACGACTTAGGATCTCGTTCTTCTTCCATCTCAGCGAACCCTCATTAGGGAGGATTGGATATATCTCGCGAAACCAAAGCAAGGGCTAGGCATCGTCTTCTATTACGACCCAAGTCGCAAGATATGCGTAGACCAAAGACCGACTCTTTGTGCCTATAGTTGTAGTCAGATCTTGAGTCTTTTCAAGGACACCGCCACAACACGTTCTATACCTTTCTTTTCTGCTTAGACTAGCTGTATGACGCATCTATACAAGGTAACGTAGAGCGGAATAGCTCCCAGTCACTACTGACGCCCGCATACCAGAACCTTATTTTGTTCTGGCACCCCACTTATGTAATAGTACACAAACCACAGGTTGTCTCTCGTGATACCATGCTCTCAACTTGCATAGCAGAACATCCATACCTTGACACCTCTTCAACCATGACTGACACAATTCCTGTGGCGCCGACTTCACCAAAAAGCAGACAGATCCCACGAGGAGGGCGGCGACGAGGAGGGTCAGGACAGGAAAACTCGGGTTTCCGAAATGGAAATCAGAGAGCACACGATCTGAGAGGTGGCAGAGGTGACCGCACAGGACGAAACAGAGGTAGAGGAGACTTGGGTCACAGCAGTTCCATGCCCGACGCTCATTTCAGAACCAGCAGTGGACAACGGCCAAATAATCCCTTCGATGGGAGCAGGATTGATGATCCTGCGAATGCTGAACGACTCGATTCAAGTCAAACTAGCAGCCATGATGTTGGACAACCAAAAAACCCAATTGAGGAAGGAGAAGTCTGCTTCATCTGCGCTTCAAGCATTGAACATCTCTCGATTGCACCTTGCAACCATCAGACATGTCATATCTGTGCTTTGAGGTTGAGAGCCTTATACAAAAAACGCGACTGCGCATATTGTAAGGTAAGCAATGTTAAGTTTCGTCCCTACGTAAAGTGACTAACGGGTACAGACCGAAGCACCCTATGTAATATTTACAAACGATGCTGCGAAGAGATATGAAGAGTTCGCCGAAACAGATTTCGTAAGATCTGACGAGAACCTTGGGATCAAGTACGAAAGGGATGACATTCTCGAAGACACCATCCTCCTTCTACGATACAATTGTCCAGATCGGGAATGCGACGTTGCATGCTTGGGATGGCCACATCTCCATCGCCATGTCAAACAGAAGCACGGCAAACTGATGTGTGACCTATGTACCCGCAACAAGAAGGTCTTCACTCATGAGCATGAGCTCTTCACATTTGGAGAGCTTCGACGGCACGAGAAATACGGAGACGACCACCCAGGAGCGGTTGATCAGAGCGGATTTAGGGGCCATCCAGAGTGTGGCTTTTGTCGGGAGAGATTCTACGGTGACGATGAGCTCTACCAGCACTGTCGGGAGAAGCACGAAAGATGCCACATCTGCGACCGGCGTAATCCTGGTAGCCAAGTGCAATACTATCTCAATTACCAGATGCTAGAGAAGCATTTCGAAGAGGTGCATTTCGTATGCCTTGATGCCGAGTGTCAAGCCAACAAAACTAATGTTTTCGAGTCAGAAATGGATCTGAAAGCCCATCAATTGACCTCACACCCTAACGGTCTGTCAAAGGACGCCCGCAGAGACACAAGGTTGGTCAACATCTCAAGTTTCGACTACCGCGCGCCCTATCAACCACAACGCCGAGGAGAGCGGGAGCATCGAGGAAATGGTAGGGGAAGGGATCCTAACACAGAAGCGCTCCCAGTATCGAGCGCGCAGCCTCTACGGAGAGATGAACTTGCCTACCAACGGCAGATGGCGATCTTGAACGCACAACCTCAACTCGTACCACGCAACCATGCAGCTTCACCAGCGCCTACACAGCTTCATCGTCCCGCACCATCCTCAGCTTCCCTTCCGAACCTTATTACACTTTCTCTGGACAGCTCGAACCCTCAACCAAGCGAGAATCAGACACCTCAAGAAGAAGCCCGCCAAGTTCGTCATACCTCTGTTATACAACGAGCTTCTACACTTCTCGGAGCCGACACCACCAAGCTCTCAACCTTCCGCACTCATGTCTCCTCCTACCGTTCTTCAACCATCAGTGCAGCCGAACTCATCGATGCCTTCTTCTCCGTCTTTGACGTTCCATCAGCGGAGCTCGGAAAGCTTGTACGGGAGTTAGCCGACATCTTCGAGGATGAGACAAAGAGGACCGACCTTCTCAAGGCGTGGAACGACTGGCTAAGCATCAACGCCGATTATCCAAGCCTACCTGGACCAGCCGGCATCCTCCCTGGAACGGAGACCAGCAGCTCCGGCGACGCCCGTTCCGGCGGACGCAGGGTCCTTCGTCTCAAATCCTCTACAGCGCAGTCCTCCCGCTCCGCCGTCTCGCGCCAAGGCAGCTGGGGCAACGCTGTCGCCAACAACAATTCCTCGAAATCCAATCCCTTGCCCTCTCTTGGCGGTGCATCTTCTCTATCCAATGGCCAGAAGCGAGCTCCTTGGACCGCAATCCAAACCCCTTCCTCGCCGAGAGCTACTCCTGCAAATAGCCGTCCTGCGTCGAGGCCACCACCGGCTACGATGGGTGTGAAGGCGAATGAGGAGATGTTCCCTGCACTGCCCCTGGGCCAGAGGCCGAATACGTTTATGGCTGGGTTGACGAGGGGAACTGTGAGATGGGATGATGGGAGGAGTGGGAAGGCGCCGGTTGCTAGTCCTTGGGGTGGTGGTGGTACTGGGGTGGGAGGGCCTGGTCCAGCAGTAGGGAGTGAAATGGCTGGGCCTGGCGATGACTTAGCAGGTACCACCACCGGTGGAGGTGGCGGTGGTGCAGCCAAGAAAGGCAAGAAGGGAAAACAGGTGTTGTACAAGTTTGGTTGATCATCGGGATCGGAGCGAGAGGAGGTACACCGGGTAGTCAGGCCGGAGCTACCAGCGAAAGTGCATCGACTTCACATGAGCATTCACGTTTTTCGAACGTGCTCCTGAAGACGTTCGCGATGGGTTGACGCACTAATGGAAAGGTCATAGGAGGAGATACTCTTGACGCGATGATGACATAGACAGTCATCACTTAATGATGCACTCTGCGAGAATAGAATAAAGCTGCAAGCCAGATGGAGGATGGCTATCTCTCTCTCCGCACCAAATATTCATTTATACCCACAATCATACCCAACAACCTCCCTTGGTCGAAGCGGCGAACTTCGCTCACCTACAATCAACGACCACGGGGCTAGGGAGACGTCTCCATTGAAGAAAGCATAATGCACATGATATCGGTGGCTAGGAGCGAGGGGTGTAATTGATCGAAGTGTAGGGACCGACAATGCATGGATCTGTCACAGATATTTACGGATTTGACGCGGCGGAAATAATGCCCGGGAAAATCCATATCGGAGAAGATTGCAGGGACGTCGTATTGACATTCTCCGGTCTCTCGACGGACGAGCAGAGCCCCTGGGTTGATTTAGCGAAGAGAAATGGCCTTTGTGATCTGGAAATCGTGTCCTCGTCTTTCTTAGGGTGCTGCTTGAGTCTTTTTTGAGAGAGACGTAGAGCCGCTCGCCGCCTTGCAGCGCATCATGGCCAAGATCACAATAGCCGAAGTGGATGAGTGGATTAGTAGCCTGAGGGCGGCGCCTGAAGAGAAAGACTGCTTCTGTTCTTCTTGGGGAGATCATAAGCTTGAAACTTGTATGTCTCGTACATGAGCGTTCTGACAGAGCGTTCAATCCAAGCATAAGAATACAATTCTTGCAGTGTAACATCTGAGTTTCTTGGGATATCATCCGGAGGGTGCCCATGAGCCAGGAGATTCGTAGGAGAAGTCTACAATTGGAGCCCGAGAAAATGTATTACACGATTTCTGGACAGGCTTTGGGAGAGAAATGCGAGGAAAAGGCGGAAAATGTGGGATCTGAAAGAGGCGAGCACGCAGATGCAGCACTTTCTCGAATACCTAGATATGTTAAAAATGCAAAAAGCTCTGGTCTACCCTCCGTACTGATAGACCACTGAAGAACCTTCATAAACGTGATTCACTTCAATGTCTGCAAGGCCTATGTTGTCAGTACAACCCGACGCGTATGAGGTCTGGATGCCATAGCGGTAGACCACAACCTCTTAGTAAATATGAAAGTGCTGAAACAGGTCAGCAGCTGCCAGAAGTGCTGAGGTCTATTATTGAGAAACGCCGCAGCATTAAAAACGTCTGCTTCTGCATAGGAAGACAACAACAAAGTCTCACGAAGTGAGCTCAGAAGCTGAGTAGATTTCTGAGCCATCTTGCCCCTCTGCGATCGACAACGACAAGTAATGCTTGGAGATCCAACTCTGATGCACAAAATATCCGATCAAACAGGACGAGAGGAGATTGCTGCGGTAGAGACCAAGCTTCCTGATATTCCAAGAAGAGTTCCATGGCAGCCTCTCCTAAGTGAGCACCTATTTGTAGCAGATCCGCTGAAAGTGACAAGCTTCATGTCGGCTCGAGCCCTGCATGCTTCGCACTGCAGTACGAAACAGCGTCGTGGTAAGTGTGCTGTTGCAATTTTTCTCCCATCAAAGCTGGGAGATGAGAAGCGCTCGGTGCCACTGGGAAAAGATGTAAATCAAGGCGGTCTGTTCTATCTGGACGGACGCTGGTGCTGCTGGCTTGTTCATTATATTGCCTGCAAGGTGGAAAAAATAGATAGTAGTAGTAGTAGTAGTACGATATGATAGAACGAACGCTTTACTGTTTGGAGATTAGTTAGCATACTGAAGCATCTTGGCATCAAGGACGAGTATGGCAGCGGGCGGCGCTTTGCAGGACTATTCTGAAACTTCATATCACTGTAAAGCTCTTTCTACCATTCAATCTCACTCATAAGCCACCCATCTGCCTGGCGCAGTGAAGCTGTCTTTAATCGCTCCTTCCGTCTGTGCTATAATATCATTCGGCGCTAAGTTGTGTTTGTACCTTCTCTATCAACAGATTTGGTACAGCTCTCTACGGCTCTCCTCTTTTTACGCGGGCAATCAACAACCACCTCCACTTTCATTACTTCACTTCGAGGATATCGCTCACTTCTGTTCACCATCTCGCTATACAGAGCAAAGATGGCTGAAGTTATCAATCCTACAGCTCCTTCACATGATGACAACCACAACAACGATTCAGCCAACGATGAAAATACGGCCCCATCCACGTCTACTGCACCCACTAGCAATGGCCAGAATGTTACCGTCTTCCACGATCCCGAGAACTTCAACGTCAAGCATCCTCTACAGAACCAGTGGACTCTCTGGTTCACCAAGCCACCAACCGGCCGAGGTGACAACTGGAATGACCTATTGAAGGAAGTCGTGACCTTTGACTCGGTGGAGGAGTTCTGGGGGATTTACGTATGACCTGATGCCCCTGTCCTCCTGTGCACCACTGATCCTCCCCACCAGAACAACATCGCTGCCGCCTCCCAACTAGCCCACAAATCCGACTACCACCTCTTCAAACACGGCGTACGTCCCGAATGGGAAGACGCGCAGAACAAGCACGGCGGCAAATGGTCCTACCAATTCAAAGACAAGAAAGGCATCGATATCGACGAACTGTGGCTCCATGCACAACTCGCCGCCATCGGCGAGACCCTCGAGGAAGATAACGACAACGAAGTCATGGGCGTGGTCATCAATATCAGGAAGGCATTCTTTCGGATTGGACTGTGGACGAGGACGGTTGGCAAAGCCAAGACTGGAGAAGGTGCCGGGAAAGATGCGTTGATGAAGATTGGGCAGAGATTCAAGGAGACGATGAAGTTAGGCCCAACCGAACAGGTCGAATTCAGTGGACATACGGATAGTGCGCATGCGGGCAGTACGAGGGCGAAGGCGAAGTTCATTGTCTAGATGGCTTTGGTGACTTTGTGAGGCGAGCAAGCGACCACGGCAGGCAATCTCGTGGTACGATGGCGTTGAGGCGGGAGTTCCACGATTGCAGTTGAAGTGGACGATTGTATCAGCATTGCATGGAGCTTCTACAAGCAACGCCGCCAGGCTTTCATGGCAGACTTACCACTTGCATATACCCTAAAAGCACGTTTCCTGTTGTGTGATTAGTCAAGCAATTTCAATCATGGCAGTTTATGAGTCCCGGAGCAAGTCAGATGTTTTGCAATTGTTGTTTCTCAGTTTACCGACCGGGTTACGTGTCTCTCGCAGGTTGTTCGCTAAGCTCTGAACGGTGGGTTGATACTAATGCCGTTCTCCTACATGCCACTCCTCTCCTCCCAACTTCAATCGAAAGGCTCAGGCGATGTTGTCCACTAGTATCTCTTTCCCTCTCTCAACACATCAGCAAACTCTTCCAACGGATTCCTGCCCAGCTTCGTCTCCGTCCACAGATTCGGTGTCAGGAAGCCGTAGCTGTTGCCAACCGCCACGAAGGTAGCTTTCAGCGTGTTCTCAAGAGTCTTGGTACTACCCGCAGATGAGGTGTATGCGTCTTCCACACCCGCAAGCTGGAGAAGACGTTTGACGGCAGGAGATGCGACGAGGCCGGTACCACGGGGAGCAGGGATGAGCTAGGATTGAGCGTTAACTTGATGCATTGGCTGAGATGGAGGATGGTATCTTACTCTGACAGTAACACTGCCGCATTTTCCACTCTGTTTGGTTGGCAAGCTGTGCGGCGCACCGAGATTTGTGCCCCAATAGCCTCTTCGGATGGGCAGGACTGAAAGTTTGGCGATAATGATTGCGGCACGGATGGCGGTTGCGACTTCTTTTGAGGTCTTGATGCCCAGCCCCACGTGGCCTTCAGAGTCCCCAATGACGACGATCGCCTTGAAACGAGTGCGTTGACCAGCGCGGGTTTGCTTTTGTACGGGTTTGATCTGCATAACGGTGGTCAGCACAAAATTTCACGAGGTGATGCACCCCGTAAGCAAGATCCGGCCATCATCTCACCTTCATGACTTCGTCCTTCAACTTTGGTAGGAACCAATCCACGATCTGGTACTCCTTGATCGGAAGAGAATGAAGGTAGATCTGCTCCATGCTGGTGATCTTTCCGGCTTTCACGAGCCTGCCCAGCTTGGTAACCGGCTGCCACTCCTTCTCCTCGGATTTTGCGCCTCCTCGACGGGGGCCTCGTCGTCCACGTCCGCGCCCTCGATCACCACCTCGATCGCCGCGGGAGCCGAACCCTCCTCGCCCTGCGCCTCCTGCAGCGCCCCCTGCAGCGCCTCCTCGTGGTGCGTCGGCCATATTGTGCGACTGAACAGTAGGAGCCGGTAGGTTTCCCAAGTGCGGAACGTTGTGGGAGAATTGTAACCAAAGCGTCAATTTGAGGTAATCGTTTGGTGGGACTGCAGTGAAATGATAATTAGGGCTTCAAGCTGACCTCAATGGGATAAGCGTCATTTCGCTCTTGGCATGCAGGGCGCTCCTTCCAATCTCAAGGCAGGTTTCCCGAGATCTTCATCCTAACTTACTTTCTCCAGCTACGACGACATGGATTTGCTTGTAGAGAAAAGATGAATCGGGTCTGTGGTTGCTACTTCCCTATATCGCGGGCAATAGAGTAATTCATGGCTCAAAGGTAGCTGTGGTGGCAATTGAGAATTTTCTCGGATGCGAGTTTGAATTGATCATTGCTCCTCAAGATGCTACGCTGGTGAGCATTCCCTCCAGTTGAAAGCATACATGCCAATCTTTTACAGGTACCAGGCGAAGCTTGTGCAGCGACAACTCCTCACCCAGAGTGTTACGACCGCTGTAGGAACCTCCTCCCAGTTCAGTTCCAACTAGATACAGGCAAGTCTAATCACTTGGTTTTAGGTGCTGTTTGCCACTGGCGATACTTTAGCGCAACAAGCCGTTGAGAGGAAAGGCTTCGCAAATCATGATCTAGCACGATCGGGACGCATGGCCCTTTATGGGGGAGGTAATATCGTGCTCTGTAACTGTTTGGTGCCCAAGCTGATCCTGTCCAGCCGTTTTTGCACCGGCTGCCACGAAGTGGTATCAATTCTTGCAAAGAAAGATCAATCTTCCAAATCACAGTGCAACAATTGCAGCTCGAGTGCTGGCTGACCAAAGCGTATTCGCCACGACAAATCTTTTCTGCTTCCTATCAAGTATGGCCATTCTCGAAGGAAGCAGCCCAAAGGAGAAGCTTGAAAAGTCGTATTTCGCTGGTCTCAAGGCAAACTGGCTTGTGTGGCCAGCCGTTCAAGCCTTCAATTTCAGTATTGTACCGCTTCAGCACCGAGTCTTGGTCGTGAACGTCGTTAGCTTAGGTACATTCCCTTCTCAAAAAGGAAAGACGATTGATTTGCTGACGCGAATCTTTCAGGGTGGAATTGCTTCTTGAGTTATTTGAACAGTGGCAAATGAGTCAACATGAAGAGCTGCTGATATCTCGAGGCGCATCAAGATGATCAGTGTCCTCGTTCCCGCATCGTGAATTGGATTAGAAAATGGGGTGTTTAGCATTATCTGGAGAAAGAAATCACCAAACATAAGTGGCGGCTCTCAGTATGTCATGCTTCCCATTGTATAAAATCATTGGTAGGGGGCATTCGCGAGATAGCAAGGCTGCTTGCCTTACTTTCGTACCCTATTCTTACACGCCCAAAACCGGAGTGCATTCGGACAGGTACAATTTGGCCAGTACATTGTGCTTATGGGTACGGGTTTCTGCATGTCTCTCCACATTTTCTTTGAATGAGGATTTACATCCTCTGCACCTACACAGCAGCCATTACTGTCAGCGGTCGAAACGCTTACACTCTCGAACGACGTGCCACCCGAGGCAGCGTTGAAGATATCTCTTTTAGTCCTGAGTGGCTCCTCAACTCTCCACTTGAGATTGACCTGATTATATGGTACACTCATTTATCCACATATCTTGTACGAGCTATCCAGTCAGTTAATGACAGCAGGCTATTCTTGTCTATTTCCATACGCTCGTTCCACTGACATGAACTCACAACTACCTTGGCGGCATGGACAACGACCACCATCTACTCGTCAGACGCCAACGATGCGGTGAGATACGGGCTTCTTCAGACTGGGCGCGCTGCGTGTTGGGGCGACAGGTAGTGATCAAAGAACGGCGAACTGAAACTGCGCAAGGGCTGATCTGGCTGACGCTCATGTATCTGCTGCCGCCGTTGAAATCTTGTAAAAAGCGTGGATTTGTCGTGAATCTTTGCTTTTGCTCAGGGCGCATAGAACGACTAATCAAATTCCCCCATTTCGGCCTTGAGACCCATTCTCCCAAACTTTATATTACCGAATACCCACAAGCAGGATTGCCGCGAAAAAGACATGCACTCCTCACAGAACATTGCCCCAACCAGCTGTCGGTTCCCGCTCGAAAAGTGTCGCGGAAAAACTACAGAAAACCAATCGTTTACTACACACACTTCGAAGTCAGCCTTCGCATGCTATCCTCATCCACGCTTGTTGCCCACCAAGGTTAATGCTTGCATGATTAGTAAAGCATCTCTATGGCCCCCAATCTCCAAGCTTTGGGATCCCAGTTCATGCGAAGCAAGTCACCTTTAGGAGATGTAGCTCAGATATTCTATGCATGATTTGAGATCCTGGCTGAGAAACGGTGTGAGAATTGGGGCTAAATGCGAAAACATCTAGTAGTATGTGTGTCCTGGGGCCAAAAGATTGTGATTACTACATATAATGGCCCTGGTCAGGATGAGTTACAAGGTTCTTTCTGGTGAGGAATACGGAGTTGTACCGGTACCGGTTCGTACTTGCGAACGCTTCGCCGCTGTCTATGATCGGAGCCATTCATCTTTATAACACATCGACTCATCATCTGGGTAGGCTGGCCACCTTTCCTCATTAGCATATCAGGAAATGAGTTGGGATTATAGATGCTCTGTCGAATATTGTCAACTTGGTTGTCGTGCAGATGGTCGCTGGCATAGTATGTGTACGCCTTCCGGCTTACAAGTCCATTTTCAGGAACTGCATATCCTTTCCTACCTGTTTGCAAAAATTGTTCGCTCATCAAAGAGACCGATAACAAAAGCGGTCAGCTGCGGCAGCATGCTCAAGTGCCATCGCAGCCGGTCAGCGGCCACCTGGACAAGTACGCCAACGGTGGGCATTTCCTCCATAAATGCTTCGGCCGAGATTGCGTATTCGGCATTCAGAGACTAATCTTTACGTACGCTCCATCGTGGAAATGCAGAACGACTCTTTTGTGTTTGTCTTTTGCGGGCTGGTGTGGACCTGGGAGCCACTCTGCCTAATTGTTGCAGGCCAAACACGAGGATCTGTTGAAGGTATTCCTATCTGCAGGCTAAATGATGGCGAAGCGCGTGTCTCATCCTCAACCAGGCCCGAGGGATCATGTCGTGCTGATTTCGATGATGCATACAAACTCAAAGTGAAGTCTTGCAACATCATCTGGAAGAGCTTGTGTGCCGCAATTTGCACAATATTGAAGTAGCTCATCGAGGACGCGGGTTGAACTAGGAAAAGAGGAAAAGAAGACTGGGCGTGTTTTACTGGGTTCACGAGCCCGTGAAGCTGGTTGTGTGAATAGAGATCGTTCACAACATTCGTAAATTGAATAGTACCCCTGGTTGTGGTTCTGTGCAACCAAGTCACGCCTCACGGTTCCGCTAACTATGGCCCCAATCTGATACACGTTTATTTGTAACTAGAAGGTAGTAGTTAGTGCTTGTTCATCGGCGATCCAATTAACTAACTTAAGGGGGTATGGGTACGCTTTCAGTGATTCGCGCCCACCCGCGTTTGCCTGGCCGCAACCTGGGGACGTCCCCACACAACTCCCGGTTTGTGGTCGCAAAACATGATCAGTGCCTATGGAGCATGAGATATCCAAACAAAGTTCACATGCATTAATACAACACACAGGTTACTGCATCGAAGCAACTCAATTCCAATGCATACGCTGCTCGGTTGAAGCTATCGCCTCAACTCAACGCGATTCATCCTCAAGCGGCATTCAATCCATCAACATCCTGTCACCCCGAAACATCTTGCCTCATTGATCTCCCCACATGCTTCGAAAGGTTGAGCGATTTGACAGCGCGAGGACTCCGGGCACAGACCTGAAGGAGCATGGGAAATGTCAGCAGCAAGTCGGACGAGGGGGCTGCGTTGTACCTGAGGGATCAGACTCGATGTGGGTCGAGGCGTTGCTGTGCGCCCAGGTTCATTGATACTGATACTGATACATAATTTAGTCACGATCGCGCAGCTGACCGTTACCAATTCTTCTCGAAGTGTCGTACTCAACATCACCCCCAATGCATATCCTGCGGTACGACTCACAGCCAAACGAGACTTAGGAGACGATACTCCGGTGAACTATGTGCAGGTAGGCCGCAGTGGGGTGCAGCCGCCCAAACAGAGAGAGATAGGCTGATATATAGTATGATAGGATCCCGACGCCTCAGTTCCGACATTTATTCTACAACTCAACTTCGAGGATGAATTGAATTTCCGGTTCACATTTGTATCAAGGCGAACAGTAGCTGCACCACTGGGCAACTCACCCTCCGCAGTGACAACTACCACAAATGTGGATACGTCGATAGCAGGCTTAACTTTCGCATATGCTTCCAACTACAGAGACCTTGATAATCTTGTTACCAGAGAGTTCCATGCCGATCCGAACCTACACAAGAACTCGAATGTTCAATTGGTTGGCGACTATTCTACGGATGGCAGCTCAGCAGTGCAGTTTGAATGGGCTTGGAAGTGGAGGCCACCGAAGCCCACTGAGGATAGAGGGGGCGGTTGGCGTAATAGCTGCAGCTTCCTTGAATACGACCAACGGGCGCATCGTTTGAATACCCTTGCATCCTTCTCCTTCTGGGTACAAAATGTCCAGAAAGACACCCAACAGACACCTCTCGCTTCGCCAGCCCTCGAAATGTCCGTCCCACCTAGACTACGAATCGCCTCTTCCCAATCATATCAATCCAAGGTAAGCGAAGGGGAGTTCTTCGGCTTTCAACAGGACCCACCGTCACCGATTGATGCAGCACCAGAATCCGGTGCTAATGGGGCTCTTTCGGTAGCAAATAGTGCGCCAGTGGTCGATGTTTCCTGTCAGCGTCCTGGTGAAGATATGAGCGCCGTGGAAGACGGTCCCCTTTTCCGCGCAACAATGAAGTCCCTAGAACAGAAGACAGGAAACATGCGAACCCAAATGAAGAAGGTCCTGAAGAAGGCCGAAGCTGCTCAACAGGCACAGGTAGAATGCAACCAGGCCATGAGAGGCTTTTTGGCCGCTTTGAAGGAGGCTTCTGGGTCAAATGCAAGTGCGATCAAGCCAGCACTAGATCATTATTTCAACCAGATCGCACAGCAGATTCTCCAGTATGAGACCCAAAACTCTGCACATCTCCAAAAGCAAATCATAGAGCCCTTGTCGAAGCTTTATAACCTAGACATCAAGCAGGCAGAAGCTAAGAAGAAGGACTTCGAAGATGAAAGTCGTGACTATTATGCATACCTCAGTCGCTACCTTGGCCAAAGGCAAGATTCTATGAAAGACAAAAAACGAAACGAGAGTGACAATAAATATCAAACAAAGAGACGAAACTTCGAGCTGAAGAGGTTTGATTACTCGTCATTCATGACAGATCTCCATGGCGGACGAAAGGAACAAGAGCTGCTCTCTCATCTGACACGATATGCAGATGGCCAAGCCAGATCATTTCTTGCCACGGCAAAGAAGATAGAAGAAATGAGCCCAGAGTTAGATGCTTTGGTCCGCGAAGTTAGCGACGCTGATAAGGAATACAAGTTTCAACGAACGGAACGTGAAGAGAAGCGTCGAACGCTCGAGAAAAGCACAGCATCATATAACGAACCCGCAAATAATCTTCAATCTGTGTCAGAAGCAGTAGCCACTCCTTCACAGAATGGCTACAACTATACCTCGGACTCGGATCTCGGTCGAGCCGATAGTACTGGCTCGCATTTGACGCACAGCCTTAGTAACAAGTCTGGCATGACTCTTTCACCCAGTAATTCTACGCTTGGCCCTCCACCTGGAAGTACTTATTCCACCTCCCCGGGCAGTACGTTCTTCTCACCGGGTCAAAATCGATTCAAGGGCATTCGGGATCTCGAGGAGCGGGAAAATAACACGTCAAGCTCGGACAAGCCTGGTAGCGGCCAACATCGTAAAGAGGGCTTACTGTGGGCACTCAGCCGACCAGGGTCGCATATTGATCCTAAAGGTATCAACAAGCAGGCTTGGCATAAGTAGGTACCTCCCGCCATTTACGATGAAATGCTTGCTGATGTGACTCAGATTCTGGATTGTGCTAGATCAGGGACGGCTGTCCGAGTACAGTAATTGGAAGCAGAGATTGGATCTACACATGGAACCTATAGACCTTCGCATGGCATCTGTTAGAATGGCACGAGACGCAGACCGTCGCTTCTGCTTCGAAGTCATCACACCCCAGTTCAAAAGGATTTATCAGGCAACCTCGGAGGAAGATATGAGTAATTGGATCACCGCCATCAACAATGCCCTTCAAAGCGCTTTCGAAAGTCGAGGGCTTTCCTCTGCTCCACAGACCAGTCAGCGTGACTCTTCTGGTCGGGATATCAGCTCAGCTCTCACTGGCAAAAGCTCTTCATATTCTGGCCACCATGCTTACCAGATGCGGGACTCCACGGGCGTTAATAGAAGCATCACAGTGGGTGCTCGTCCATCTTATGTACGCACTACCAGCAACAGTTTTGACGAGAACCCGGCGAAGCTTCTCGAACAGATACGAAATGCCGATCAGGGTAATACTTGGTGTGCAGATTGCGGCTCCAGCTCCAAAGTCGAATGGGTTTCCATTAATCTTGGCATAATTTTGTGCATCGAGTGCAGTGGGATTCATCGCTCTCTCGGCACGCACATATCCAAGGTTCGCTCGCTCACATTGGACACTCTTTCCTTCACCAATGATATTGTGGAACTGCTGCTACTTGTTGGCAATCGTGTCAGCAACATGATCTGGGAAGCAAATCTGGACAGAATATGAAGAGCTTTTGCC
>QQTW01000854.1_pt1 | contig 20211 bp, 22 predicted proteins | sample 1904831 | NCBI WGS metagenome assembly QQTW01 (sample SAMN09435610, study PRJNA476489) | Subsurface metagenome, whole genome shotgun sequencing project. | reverse complement strand
AACGTGAGCATTCTAGTCGTGGGGTTTTCGACTCCCAATGCAGAAACCCTATGCAGGGGCTCGCAGGTGGCTGTTGAATCTCAGAACACCCAGCCCTCTACGCAGTACTCCGTACACTGTTCGGCCCTTCTGCACTGTCCGCTGACTCGGAAATCACCAAACAAATTGGGTCTAAGTTATGCTTTTTCCTAGCCATTGTACTGAGTATGGAACATATATTCCCGGTCTACTCTGCCTCTCTTCTGCCTGGTCTCTTCACTCGCATCCAAGCCTCGCCCCACCAAACTACTCTATCATCAAGACACCAGAATGCCTGGCGGCAAAAATCCTCCGATTGCGGTCATCAAGAGTTGGCCTAAACCCAACTACATAAACCCGGAAACCAGAGGTCCCGAGGTCCGTATCGGCTCGATAATATTGGGCATTGCGACTTTGCTCGTGGTATGCGCTAGGCTATGGGCCCGCTTTGTTGTGGTGCGAAGACCTGGGCTTGACGATTACTTGATTATTGTATCAGCGGTATGAGATCTTCTCTATCACGTCTATCATGGCGAGTCGATAGGCTGAACGTAGTCGTTAGATTGTATCCTACGGCATCACTTATATTATCTTTGGTATTTGATCATCTTGTTCAATGCCTGAGTCATCAGAGCGCTGATGCTGCCCTAGTCAAAGATGATTTTGATGGAAACAAGCATGTTTGGGACCTCCGACCAGGGAATGCGGTCAAACTCAATCTTGTAAGTGATCATTTCGGCTCTGTTGTATCATGTTAGAACTCAGAGTAACCTCTCTTCATAGACCACATATGTCGGTGCACTCATGTATGTCCGACGTCCCCCTTCCGAGTGTCGGAAATCTGACCTCGTCTGAATAGAACCATTTTCGGGATGTGTGTTACAAAAGTCTCGATTCTGCTATTCTATCGGCGCGTCTTATCTCGGACGTCCGGAAAGCTCTTCCATTGGGTTAACAACGGTTCTCTTGCCTTCGTCATCCTTTATTCGACTATATTATTCTTCCAAGCCGCTTTCCTTTGCCGCCCGGTCCAGGCTTTCTGGCTACGGTACTCTCGCAATCCACCCTACACCGTATCCTTCAAATGCGCCAATGAAGGTGCTGCAATGATATCATACGCGACCATCAATGCCGTTTCAGATTTCTGGATTGCCGCGATACCGCTATTCTTTCTCCAGCGCATACAGATGCCGCAAAGACAAAAGTGGGCTCTTGCGGGGCTTTTTGGCTTAGGATTCATGTAAGATGCTCCCGCCCTCGACCCATCTGTTTGCTGCGGGAAGCTAATGCTTGAGGGATGCAATAGTATCTGCAGTTTTGGTAGCATACGATTGTTCTACATGATTTATGTATTCACAGAGACTTACGACGTAACTTGTAAGGAGAATGACGCCCTTAGCTTCCTAGCAGGCCCAGGCTAACCGGAGAATCAGGGTACGCCAACCTACTGTGGGGTTGGACCATCGCGGAGTCCCAGCTCGGTATAATCTGCGCATCTGCGCCAGCGCTGAAACCTTTCTTCGTAAAGTATCTTGGCGGCATGATGAGCAGCTTCTGGAGCACTCGCAAACCAGCGAATTACCAAAATATCCAAGGTTCCGATGAGAAGTCCGCGAAGAGTCATCAAAACACTCAAGACAAGGACCTCGAGTTGCAGAAAATGGGGGTTTATTCCGCAGGATGCACTCAGCTCAGTGTGGAAAGTGAGACACATCTGCCCATTCCGCCCCAGTCTGTCTTGAGATCAACTACCATCAAAGTTTTCTGATAAGGGAATATGTTGTTCGTGAGCTGAAACAGGGTTCTTCTTCTCTTGAAATCTTCTTTGGATGAGTTATGATCGTGACACAGAATAGTAAGCACAAGTTGAAGTCAATGGATCGTGCAGCAAATAGTTGTCAAATCTTCTAAGGCAGATATCCATTGCTTTAGCCGGATAGTCTACCGCCATTCTAGCACTTCGCTCGACGAATTCAGAGGGTGGATTGCGAACGCCGCCTACCTAGGTAGTCAGACGCGGCATCGCGTTTGTGCAACAAGGCGCCCCACTCCTATCTCTGCTGTTAGTACCTTATTACAATTCGTACATGGAATATACTCCGCGGCGGCGAAGGCCCGATGCGAGTTGAGCGTCAACAGGGGGTGTCATAGTTCATTAATCACCGAGGATTAGCCGCATAGTCTTTCACGTTTTGCTATTAACTATCACCGGCCCCTTCTAACTACTGCTACATGCTCCTAATCTACTTAGATGAGCGTGGGTAGGCTAGTAAAAACATTTGGTTGCTTAAATACACGAGTAGAGGCCGAACTCATTAATGATATTCGTGTTTCTCTAGTCTGATGATAATTCTTGGAGCACGTACGGCTAATTGTCGGTGATTAATGAATTATGACACCCCCTGTTGGCGTCGTCTAAGAAGAGGCTGAGCCGAAGTTGGGCCGGGGGTAACTTTTGGTAAGAAACGGGCGACACGGCGCTAACAGGGAGGGCATATCGAGGGAGGTGAGTTTTCGGTAATTGTGTGAGCACACTGAATCATTTCACAGGTCGTGGCGGCATCTCCCTCACTTGTGCCAAAGTCCGTAACTTGTGCAATCGTGAGAGCAGAGGCCATGTACGATATGGTTTCCGCAGGCGATATACGGGTTTTCGTGCCCAATGGTGCCGATGTAAAAGAGCCCGGTGGTTGATTTCAACCGTCTTGAAATGCAGGCGAGTTGGGATTTTCCTTGACACCCGTGGACTGCCGCTGCACGATCGAGGTCGTCTCCTAGCACGACATAATCAGGCTGAGTGGCTTGCGTGGGCTCGTCCCCCATTGCGTCTCGCACACATCACTTCGTGGAGTGTCGTTGATTGGCAGCCCTAATAAACTCGAAAGCGAAGGCGGTCCGACAAGCTACCCCCCAAGAAAAGAAGGCAAAAGAGGCAACGATGTGGACTGCACACCGTTCCGCCACATTTGGAAGAAGGATCTCGGTTTGACAAGAGCTATATCGTGTGGCCCCGAGCTGGTATCCATGGATTATTATGAACTGCGCTACCGACCCGGTGTCCTGGATGTTACCCGGACTCATGATTGTCGACTCAGTCCCGTGTTTCGACAATTCGATTGTGGCAAGGCATGAGTGCTGATTCTTGTACTTTGGGATTGTACGCCTTACAGAAAGAGCAGAGAAGACCGGACAGATCCGCCTGCATCGCCGAAACTCGCTGCATTGATCTCCACACGTATACGCGGGGCTTTGAGAGGAGAATAGCAAATCACATCCCATTATCAAACAACTTCTTCGCCGCAACGCAACTTGTCTCGTCGCCTCACTCTTTGAGCTTGGGTTCTCGGGCGACGAAAGTGATTCTCTCGCTGTGCAATACAAGGGAATTCGGACCAATGCGTCGATGTAAGGCTGAGTTGACTCTCTATCAAGCCGTACGCTGTCAAGGGTTCCGTCGGCACGCCCCGTGTCCATGCCACTGAGCACGTCTTGTGCGTTGGATATGTACTTCTGCTGCAGGAAAGCCTTGCTGACACGTCAATTGGCTTCCATCAACGTCCGAGGGCCCTGTCTCGCTTCCAATCAACGGGGCTTCAACGGGGCTGCCACGAGGGATCGAGTCTGAACGAGGTCAGGTGTGGTAACGTGGTTTACCACGGGCTTTCCGAGTACCAACTGTTACAGATCCGCATGCGACTATATATTTGTATCACATCCTACAATCGTGAAGGGACCTATCAGTCAACAAGACTTTTGCCATCCGGTAAGCACCTCAGATGAAAGACGTCACATTCCTAATGCTGATTCACAGACTACAAGATCCACATCCCCATCACCGAATAAAGTCTGTCGATCATAGCTATACATATTTACTTTTACGAAAGAACTTGGCGATACAATGTATCATAGAAGCCTCCCGATCAACGCCCCTATGGACATGGAGAATCAGGTATCCAGCTTGACAGCAAGTCCCTGAGCATTTGGTTAACGCTACTACACCAGCCCGTGGATTTTCCTCAGAGCGCAAGCCAAGAAGGAGAATTGGGATTTCCAGGTCACGTCGGCGTCAGCAACTTTGGCACTCCACAACGACCACAGGAAGCCCTGTCGCCCCACTTTTCATACATCGACTTCCCTCTCCACGGCACACCCTTCGGGTTGAGTTCCGACTATTGCATTTGCGAAAGTGCGGGGATAGCAACAATATCGGAAAGGGGATTCCCCTCACATAAACATCAGTCCGCCGGCCCTCGGATACCCACATATCCCATTGCTTCCCCACAGCAAAGAGAGGCTCCATTAGCAACAGTCTTGAACTATTACGAAGATCCTATTTCACAAACCATATCACCGCAAGACAGTAGCGTCTACGAACTATCTGCATCACCCGAACTACCGCTGGGAATGGACCATTATGGCTCTCAGACGGAGCTCTTCAATGACCCCTTTGTGGGCAACGATGTGCCACCGTCGAGTGGGAAGTCGTACGTATGTTGCTGAAGTCACCCTCTGAGCTGCCGCTGATGTCGCCACAGGAAGGCTCCTTATGTCTGTAGCAAGGACGGCTGCACCTCGCAAGCCAAATTCGCCAGGAAAGCAGACCTCTTACGACACATCCATTGCGTGCACGACCGGCGTACGACGGATCTTCTACCATGTCATGTCAACAGGTGTACCCGAAAGGGAGAGAATGGATTCTCTCGGAAAGATCATCTTATCGCACACTTGCGCTCTTTCCATGGCCATCATATACCAAAGAGGGGATCCACTAGCAGAACAAACTCTACTTCCACGTAAAGTTGGCGGAAGGATTGGAAGTCCAGCGTAGACAGTAAGGTCATCACTTCTGTCCTGTATCAGTTTCGGTTGAGCTACCTCGGATTATTGTTCTCTTTCACTCGGTCTTATGCTTTCACACATGGGACTCTACTTCCGTTCTCAACGCACTGTTTTACAACATCCATTGACGCCACGACTTCATATGGCTACGGATACATGATTTAGCTATTTCGTTCTAGCGGCGGTATATCAGAGTCTCTCGGGGCCAGCTTGCAAGGGTACACGCTGAAGACATGTTTTAACGACTCTCATGAGCTACCGGGATCAATGTATTATGAGTTTGTATATTTATCACGATGTATCTATGATTAGAACTGAAGTTTTCTGGTTCCATCTTCGGACATGATTGAATAGTCGATTCACAGATGGCGCCTTTGATGAGCCGACACGCTATCAGAGGACCGGAAGCTCCATCTACGGATGAGTTCTGATTGATGATAGTCTGCAGCCATTTGATCTTTTCAGGACTGCTGGATGGGAATCCGCCGCACAGATCCAGTGACTTTTTTTTACTTACCAACATATTATGTATATTCAAGTCTAAGGATTTAACGAGTCGCTCGCGATGTTGGACCGAGTGGACTGGTACGCTACTGTTAAAAGGTAGGTATTCCCACCGTCGGACAAGACTCACTCCACACTTTTCTTCACTCCCCGGCTCTCGAAGACTTCTATCAGTGACATCTAAATACAACGATCAAATGACCCTTTACTATCGCTTATCTTCAGATGTTTCCTTCCAGGTTTTGATGAGACGTTTCACTGCCACCCTCAAATGCGGGCTAGTCCTGCATCAATCAATAGCGTGACCTGCTCAGCCATCAGCCGCAATGCACATATATTCCGAAGTTGGTCCCGCGGCGTTCATTGTACATAGAAATCGCGCTGAGCTTTTTGCTTGCGAGCTTCTATCATCAGGAACTTCATTCAATGGGTCATTCTTTGGTCGCATCATGGGGACGACTAATCCTATTTCTTAGCCAAGCATGTCTGTGCCATGCCCAGAGCCTTGCGGTGTCTTCGACTGCAGCATGGTCATCCCAGATAATAGCATTCTGGGGCGCTGTGCTCGTTGGGGTCCGCGCCAGCGAACCTGGAAGGATAAACAACCCCCTCTCTTTTGCATTCTGCGTGTCCAGGATCATACGCCGTACGACGGCCATCAGCAGTGCGTTGAGGAACGACAACTGGTTCATGCATTCGGGATGGAATAATGGACGCCTCCGCTTAGACATAGCCATCATCACTTGGAGTGACAGTACGCAGCTGAGCCGCCTAGCAAGACGAGTCGCGGCCCAGATCGAAGCGATGGCGGATAACTGGGAGGTCTTGGTTGTGGGCCTGAAGGTTGACGGCAACACTGAACCAGCTACGGCTACTTGGATCAAGTGTACGCGTTCCCTTCAGCTTAGCAACATAAAAACTCAAGAGACGAATGAGGATCTTTTTCCTCTAGGGGACGACGACATCTCGGAAGCCATGAGAATGATGACTCAAGAAAAGTCTTCCACGGACGAAATCGTCGAGGCATTAGCACAGCGCTGCGACAGACGAGCGTCACGCCCAGCATATCAGGACGAGGTCGCAAAGGTGGTCGATGGAATCATGACCGACCCGTCTTGGGCAAGACACTTCACAGCTCTCAACGTTTCTGAGACTCCTTACGCCTATGCGGAGGTGGTGACTGGCGTCTATGGCTCTGGTCAACACGGCACAACGACTGGATACATCCGTCTCTATGCTCTAGTGCATCTCGCAGTTGCAGTTGCTATTGGTCTGATGGGTGCAGCGTCTGGCCGGGGTCTTGCTGTGTGGATCATGGTGCTGCGCGTTTCGATGAGCAGTCTCGGCGCGGACAAGATTCCAGGCAGCGATTATCTTCTCTCCTTGATTTCAATCGACGGTTGCACATACTCCAATCGCATGCCAGCCGGATCGGACCGTCTTGCAGGAGATGTCGTGGTTGGCCCTATGCCCTGGTGGGTGCTCGCGGCGACGGCAGCAGTTGCTCTCCTGGAAATCTTGATTGTCGGCGCCGGATGGCTCTATGGAGCGATGAATGCGCAGCGGCTGCGACCCACTGGAGTCGTCGGACACGGAATGCTAGCGCTGTCCGTATTTACGGCCGTTTGTCTCTCCATGAGAGTCTTCTTTAGCATTCGGCAGCGCTGTGTCGGACACAACGGAAAGCGTCTCATAGGTATTTGGAAAACAGCGCATGGGATTCGGCTTGCCATGGGCTTCCGGTCACTTGTAGTGCCAGTCGACAAGATTTTAAGCTCTCCGGTCTTTTCGACATCGGAGCTGGCCCTGATCACAACGGTCATCCGGCAGTCAAAAGCTGATAACAGGTTCGTCGTGGAAAGTCTTATGAGGCATCCCTGCTTTGCGTCTTTACTCAGTCAGTTTCTTGTTTGTGATGTTATCCAATACCGGTACGGGGTGGACGATATCATATCTCGAGGGAATCCTCCTATCCCTGTCCGCGCGCCGAACGAGTATCCTTGGATTCAATCGTGCATTTGTATCATCTTCCCGCTGTTGGCGTGCTGCGTGTCAGCGCTTTATGCTTATTATCCTCTTCCTCTTTGGGTGAAGCTCATCACAGAGATTTCTGTGGCTTTCGGCGCCATGTACTTTTCTACTCTGGAAAGAGTGACAAAGTCGGGTCTTCTTCATAGCAGGGATTCCTATCTGAGTTTCCTGGTGTCCTCACTCGTGGTTTGTTCCGTCTGGTATGTTGGCGTTCAAGATGTTGGTTAGGCGTGTCGATTGGCCATCTCAGCGCATATGAGACGAGTCATATAGGATTGACGTCTCTGATCTCTCATCCTGTTTGCGATGAGTAAACCGTTGCGACGATATGGTCCTATAGGTGGCGCATGAGAGAATTGATAAATGCGAAGCGACGAGTTCCCCGCCTTCTTATACCGTCAATCGGTCGCAGTGAGACCTGGAGAGTGTGCACTGTGGAGAACAACAATAACTTGTTGGCGAGCCATGACGGTCGGTCATGCTACCGATTGAAAGTGTGCATGTGCAACCATCGCAGAGCGAGGTGAGGACAAAACAGGGTTTGAGCAAACACGGAGTATATGAATCCGACTTCCAGCAACAGCAGGACTGGTCTGACTTTAGATAAATCAACGCGCTGATTCTAAGACTGCTGTTATGACCAAGTGGAGCTTGTCGTTTCCGTTAGAGGTTGAATAACTGGTTTCTGGAGGTATTGAGTTGTTGAGACTCCTCTCGAGCTCCAGGGCTGTCAGCTGCGGTAGATAATCGAGCCGCTTGCCGAGGCCCAATGAGATCATGCATTCACACACCTGCGTGTCCGACAGATCATTATTGTCGTGTTCACGCTTTGTCGCCAACCTGCATGCACCGCACACCATCCTGCTACTCTTGAAATTATTTTCCGCCCTCAGATTTCCAGCGCCTCGGACACGACTTTCCCTCGCGGTCATCTGAGCACCACTTCATTCATGGAACCTTGGGATTATAAGATACCGCCTTTAGAACCCTATAAGTCGTCCATTCCAAACAGATAACCACTTGAACTACACTCGCCACTCACATCTATCGACACTCTTGAGAGTCATCATCAGCCTGCGCAAGAAGCGTGCTTGGTTTCACAAGTTCTGCTTGCTGCTCTTCTCTTCAGAAACCCACAACCACCGCCTAAAGTCCGCCTACCATGCACGACTTGCGAAGGCGAGCGCTCGAAAGCAACAAGACCGTGTCGCGAAAAGCTCGCTCGCGCCACTCATCTGCTCCCAGCTCCCGAGCAAACTCTGCGCCAAATTCTCGGGCGGCTTCACGGAATCCGAGCAGAGAAGCCTCGGACGAGGAAGGCGAGAATGGCAGCGACGGTACACGGAGGTTGGCATGAGCAAAGCTGCAGTCTTGAGATAATATAGAAAGCTGATTTATTCCAGTAACAACTCGGTCGACGACTTCATGTCTTTTGAATACGCGGACGTACCCACGCATGCATGGAAGGCGGAGCTCTCTGATCGCATGGAGCAGATACTGAACCGCAAGAGGAGTAGTGTTGCCGGCCGCGAGGAGACTATGACTGTCTTCGCAGAGCTCCTTATGCATCACTATGCACAAGAAGATCTACAGACCAAGTCCCACGAGCTCGTTCTTGCCATACTCAAAAGCGTCAAGGAGGAGAGCGATGAGAAGGAGACCGTGGCTGCCTTGAGAGGTACGCGCCGGCCACGTCCGAAAGCAAGCTATTCTGACATATCTTGTAGCACTGGCTGCGACCGTCATAACGAACCCCTCTGATGCTCTTTACGATTCTATAAAGCGACCTTTGAAACATACAATCACCGACTCTGCGTCTATTCCTGTGAAAGCGGCTGCAATCCACGCGCTCAGCGTGGTGACATTCTACAGTGGTGTTGCCGCAGAGGAAACACAGGAACTAATGGACTTCTATCTGGAGATAATCGAGTCCGATGGCCATTATGTGGAAGCAGGAGATGCGGAAGAGGTTGTTGTCGCTGCTTTGGAAGAGTGGGGCTTCCTGGCGACTCTGCTCGAGGAGATGGAAGATGCCACCGAACCTGCCATGGACGCCTTTGTGGAGCAACTGGATAGCACCTGTGCGGGAGTGCAAATAGCCGCGGGCGAGAATATCGCCTTGCTTTATGAGAAGAGCTATAGCCCGTTAGGTGACGACGAAGAGCCTCCTTCCGATGACGGTGACGATGACGATTACGACCATGACAACGACAACGACAGCGATAACGACTGGGATTCAGAGGCAGACGCCTCGCCGGGGGACATCAGAATGGTCAGACGATACGTCGCCTATCGGCGCAAGGATCAGCTCGTGCAAACTCTGGGCTCTCTCGCGACTGCCAGCGGTCGCGGTATCAGCAAGAAGGAGAAAAAGGCATTGCACGAAAATTTCTCGGACATACTGAATAGCGTGGAGAATCCGACGGTCGGCCCGCGCTATCAGAACGCAGTCAGCGACAAAACCGAGAGGGCTTACGGCAGCCGCATGAGGATACGCGTTCATCAGTCTGGAGAGATGCAGATCAACGAGTGGTGGAAGCTACATCGCATCCAGGGACTTAAAAGAGCGCTTAGGGGCGGTTTCCTGACCCACTATCAGTATAATCCGGTGGTATCCAATAGTCTGCCGTAAGTGGTCCTGAAGAGAACCGACTGGAAGTATCACGTCAAATGCATTTACTGACGTCTTACAGTACTATAAGTGCAGGTAAATACAAGGACAGGAAAGCCAAGGAGAAGGAACTCAAGGAAATGAAACGTGCAGGTATTCGCAGGAAAAGGAACCTTGCAGTTTGATTTTGGTTCACGGCACGAAGATGTCTGCGCGAGAACGAAGTGTAGATATTTTAACAGCACCAGACATGTCTGGTAAACTCATGGCGGCCTTGTTGTGGCCTCGCCGTCTTATCTCCCGATACTCGGGTGAGGCTACCGTGGACGATGGTTCCAAGGCTATCGGTACCGGTCAAGCCGGAGGAGTGCGTAACCCGCGGCATGGTGATTTTTCAATAAAAGATGCTCCAAGACTGGATGCCAATATTGAACTAGACAGTATTTGTAGATAATAACCTTGGAAGATATGTGCATAATACAGACTCAAGACGATATTTGATGGCTCGACCATGGCCGTAAAGCCCCTATCGTCGACGTACCTGGCTCAGTCCACGGGTGGGCAAACGTGCCCCACTTATTAGGCTTTAGCCGGCTGCTGTAGGCATCCACGAGCACCCCACCCCGCCTTGTGCTCTCTCGAGCAATACGGATCCCCGCAGCACCTCACCCACGGCTACGATCTTCTGAACTAAGACAACTCGGCGTTCTCGCTCTGGTCCTCGCTCTCCTCGAAGCCTTCGTGAAGATGTCTTCTTCAGTGTTTAAGGTGACCCTCGTGGCGCTCAACGAAACCGACGACATCAAGCAGAGGGAGCTTCTCCTGAGCCCTACCATGCCTATCCAGATAGGACGCTCCTCCAGGACGGAGTCCAAGAACATCACCGCAGCTGCTAGCAACTGCTACCTGAGGTCTCCAGTCGTGTCTCGCAACCATGCGATCATAACGGTCGATGAGTCGTCAGAAGTAAGTCCTCCATACATCGCTCAAAGACTTGAGGCTTACAGCGTGTTCTAGGGCGCCGTTCTCACAGATCTGGCTTCCATGCACGGCTCGTGTGTGAACGGGACGCAGCTGGAGAAGAACATCAGGCGTCCACTCCACCATGGTGATGTCCTCACGTTTGGCACTGGCGTCTTGAGAGGAGAAGGTGTGTGTAGTCGGGACAGTACAAAGTCCGTCAGCTAACGTCCGACTAATAGTGACGCATGAACCGCCAAAGTTTCTTTTCGAGTGTGTCAAACACACCGAGACTCAACCCCTCAAGCACGGTTTTAAAGTCACACGAATCGAGGATACGAAACGCACAACCTTCGTGGTCCCAGAGTCCGATGTGTCTTCGGCATCGGATAACGGCTCTGATATGGTCGAAGACCAAGGTCGGTCTTCCACTCCACTTCTATGCATGTGAGTTTTTAGACTTGTTGGAGACGCTAACAGCCCTGCAGTCGAGATCCACTCATCGGATGCGCTGTCCGACGAGGATGATACTCGCTCGATCGATTCCGACGCCGCGAGCGAAACCTTCGACGATGGCGATCCATCACACTTCATGGTACTTGACGATTTCAATTCCCCACCGACGAGCCAGCAAGGCGGTCATACGGCCTCGGATGTGAAGCGGGACGTTGAGAAGGTCGACGGTATGCATGCTGCAGCCGCTACCTTGCACTCTCGGCCTTGGGAAACTGGCTTCGCAAACAGCTACGTGGTCCCTGAGGCCCCTGCTGCATCCTGCCTACCACTTTCCGAAACCCAATGGTATCTTCCCCCGAGGCCTGAAGATTTCGCCCCACATCGCATTGGCAGGTTCAATCCGTCCGTCTTACGCCCGATCGCGCTTGCACAATCCAACACTCACCAACAGCAAACTTCGACAACGGCTTTGTGCACGCCGCCTAGGACCCACTCGGCCGAGAACTTGCCAGAATTAAGCTTGCCGAATGAACCCGCACAATCGGAGCCTCTTGCGGCGCCAGAAAGCAGCGCGCAGCAGTGCCCTGAAGCGGATTCGGATTCAGTCAAGGCTAAACGAGAAAAGACTGGCATCTCAATCGGCGAAATTGTGCATAGCGGCCCGTCTATTCAGCTCAGCGAGGTGACTGGGATTCAAACATCCAGACCGAATGGGCTCAAACGGAAGGCGGATGAGCTTTCGCCAGACGTTGAGCCAGAGGATCCCGCCCCTACACTCAAGTCGGTAGAGACAGACGCCGCGGCCGCGCAGCCCAAAGTGCAGTCACCAGCAACAGATGTGAAGGCAGCTGCGGAAGATGTCAGACCTGCGGAGTTGTCTCCTGAGCACACCAAGCCTACGCCGAAGAGTGAGGGCGCAAGACACAAGAGGATGAAGCTGCAACTCGCGGCATCGGCTGTTGCTGGTGCTGTTGTGGGAGGACTTGGGGTCTTTGCCACTCTTCTCAGCCTGCCCGACACTCTCTTTGAGTAGATATGTGTCTAGCTGGCTTGACTCTCATTCACTTTCGCTTCTGTGCTTCGCATCTTAGCTCAAGCTCATCTCCGCTAGGGTTCAGCTGGCGTTTGAGATGGCAAGGCCAATGCATCCAGGCTAGGGCAGTCGTAGGTATGTGGCCTTGGTCGACATATCCAATGAGAACGGACAATGGCTGTCTTCAATGACTCTGCTTCTCTTGTTGGCGCTGGTGTTTGCTCTGCTTGTTTTCGCACGCTCTCTATGGAGCGCAATGCCGCGGCATATGGATCCTGTGTTCTGCCCGGTCGACTCTCTTTCAAATCCACTGGCTATCTGCATGGAATATAGAAGTTCGTTTAGGCGCGAGAATGCATATGCAGATTGTATGCAGCTCTTCTTATGAGATATGACTTGTGCGCCTGCTTCCTAATTCTTATTGAGTGTTCGCAGCGCTTCTGGGTCACATGGACGGCCAATATGGAACAATGCCGCCGATAGCATGTAGCGTCCACGTCAATCCGCAGGTGTGTGTGTTGTAGATTTAGTTGTCCATCATTTACGACTCGACGCTCTTCCAGCGAGGTTGACTCACGTATCATATGACAGCCGGAGATACCGGCAACGGGTTGATCAATAGAATGGCGAATGATAAAAGTCTCAAACTTCTCCAGACCACTCGGGTGGCTTTTATTTTCGACAAATCGTAAAGATTGTCATCGTCGACTGGTTTCGGTTCAAGTTCATGAGATAAATTGTGAAGACCATGAACGATTGTGAAGAATAACAAAAATGGTACTCCGAATCATGTACTCTCGGGCATAGCTGCTCGGTTGAGCTTCGGCACTGCATCTAAAAAGATTCCGCTAGCTCTTGACCGCCTTCCGATATTTTTTGCGAAAAATCGAGGTCTGCCAAAATCCCGCGAATCAACGACTATGGCGACCGACGGTCTTGTCCAGGCGAAGAAGCGGAAGAGGAAGCATGGCGGAGCTAAGTCCAGCAATGGCTTGGGGGCAAAAGGGACCAAGGCCGTCAACGGCAAATCCGATCAGGTCGAGAGAGCACAGTCGCGGAAAAAGCCAAAGGTGGATGATGTGCCCATGACGGACGGTGATGAAGGAGCTGAGGACAAGGAGCTTGAAAGTGGTTCCGACAAGGAAACTCCTGCGGACGAGGGGAATTCTTTCAATGGTATCGAGGCCGGAGAAGGCGAGGACGACGTCGATGGGGACAGCGACTCCGAGCACAATGATCCCAAGGACAGCCATGAAGATACAACCTTCAACGGCATCGCAGAAGCTCCCGAACTGCCGTCCGAGACAGCGGTATCACTCCCAGGAACCGGCGCCGAGCCGCAAAAATTCGCGGATCTCAATCTGTCGCCCAAGACCATGCAAGCGATCGCCGACATGGGGTTCGAGACGATGACGGAGATACAGCAACGCGGCATACCGCCGCTGCTGGCGGGCAAGGATGTGCTGGGGGCTGCGAAGACGGGGTCGGGCAAGACGTTGGCGTTCCTGGTCCCCGCGGTGGAGATGTTGAGCGCGTTGCGGTTCAAGCCGCGGAATGGTGAGTTGTGGTGGCTGGAATTATGTCTCATGATTCTGACTGAAGGGTAGGGACCGGGGTTATTGTCATATCACCTACGAGAGAGCTCGCGCTGCAGATCTTCGGTGTTGCGCGAGAGCTCATGGCTCATCACTCACAGACGTTCGGGGTTGTCATAGGCGGTGCGAACAGGAGAGCAGAGGCGGAGAAGCTTATGAAAGGTGTCAATCTGCTCATTGCTACGCCTGGTCGTCTGCTGGACCATCTACAGAACACGCAAGGGTTCATCTTCAAGAGTTTGAGAGGACTCGTGATCGACGAGGCGGATCGAATTCTGGAGGTTGGTTTCGAGGACGAGATGAGACAGATTATCAAGATTCTGCCCAACACTGACAGGCAAACGATGCTCTTCTCGGCGACTCAGACTACGAAGGTGGAAGACTTGGCTCGAATATCGCTGCGGCCGGGACCTCTATACATCAACGTCGACTACAGGAAAGAGCACAGCACGGTGGAAGGTCTCGAGCAAGGCTTCATCGTGTGCGAGGCAGACATAAGGTTTCGGCTGCTCTTTACTTTCCTCAAACGCTACCAGAAGAAAAAGGTGATTGTGTTTGTGTCGTCGTGCAACTGCGTCAACTACTACTCGGAGCTGCTCAACTACATTGACCTGATGTGTCTTTCGCTTCACGGCAACCAGAAGCAGCAGAAGAGGACGAACACGTTTTTCGAGTTCTGCAATGCGAAGCAGGGGATCTTGATATCGACGGATGTGGCTGCCAGAGGGCTTGACGTGCGTTTACGGAGCTCCTGGATGGGTCATGTGTGCTAACGCAACAGACAGATCCCAGCGGTGGACTTCATAGTCCAGTTCGACCCGCCCGACGACGCAAAAGACTACATCCATCGGGTGGGACGCACAGCCAGGGGCGTCAACGGCAAGGGAAGGAGTCTGATGTTCCTCCAGCCGTCCGAGGTGGGCTTTCTCAAGTACCTCAAGGAGGCCCGGATACCGCTGGTCGAGTTCGAGCTGCCGGCGAACAAGATCCTCAACATCCAGTCGCAGCTGGAGATGCTGATCGGCAAGAACTACTATCTCAATAAAGTAAGTCGAGCGTCACCGGCACCCAAGTCAATTCTGCTAAGCTCCGGTCTAGTCGGCCAGAGACGGCTACAAGTCGTACCTGCACGCGTATGCGTCGCACAGCCTGCGGTCGGTGTTTGACGTGCACAAGCTCGACCTGGTCAAGGTGGCCAAGTCGTTTGGGTTCTCGGCGCCGCCGCGGGTGGATATCACGCTGGGCGCGAGCATGAGCAGGGACAAGAAGGCCCAGGGCAGGAGGGCGTATGGCAGTCAGCCGAAGCAGGCGCAGAGGTTTAAGAGGAAGAGGCTGGAGTCGTGATGTCGGCGGTTGAAGCTTGACATTGGATGGAGTCTGGAGTGGCCATGGCCAGCAGCGTTATGTCGTATCTGACACCAGCAAGTAGATTCGACCAGCAGATATGCTTGAGCGATTCAGATGCATTATCAAGGAAGCCGCGACATACGCCGAATGACAGACTGGACCGGCCATTTGCTGCCAAATATAATAAGTAACTACCGAGTATGCCGCTCGGCACATGTACGTATGGATTCACACACATGTGTTGCATGCACATGTTTCTCAGGCCATTGGTGATGGCGGATGCTGAGCTGTCAGGACGCACATTGCAACCGAGCGGGCCAATCACGACACCAGACGGGCCCGAGATGGGGCTTCGGGTGCAGGAGGCACATGCGTGGGCCACGGTCCGACAGGCTCGAGGGAGTCGTGTATGGACTGGGTATTCCGGACTGTCAGTTGTTTGTTACCTGCGAAGGACTGCGACTGTGTATGCGTGCTTTGCGTGAGGCAAGCCTTCAGTGCTTCCGTGCAGGGTCGAGCATCGAGTGTCGGTCGAAGGTTGTGACTGTCGACCTCGGGATCGCAGTGGCCCTTAAAAGTTAGGCAGGGCCTGTTTATCGCTCCGTACCTGCACCGGTGTGTGGAGGAGTACAGCAACAGTAAGCACCAGCGCTTGCACTTGCAGATGCCCCTTGAAACCGCATATCCATCCTTCAGCTTTCTCTCTCTCTCTCCGACGAAGATCCCTACAGACAAGAACATGCAGAGCCGCAATCCTTGCCCGGATTGCGTAGAAGATCAGAGAGGGCTGAGGCCGGGTTTGGTGACGGGGCAACCGGTTTGATACAGAGAGTCGGGCGGTGGGAAAAAGCAGGTTGGGAGCTGTGTGACGAATGGGGAGGTGCAGCCAGGCGCTACAGTCCTATCAACACTATCGAGTGGCTGGCAGGGGCGGGCCTGGCAGCCTTAGGGGGGAACGGGTGACGGGCGGTGGTCGGGGGTCGGGACGGTTAAGCGCAGCGCTTCTCGCCGGTCGGCCCCGTTCGTGCGCCGTTGGCCTGGGCAGTTGCTTGAAGCCGGCGATGGGGGACAATTGGACAAGGAGGACAAGGGGACAAGAAGAGCGACAGGGGATGCGGATGCGGATGCGGATGCGGATGATGTAGAGAGCCTGATGAGGCTGTAAACGAGGAACTCAATAATAGTGAATGACCTCGGGACGCAGAGACCCCAAAGACCAAAAGAAGCCGCCAAAGACCGACGGGCAGCCCCAGCGCCCGTTTGCTCTGGCTGTTACCTGTAGAAGCGTAAAACAGCCTCTGCTTCTTCTTCTTCTTTCACTCCCACAAGTCGTCCGTGTTGAGTGTAACCCGCACGGATCCTGTTTCGTTTGGGCCAGGTCGCTTTTCCCATCCGGCCCCCCCGCATCCTCGTTCTCCTCGTCATCATCTTCACCACCTTCATTTTCCATCTCCAGCTTCATCTCCATCACCAAATCCATCGTTTGGAGGCCTCGACTCAGTCACTGGTCTCGTTGCGGGGCCATTGTTGTTGAGGCGGCCCCTCCGATCGCGCGCTACGTACCCTGTTTGGTCGCACCGGAGCGGCTCGCCCTCAGCTAATGAGCTTTGCGCAACTCGACTGCCAACTCACCACTCACCTACTTTTCCTCCACCTCGTCGCCGCCTCCGTCGAAATAGCAACCGACCTGCAGTTTGTTTACTTACACTGCTCCACCTCTCTTCTACAGAGCGGGCCGACCAACAATCCTAGGCATGTTCTGACAGTAGTGTCTGAGACCGATCGCATTGGAGTGAAACTGCGACACTGAACCTTTGGCGACCACCCGCTCCCGAACGAGCGTCGCAACGCAAACCTAACCTTCACCACAACACAACCACAACTCGCTGCCTCTTCTGTCCATCTCACAAAAATCAATCCATGCATCCGTCACGGCGGTCCTCCCCCCACGCCTGACAGCCTCATTATGGGAGTCAACACTCGCAAGCCTCCTCTACCAGCTCCGACCGAGGCTTCAGTCATCAGCTCCGTCGACAACGGCTCCCTCCTGCCAGAAGACCTGGCCACCGACGTCTCCCGTCGCACCGACCGGACCTCGTACTCGCTGCCCGAGGACGGCAGCCCCGTCACCATCTCCACCAAGGCCAAGGGGGACAAGGAGTCGCCGCTCGGTCGGGCGTCGCAGCCGTCGCAGACCTCGCTGCTGATCGAGTACTTTGAGGGCGGCAAGAGCGAAAAGGTCCGCGCCAGACCCAGCGTCAGGGTCAGAGTCACGCCTTCCTCGAACCGGAAGGGCAAGCACGCGACCGACCACGTCCAGATCACGGAGACCGGCCGCAACAAGAAACCCTCGTACACCCGCAGGATCTCTCTCGGAAACAGGTCGCAGGACGACCGTCGGCCGGAGGGCACCGACCTCTCCTACTCGGACGAGTCCAACATCGCAGCCAAGCCGCCGGTCGAGATCGAAGTGCTCGAGCACGAGAGCGATCTGTCCAGGTCGGAGTTCTCCGGAGGCCGCTACGTGGTGCCGCCGTCAGACATCTCGTCCATGCCTCCGGACAGCATGCTCGCAGGCGACACAGGGGTTCAGAGTCCGAACCGACGCCGCAGCCGCAGCATGGAGAGGGAAGAAGTCTCGGTGGAGACCCTCAAGGCGCCGACGAGGCGGCGCAGCCGGAGTCTGAGCAAGGAACGCATCACGCAGAGGGTGATGGAGAAGCTCGCGGCGAAACCCAAGGAGGTTGCGAGCTCGAGCAAGAGCTCCAAGACGCGCGGCTTGGGTGAGAGTAGTGAGCATGTCGGCGACATGCGGTCGTCCAGGCGCAGAAGCAGCAAAGGGCACAGAGATGAAGAGAGTGTGAGCGGCGGCGAACCGAGCCTACTCTCGCCGAGCAGGCGGTCTGGCGATCAACAGTCAGTCAGGTCTGGAGCGTCGGCGGCGTCTTCCATCAACAACCCGAGACTCCTCCAGACCGTCGAGGACGCCATCCGTCGTCTGATCCTGCCGGAGATCAACGCGCTCAAGCAGGGACAGAAGTCGGAGCACAACCGATCCAAGTTTGAAAAGGGCTCCACGCGCGACTCGATCGCATCTGGCAGTACAACATCTCGTGAGAATGTGAAGCGACGGGTGTCCAAGTCGTCGAGCGCACCAGATGTGGCGTCGTCGAGTCGGCACAAGGCTAGCTCGAGCCGCGATGAAGACAGACGCGACAGAAAGGTCCGTCGGTCGAGCAGGGAAACGCCGTCTGAGAGGAGCTACGAGCAGCGGGACGGAGACGACAAAGTTCACCGAAGGAAGAGCAAGGACAAGCACAGGGCTCGTGGCGATTCGATCACCGACAGTGTGGGTACGACCGCTCTCACAGCAGCGGCACTGAAGCATCACGATTCTCACGACAGCTCGATCACGCGTGAGAAGAGGAAGAAGCGCAGCAAGAGCAGGAGCACGAGTGCCAGCCTGGCCGAGGCTGCCGACAACGCCGACCTCAAAGGGGATATTCCGCCTCTACCCATGCAGAGCGAGATCCACGGCTCCGAACTGACCAGGGAGTCCATCCTCTCCGCCGACACGGAACGGCCGAAGTCGAGGTCATCCAAAGGTCTGGAGACACCCGTCCGCCAGGTCTCGCGCGGCTCGATACGAGATCTTCTCTCGCCCTCGAAGACTCCCACAAACCGCAGCCCCTTCCAGGAGGGACTCGGCAGCCGTCATCCCAACCTGTCGCCCAGGTACCACAGCCCGCTCGGCGCGACCGTCACCCAACGCAAGATGGAGCTGACCAAAGCTCAAATGTCGCGCGCCCGCGCCGTCAGTCCCGTCCAGAGCGACGCCAGCTACCGCGAAGACGACATGGGAGACGTCTCCCGAGACACATTGAAGTCGGCGCACAGCGTGCCGTCCGTTCGCTCGTACGATCCGGATGCCAATCGCAAGGGTTCCACCATCTCGGCCGAGTCGCTGACCTCTTCGCCCAGCACGAAGATGGCTCGCTCGCGCAAGCGACCGCAGGGCGTGAATCTGGAGGGTCCGCAGGAGGTGCTCACGAGAGACGTGCTGCTCGCCTCGGGGCCTGGTGCGGCGCCCCGGCAGTCGAGCGTGGAGGACTGGGCTACGCATCAGAGCCGGCAGAAGGGATACATACCGTTCTCCTCGGAGGTGGATAGTCAGAGGGACTCGTCCGTCATCGATGCGAAGGGCATGCCTGAGTACTCTCCGGCGAGCGTGGACGCTTCCTTTGTCGATAGGGTAGCCGCGGGCCAGAACGTGCGCGGAGTCGGCGCCAATCCGGAGTACATTCACACTCCAGTGGCCGTCGAGTCGGCAGTCGCGTCCCTGCACGAGCCTTCCGTTCTGAGCATCAAGTCGTCCAACTCCAGCCATCTGAAAAACACCCGGAGCGTCGAATACGCCGACGAGGAAGAAGTAATCACGCCAATGCCGAACGGCGGCTTGATGAACTCGACAAAGGAGCATTGGACGGTAACCCGCGGTCAAGGAACCGGTCGTTCGGAGCAAGCGCAGGGAAAAAGAGCAAACAGCCCTCTCGTCGAATCAACTCGCGTGCGCGGCGTCCGCTCGCAGGAAGAACAGGAGCGGATCCCGATGGGCGCGAGCGCGATCCCGTTCGCGGACGACCCGATGCCTGAGATTGGCCACGGACTGGACAATGAGTCCGAGATCAACACGAATCCGTCCATCATCCAGGGCCCGATCGGCGGCGTCGAGCACGGCGAGCAAGCCCAATGGCCGTACGAACCCACTCCGCCCCTAACCAACGATGGAATTGCCCCGCAAACACAGGACGTGCGCC
>QQTW01000853.1_pt1 | contig 20216 bp, 29 predicted proteins | sample 1904831 | NCBI WGS metagenome assembly QQTW01 (sample SAMN09435610, study PRJNA476489) | Subsurface metagenome, whole genome shotgun sequencing project. | reverse complement strand
CATCACATTTGGAGAGTCTGTCGGAGCTGAAATCTGATTCTTCATTAACGATCTCTAGTCTTCGAGTTCATCGTGTTGCTGTAGCCCGAATGTCCACAAAGTCGGAAGCGACGAAGCGTCACAACGCAGTATCGCGACCTGTGTAATAATGAAGCAAAGTCTTTTGTGGGCTGGCGGCGGATCATCGACGACGAAAACGGGAGCGGTGGGCCCTAACGACGCCCGCGTCGGCAGCGAAGGAGCCGGAGCTGGCCGAGGGAAGCCCTGCCCTGGAAGCGCGTCTCGTGGCGCCGGGGCAAGAAGAAACGGTCTGCGTCTGGCCAGGGCTCCAGGGCTGGCCTCATGGGTGCTAAAAGCAGCATCGCCAGCATCGCCGAACAGCCTGCGTGTACCAAGAACGGCAGCAGCTGGCGACGGCTCGTCTCCGGCAACTCTTTTCGGGAAACGCCCTCAGATCAATTGATCCTTCAGCAGAGCCTGCGGTGGGCGAGCGCTTCGACATCACAGCCGGTTGGGCAGCAGTCGGCCGCCCTCTGCTCCCGTGCAGCGAAACGCATGCGGTCCCGCGCATACATATGTAGGATCGGTTGCGGAGGCTCTCTACAGGCGCATGCGCTTCCTTGAAAAGAAGTCTCGACGTCTGGATGTATCTACACTTTCGGACAGATCATGGCCGGAAGGCTGCCGAGCAGCGTGTAAGCCACCGGGCCACGGTGCGACCTCACGTCTGGGCATGCAGCAGCGCATCAGGCCACAGACTCGACACAGCTCGGCGACCTATCTCGAGACCGCCACTCGTATTGGTCACACCGTCCGCATGTATTCCATGTCCTGCACACTGCCACGCGGCGACTTGCGGCACTCGAATGCGGCTCCATCTCGACCCTGTAACACTGTCCGAGTGACACCAAAAGACCTGGCTGTGGTGTGGCAGTCCTTGCTATGAACCACATCTTCCCTTGACAACCATAGATAAGCACAGTGGTAAGTACGGAGGGACGCCATATCTTCCTGATTGCGCAAGAGTGCCGGGAGGCAGTGAGGCTACTATCAAATCTGATAGATTCTCATCCTGACATATCCATTTCGATATTTCTCGGATCCTCGTGCAACGTGCCATTCAATCAACTAAACTGCCCTTGCTGCACCATATTGAGTTTGGTCGGCCTTCCAACTGCCTGTACCTTGCAGGTTCCAGTCTCTATTTTTAGTCCCGTCAGAAGTCAGATATCTGTCTCTAGCAAAGCGAGCCGGAGCTGGTCTTGTATGCATGCTGAGAACAGCCTCGCGCCGAGATCGTCAACGCCCTGGGCAGTCTGCTTGACACATCTCAGTGTCCGGTCGTCTATCGATATTTTCCAATGGATCGATGCGGCCTGTCTCTCCAGGGAGACTCATATACCGTAAGAGGGTTCATCTTGCACTTATGCCCGGCATCTGAGCGACGACGCAAGCAGAGCGCAGCTGGGTGCTTGGATTTCGACTTTGTGGGTCCTTGTCGTCATTTGCTTCCAAAGAACGCCGTGATCTTCTGACTGCCATTTCCACCCTTCACGGGGCTGCTCTTCGGTGTTTTCTCATTGCTGGTGGCACTCCGAGTCTTCCGGGCAGCCTTTGCGGGCGATTGAGATTCTTGACTACCTCCAGCCGACACCTTCCTCAGTTTCTTATCCGGAGATGATATTTTTGTCTTCTCATCATCTTGCTCTTCGTCCTCGTGCTCTCGCTTGATGCCTCTGCTTTCGACCAGTCCTGGTGCGGGTACCGGCGCATTGTTCTCGGTGCCGTGTGCATCGGTGGTATTCCTATGCTCATCGGGAAGAGTTTTCACTTCTGTACCCTCGGCTTTGGCGTTCTCTTCCTCTTCCGCAATCTCTTTCTTCACCTCCCCGCCCTTGGCCATCTTCTTCTGGCTGCCGAAGAAGTTGGCGATGTTGTTCTTGTTCTCTGAGCTGTCAATTGGGACAATGAACGAAGGCGAGTTGTTGCCGACTTTGCCAACCTCCTTACTGACCGGGTAGCACTCGAGCTCACCCTCATAGGGTCTGAGCAAGGATTGGAGCTCCTTGGTCCACTCTGTGCGGTTGGGATCGAGCCACTTCCAGATGTCGTCGGAGCCGTTTTCGAAGATGACGGGCATGCGGTCGTGAAGGAACTTGAGCTGCTTGTTCACGTCAGTGGTGATGATGGTGTAGCTGTACAGCTTCTCATTAGAGTCTGTGGCCAGTCAGCATTACGGTAAACCCTGACAACGCGAAGCACGTCACCCTCATAAGTCACGCAGTCCCACAACCCGGCGAAACAGAGCAGCTGGCCATCCTTGCGCCTTATGTAATGCGGCACTTTCTCCTTGCCATTGTTCTTCTTCAGCCACTCATAGAACCCTTGACACACGATGATGCACCGCTTCCGCAGCTTCATGCTCGTCCACATGCCCCGATTCTCAATCAGCGAGTCATCCCGGCAGTTTATCGTCTTCATCAGCGAGCCGTAACCGGGGTTGCGCTTCGTCCAGAAGGGCACCAGGCCTGCGTACGCCACCCATTGCTTAGTAGCCTTGTCATACAAAGCTCTGATGACACGCACCCCACTTCATCGCCTGCAGCTTGTAACTCGTCTCCCGGTTCTTCCCATGATCGGCCGCATCCTCGGCCTGCGCCGCGTCCGTCTCTGCGCCGTCCTTCGCTGCAACACTCTCTCCGTCTTCATTCTCTGCCTGACGTGGTCGAGAACTCGATCCAGCTCCGGTATCAGGCACATCAGCGCGGTAGACTAGGCCGGTGTAGCCTGGCGCAAAATTATAGCTCTGGCGGATCTCGTCGTCGTCCGGTGCGTCTTGCGAGGGCATGCCCGCCTGGTCGAGCTGACGGCGGGCTTGAGTCGCGCGCTAGAGTACCGTTAGAGAGCAGCTCGCTGCCATTGGACGCTAAATTGAGGAGTGTACGCACGATGAAAAGAGCATAGCGGCCGCACATTGTGATAGCTTTGAATCTCGCGCGTCTGGGTGGTTGGAAGTATGATCATTAGCTCGGAGCTGATAGTTAAAGCTTGGAGCTCTGGCCCCACTGGACGTCATCAGAAGCGAGCTCGCGATCGTCCGATTTCGTTCTCCAGTTTTCTACGCGACTAAATTTCTTACCAATTCTCCTCATAACACAACCCGCCTCGATTCTTGATAATCTAGACATAGCCATGTTCGCCAGGCCCTTCGCGCGCGCGGCGCGGAGCTGCGTGCGCGTTTCTCCTACCTACGAACGGCTCCACCTCACCTCGCGGCATTGGCAACGACCACTCAACTCTCCCCGAGCCCGTCACGCATCCTTCACAGCAGCGGTCCGAGCCCAGCTGGTACAGAACCCATTCAGCACCTCCCTCGCACTGCTCACGTAAGCCTACACCCATTCCCTCTCTCCCGAGGGCGCTTTCTCCCCCATATCTAACATCTCCCGGTTCCCAGCATCATCATCGGCGGCAGCTCCCTCCTCGCCGTCGCCTACATCTACAAGACATACATCGTGGACGGGTTCAAGCGGTATCCGGAGCCCGTGGCGGTCAAGCTGCGGCGCGCGCTCTACTACACCAACACGGACGTGTCGCCGCGGCAGGCGCTCAAGTACTACAAGCAGGCGCTCGAGGTGGCGCAGCAGTGCGGGATGGACCCGTTCAGCGACGAGGTGCTGGGGATCAAGATCCAGGTCTCGATGATGCTGGAGAAGATACAGAACTTTCCGCTGGCGATTGAGGTCTTGGAGCTGGTCAAGGGGGATTGCTTGAGGTGCGTGAAGGAGATTGAGGAGAGGGCGCAAGGAGGGGGTGGAGAAGTGGAGAAAGTCTTGGGGGAAGGAGAAGCAGTCACGCTGGTGCCAGGTCAGGAGACAAGTCAACCCGAAGCGATCAACCCGGATGCCATACCGGTGAAGCAGGAGACGGCACGCGGCAAGCGGACGAGGCTGCTGTCCCGGTTGGTAGGCATCAGCGTGAAGCTTGGGGAGTTGTATGCGAACGAGTATGTGGCGGAAAAGGAGGCCGCGGAGGAGCAGCTCGTGTGGGCGGTGGAGACGACGTTGAAAGAGAAGCGGAGACGGGAGACGGAGGGGGTGAGGGAGGGCGATGGGGATTGGATGTCGGATGAGGAGATGGGGGCGTCGATGGAGGGTGAGTGCGGTTTTCTGCTTACTCTGATTCTGTTCGGCTCGTCATGTTCATCTCATCTATTAAATTCAACTTTCGAATCTCATCTTTCGAATCTCATCCGCTTCATCTTTCCTGTCTCTAATCTCACAACTTAACGCAACGTACGATCCCGGCATCACTAACAACCAACCATCAAAACAGCCCTCGCACACAACTACGAAAGCAAAAGCCAGCACTATCTCGCCAGCCCGCTCTTCCTACAAGCTCTCACCCTCTGTCCACCGCAATCCTGCCACTCCATCGTTCTGAGTAAGTTCCCCCCTTCTTCACCCCCTCTTCAGATCATCGCCCTTCTTACATCCAAGCTAACACCACTCCGCAATAGTGAACAACCTCGCCAGCTCCCTCGCTCAACAACACCCTTCACCAGCTTACTCCCCCTCTTCCTCTTCCTCCTCACCCCCATCCTCATCCGCCCCTTACCTCTCCACTCCTTCTCCCTTTCCCTCCGAAGCTTCCACACCCCCCTCCTCCCCACCGCCCCTCCTCCACCAATCCCGCCTCTGGGCCCAGAAAGCCCTCGCCGCCGCCTCCGCCATCCCGACCTCCGCCCGCACGCGCGAATGCGACGAGGGCTGTGTCGCCGCGGCGCACAACCTCGGCGAAATAGCTGAGATGCTCGGGGAGATGGAAGAGGCAAGCCGACGGTATGCGGAGGCGCGGACGTTGGCTGAGCGGATTGGGTTTGAGGAGGGGGTTAAGCGGGCGAGGGAGGGCGAGGGGAGGGTTGGGAGGTTAGAGGGCGGAGAGGGTGGGATTGGGGGTGGGAAGGGGTGGAGGGCGTGGTTGGGAGGGTGATTGAGTGGCAAGCAAAAGGAGATACATATTGATTAGGGGGCCGTTGGTGTTACGAGAGGAAGTCGGCGGCGATGTGTTCTGCATCGCTTGCGTATCTCTTACACATTACGCGGTAGATAAGTTTTTGGAGCTTCGAAGACTATGTACAGTACATAGTGGAGAGATGGAATCCGATCCTAAAAGACCTTTTTTCGCATACAGCATAACAACCGACGACTCCGTTCGGATTCAACAGCTGAAGCCCGGAGCATCCACGCCGCAAGTCAAGAAGCAAGTACAACGACCGAAGGCCACGGGACGTGTGCACATGAAGGAAGCAGAAGCAAGGAATACTGAACAGCTCTTCGACAAATGGTACAACAGCTCCACAATTGAACGTCCACGTTGAACACCTTTTCGGGATATGCAAAGAAGGGAACGAAGACGCAAGGAGGAGAAAGCCAGGGTATACAAGAAGCCCTTTTGTGGACATGATGAAAGACGATATGTAACTTCCATCAGCAGATAGATTATCAGAAGATATAGCAGAAAATACCCCTGAAGGCATGAGATAGCCCTCCAGGCATGAAGTTTGAGCATTCGAGAAGCAAAGACATGAAAAAACTCCTTCTTTTCTTGATCCCTCCGAGCGATCCATATGCAAATGATATCGCTTCGTAAATCTCCATCTCTCAAAGCAAACACAGAACAACCCAAGCCCTATATGAATCCGACGATATCCCAGCTCTCCTCCACATACTCTTTGACATCTCTTCTCCACCCTACTCATCTCTCTCCATCTCATCACGCATTCTCCGCCTGCAACCGCCTCTTCCAGAACTTCATGCCAACCCCGCTCCTCTCCTCCTTCCGCTCCTTGACATCGCTCCTCGTCGAATTACTCCTGCCCGGCCCACCAGCCCGCTGCTCGCTCGCCGCCGACGGGGGCGGCCCACTCCGTAGAAAATCCGCCAGCTCGCGCGTGCGGGCATGCGACGAGTCGACGCGCGCGCTGCGGCCCTGTCTGGCGACCACCGGACGCGTCGCAGAGGCTACGCCCGACACGGGCGCGGTGACGGAGCGCTCGATGGCGGGGGCGCCGCCGATGCGAGCTGTGGGGCGGGAGGCGGACAGAGACGAGGAGGCGCCGCCGGGGTTGTTGGGCTTGTAGGCGCCGATGAGGGGCGCCGGGCCGTTGTTCGCGGAGGGCTCGGTGGACAGCAAGAACTCGATCAGGCTCTCTTCCTGGCGGGGTTTTTGTTTCGGGAGCGCGGTCAGCAGGTCGTCTTCCTCGTCGACGTCGTCGTCGTCGTCGCTCTCGATGGCGTAGGGGTCTTTGACGCGGTAGCGCTTGCGGACGGGCTGCGGGTCGGGCGGGCCGCGGAGGGTGGAGGACGCGCTCGGCGGGGGACGCTGTTGTTGTGGGGTAGGTTGCTGCGGCTGGGTGGCGGCCGTGGCCATGGGCGGCAGCAGCGCGGTGCGCGAGCTCGCGGACGCCCGGCTGGGCGGCTGGTTGAGGGACGATTCGGACTCGCGCTCGATGGTGAGGCCGTTGAACTCGTCCGAGTCCATGGTGGTGCGGAACGGGGCGACGGCGCGGGGGATCCGGTGCTGCGTGCCGTCCTGCGGGAGAGGCGGCCCTTGCCGGATGAAGTCGATCAGGTCGGCTGTGTCGTTGCTCGGCGTCATCGGGCTGCGCGGCTCCATCTGCGGCTTGTTGCGGCGCTCCGTCGACGTTGACGATTTGGAGCGCGAGCTCGCGCCTGGCTGGGTTGCTGCGGGCGATTTGCCGGCGGCGGAGCTCCGCGTTGCGCTGGAGGGGGATTTGCGCAGTAGAGACTGCGACTGCGGGGGTTCCACTTGCTGGCGGGAGATGAAGGGGAGGACCGGGCCTGGCTGCGCGTCTGGGCCGGTCGAGCGGATGAAGTCGGCAAAGTCTCTGGTCGACTCGGTCTGGATCCTGGGTTCTCTCGCGAGCAGGCCGTTCTGGCGGAGGCTCGTGTTTGTGGGGAGAGGTCGCGTTGCGGCTTCTAAGCTCGCAGCTGGGGATTTGGACGAGCCGACTGACGGCATGCGGATGACTGAAGCAGAGGCCAACGGCGACCGACCGGCCGACTGCTGCGAAGGGGAAGCAGCACCGGAGACGACAGGGGGATACACGGTCGTCTTTGTCACGGGCGCGGTTGTTTCGACGGTCGGCTTGGTCTTGCGCGCGTCGGCTGCCGATGCCTGAAATGAAGGTTAGCAAACAGCGCAACACCCCCCGGGAAAATCGCACACTCACCTCCAGCTGCCGCATGTTCTGCGGCGTCAGCGTATACTTGACCGTCTCCTGACCGCGGACGAGCGAGTCAAAGTCGCGCTGCCTCGCCTCGGACGACTGCCGCCCGGAACTCATGCGCCGCAGGCGCTCGATGCTGGACTCGGAGCCCTGCAGCTTGTGCGAGGACGGCGGGCTGGCCGCCGCCGCCGGGATCGGAGACACCAGCTGCACGGTCGCTCGGTCCGTCGTGCGCGGCCGCGGCGAGCTGGTCACGGTGTCCGTCTTCCTCGCGCCGTGCGGGTCTTCCGTCGGGATCGACGTGGTGGAGTCTGACAGGCGGATGCCGGTCAGGGGAAGGCCGGATCTGCTAGGTGTCGAGCGCGAGGACTCCCGATCGGGTCGCCGTCTGCTCGCGATTTCTTCGTCGGTCGAGTCGCCAGGGGACGGGTCTGGTATCACGCCCGGCACGAAGGCTTGGGGGTACGGCGCAAGCAGTTCCGAGTCTGGGCGGTGGACTTCGGTCGAGATGCCGCTGTCGAGAGAGCGCGCGTCGACCGACGCGACGGTGGGCCCCGCAGAGCTCCGGTGTGAGCTCCGGTGCGAGCTCCGCTTTTCCGTCCTGGGCAGGCCATTCTCTGCTCTGTGGACGATGCCGAACTCTTGATTCTGGAACTCGACGCGCGAGGGTTCAGCGACGGCTGACTGGTCTCTTTGTGATGGTACTGGCGAGGGGGTGGCGGGTATGGATCGGTCAGAAGTTTTCGCGATGCCGATGTACGCGCTGTCGTCGTCGTGCATGAGCCCTTCGGGCGGTTCCTCTTCTTCTTCGATCGGGTGTACGGGACTGGGGTCTTGCTTTGCGGACGAGCTGTGGGTAGATATCCTGGCGGGGATTCGCGCAGATGCGACAGACTCTGTCGGAGGGGCGTTCACGAGCACTGTGCTTAGGTCCAGAGACGACCTGTCGTGACCTGTTCCGAACCTGAGCTCCTGGGGTTCTGCGTTTTCGTACGCTGTGCCAACTACGTCGGTGTCTCCGTATCGAAGCTCAGCATCACTTCCGTGTTCAGCATCTGTTCCAGAGGGGCCAGTAATGGAAGCGTCCTCTGCACCACTCGCTGGTTCTTGCGATGTTGATTCGCCCATATCCTCCTGATTTTGATCGCTTCGATCCGGCACCGGCGCAACTTTTGGGAAGACCGACTCGCTGGTCACAAAGCGACGAGGCGGCACCATCGGTGGAGACGCTGCCGTAGGTGAAGACACAGAGCGCGCACGACCGCCAGATGACCTCCGCGCCTCCGTGACGTCCGGTACAGACCCGACTCTCGACTGGTACTGATCCAAATCCGACGGAGACACAACCATGCTCCTAGGCCGTGGGAACGTTTCTGCAGTTGGCGTTGGCGAGCCCGCGTCGGAGTCGTCAAACTGTCTGGCCAGACCAGGCACTTCAATCTCATCGACGTCATTATCGGAAATGGGCAGCGGGATGTTGGCCGCGATGTCGCTCTCGGAGGGCTCTGTTTCTGGCACCTCTGTGCTCGTGGACTGTCGGCGGGAGCCGTCAGCGCTGACGACGGAGCTACCGCCGAAGCTGCCGCGGAAGCGAAAGTGGCCGATGGGCGGCGGAGCGGACCGGAAGTACGAGTCGCGGCCAGCCAGACCTGAGATCGGGGTGGTGGAGCCTCGTAACCGCTTCCTCCAGGTCCTCCACAGACGACCAAGGGTAGGATTCAGCGCCACCTTCTCCATGTCTGTCTCCTCGACAACGACGCGGTCATCGAGTCGGGGGAGACGGCCGTTGACAGCATCGACGGACGGACGAGCCTTCTTGCCGATCCTGTCGTAGGCGGCCTGGCCGGCAGCGAAGAGCGTCTGCTCGGCGACGTACTCGACGACGGACGTCAGGAAAATGGCGGCCGCCCACGAGACCAGACCAGAGTTGTGGACGACGGGCCTGTCCGGACAGTCGCCCTTGAAGCTATCGTCCCGCTCGAGGTAGCGCTCCTCGTCCTCGTCCTCCATCTCACCCAACCGTATATATACCATTATCCTGAGCCGCGTCCGCTTCCAGACGGTCTCGAGATCCCACTTGCCGGGCGCCTCCTGTCCGTTCTGGAGAGCCGAGAGCTCCTCCTCCTCGTCCGCACCGGAGACGAGCTCTTGAAGCTCCTCTTCGGCGCTGGCGACAGCCTCGCGAGCCAACCTCGGCCGCAGTACGTCCGTGACCGCGGGTCGCAGCGAGTCGAGCGAGGTCGAGTGCGCCGTGGACAGAAAGCTGTAGAGAAGGTGGTCCAGGAAGGCGTTGAGCAGAGCGAGCGCCTCGAGGGAGAAGAGGGCGCCGTCGGCCGGGATCGGAGGAGAGTCGTCGCCATCGCCATACTGCTCTCTGACCTGGGCGGCATGGTGGTCGGTGACTATCTGAGAGGCTGCGGCGACGGCGACATAGGCTGGAGGAGGATCTATCGTCGCCGGTATATGCAGAGCCGAGATTGAAGCCCTGTCGCTGCTGACGCTGCCGGCCCTGCTCGTGCGCGGAGACGCAAAAGGGGGATGGTCCATTGTGGGAGTCTGTCCGAACGGAGGAGCAACTCGATGCAGTCGCTCTGCGCGAGAGGTTGCTATCGACAGGCAGATGCCGACGAAACGGTCGAGTGGCAGGGTAGATGTTGTAGTCGTATGCAGTCGTGGACCCCGTCGATGCTCTGAGCTGTCGAATGGGAGTCGACCCACCAGTTTACCCGACCTGGCCAATCTGAGACGCGGGAGAGGGCGAGGTCGGCGGCTGATCGAGCCGGATCTACGGAACGGCTGACAGCATAGGTAGGGCGAGCGAGATGAGTGGAGGTTTCTCGATGAGGTTTCTGGAAGATAGAAGTGTCTCGGAAGACGGAGGCTGGCGTATAGGTAGCGATCAGACCGTCCGAGCAAGAGAAGAGATATGAAGCTGATGGTAGAGTATAGATGCTGAGGATAAATGATACAGTCGATAGAAGGGGAGTCGATCTCTCTCTCTCTCTTCCCTCTCTGCCTCTTCCTCTCGTGCCGATGACAGTTCAAGGGAAAGGAAGAAGAAAAGAAGAAGAAGAAGAAGAAGAGAAGACGCTCACTGCGACTTTCTCGCGGTCTCGCTCTCTCTCCGCACTCTGAGAAAAACGCCTCGATCGGGAGGGGAGACTTTCTTCACCTAACGGGGTCCGGAGTACATCGGGTGTGTACTGCTGCGCTTGTGCTTTTGCGGCTAGCGTCCTGCCCGTTTCAGCTCTCAGGGGTAATCGACGGCGGGACGTGCGGAGCCGGGCGTCTTGGACTTCTTGGGAGCTGCAGCACGGGCGGGAGAGAGAAGGAAGGACGGAGGAACGAAGAAGAAAGAGTAAGAAGGGAAGAGGAGAAGAAGACGACGATTATGATTATGAAGGGGGGGATGGGGAGAAGGAAGGAAACGACGAAGAAATGGAAGAGCAGGGGAATGAAGAGCAGGGTGATGGAAGACAAGAGAGTGAATCACGATACTAACAGTCAACACTCAAAGCCAACGTCATGTCATCAATCATCACCAGCTGCAGCTTGTACCAAGGCTCAACAGCATGGATACATTCACCGTTATATGGAACACTCATACTCCAGACATTCACAGGTATACTATCAGTTCAGGGATATGGGATCTGCTCGGCGTTAGTGATGGACGAGCATGATCAGCATCATGGGGCAAAAGTCTTTCATTCCATTCTCACTTTCTATCTCTGTCCTCTCGAACGAGCTATCTTCAATCGCTGTCCCATCTCCATCATCTTCAGTGCTCCCCTAGTCTTCCTTTCCTTTCCTCCTCCTGCGTCACAACCAGTCGCATTATGAGCCTGTCCGGCAGTGCTCCATCCTTTCCTTTTTCCAGTGTCCGTTCTGTGCCGGTTTGTCGTCAATCGAATCTTGAGTGAGGTTCGTTCTGTCATAATCGTAATCATCACCATCGTCGTCGTTATTACCATCCTCCTCTTTCCATCCGCCAGTCCCGATCGTGCATATGCCTCCCAGGCCTCAACCTTTCATCGTCAACCACCCAGACGCATTCGCGCCCCACCAACCTTGCTCTCGGCCTGCAAGAAATCAAGTGAGCCCCAGTCACAATCACCTACCACAGAAAGGAAATCAGGAATCACCTTGCAGCCGTCTCTCGCGCAGACAGCGACGGACACGCGACCAGCCCTGGTCGCCCATGTTGGCGAACGGCCGCCAGCCGCCGCTCGCCGCCCGATACTTGCAGCTCTGGCACAGCTCGTCCGAGTTGGCCATGCCGATGTTGGTGTGGTAGCCGCAGCCCGTGGCCCGGCCGTTGGCCGTCCGCGACCGCACGCACGCTTCCGTGAACTTCTGCAGGCCCCAGTGCCGGCAGGGCCGGTGGAAGACGTCTTCGACGTAGCACATCTTTGCTGGGTGCTGATGGGTTTTGGTGGAGTGGTTTGGGAGGTGTTGATAGTGAGTGATGTTGGAGAGTGAGGTAAGGGTGGAGTGTGATTGAAGTTGGTTGGAGTCTTTGCTTGATTCTTTGCTTCAGTCCTGTCCGTTATGCTTGTGGATAGAAGGTAGGCTTTGCTGCTTGCCCTTGTCTTCTTCTTTTTCTGGTTTTGTGTTGCAATATGGAGAGAATAGGATAGAAAGCTCTAGTCCTGTCAGTTGTGCTTGTGGATAGGAGGGTAGGCCTTGCTGCTTGCCCTTGTCTTTCTGGTCTTTGGGATATCTGTTGCACTGTGAAGAGAGAAGAGAGAAGAGTATGGAATGTTGGATTTGAGCCCAGCTCGAACGAGAAGAGGTGAGTATCTGATATTGTCTGGAGAATAAGGTGACTGAGAGGAAGAGAGCAGAATGCAAGAGCAAGAGAGCATGTGTGTGTTTGTGGGGATGAGGAGCAAGTTTGACTGCTCTCGAGCTGATTTATATATATGGTGAGTGCTGTCCACAGTGTCTACATTGTCTCTGCTCAATGCTCAATGTCCAATGTCGCAAACACAATAGCCTTGTCGGGCCCATTCACCGCGCTATCCACCTCACCGCACACATTCTCCGTGGCACCGCCATTGTCACCAGCACAATGCATGAAACGTGAGGCGCTCAACCCAGCCAGACACTGTTTGCTCGCTCAAGCCAGCTCTTTCTCTCTGCTGCCTGCGCAGAGTGCCTCTCACGTTCCATCTCCACGTAGCAGCCATTGAAAGCAAGCACTCATTGTCTGCCTCACAGCACAGTCCGTCACTCTCTCGGCACCATCAATACAACAACGCCATTCTCCAAACGAAACGAAACGAAACACCCCCACCAGCACCCCCCACAAAGGCCCATAATCCCAGGGCTTGCGGCACATGCACGACACACACACGCGTACCCGACGGATGGGAATCGGCACCCCGGCCCGGCGTCCCCCCCGAGACACAGCCATGACGTTTCGACGCGAGCAAGGTGAGACATGCCCGGCACCGCACCCGCACCCACGCGGTCTTCCAGCCGGCTGGTTCCCAACGGCCTCGCTTGTCATTGTCCTCCCCCGGGGCGTGGTTCCGCTGCGGGCTGCCTGTCGGGACGGGGTCCGGTGGGTGAGGGCTGGATCGGTGGATTCGATGGCGTTGCGTGAGGCATTGTATGGCTTGAAAGGGAGAAAGAAAGAATGGAGAGGGTAGGTGCTTCTTTGCTTCTACGCCACAGATGGTCACAGAGTGAGTCAGAACGTTACAGGGTCGGGAATAGCAACTCTACAGTTCTTTCACACTCGTACACACGCGCACATATGCGCACACACATTCACACATACAAAGAGCAACCAGTTTCCCTTTCCTCCACGCCAGCAACAGCCAGCGCAGTTTATGACGATGCAAAAGCAAGGCTCCCAGAAGCAAACTGTCCGCGCGGAAGATTCCAGATGGAGAAATCGGCACTCGGGTTTCCATTTCGATCGCGTCATTTCTGCTGGGCTGGTTCGCTGGCCGGGAATCGATGCCGATGTCGTTGGGGTTGTGTCTCGGGGTTTGCGCTTCGAAAGGGCAAACTTGTTGGTGGATATAGATCACGTGAGGGATGCGTGATGTGGTATAGGAGGTTGCACAGGATGCGATTGGATGACTTGACGATATGTAACTGGTTGGCTAAGGGGTTTGTTAACGAAGTCGTGATCGTGGCCGTCATTGCTATTTGGCAGCTGTGTAGGACTTCCGGTTTATGGGGTGCAGCCTTCAAGGGGAACGATCGTAGCATCATATCGACCGAGGGAGAGATATAAAATAAGATACATATGATCGCCACGATCTTCACGATCTTCACGAAAGTAATTGCGACGATCTTTGAGGAACAATCTAGAGCCTCATCATAAAGCACATCAAGCTTCTTAAACCGATCTCAAAGCTTCCTCTTGCGATCTCACTATGTTATTGAGGACCGGCACGACGCAATTCACCTTAAAAACGACCAAGTCAAAATAAACGCGCCACCACCCTTTCATAGGCCAATGAATCCCACTCGCAAACTCGCGAATCCGATTTTTCACTTACGAACTGGCGCTGTTACGCTCGCGGCAGCCGGAAAACAGCTGGAGGTCCGTCGGACAAGGCGCCAGTCGCTCTGACCTCGGAATTCGCGACGCGCCCTGGACCGTCATAGAGGACTCGCGAGACGCTGTTACTAAGAACCTTTCACAACGAGATGATAAGATTGCCAACCATTCAAAAAATGTAAAGGCTCGCTAACGGAACGCGGATTTGCGATTAGGTTGTACATCATAGCATTCTTTATTGATCTATATTACTTGGAAGTCCGCACTCGGGGTATTAGTACGCGTGTTGGATGTAATTCTTAAGGGAAGCCTTTAAGTGCATAATTATAGTGTTCAACTTATGAGTAGAGTGATAGAGCGAGATCATGAAAATTGATGTTCGTCAACACGCAGTTTCATAGCAGTATGAGGGTATCACTACTTTGCTTCACAGGTCCTACAGCTCCATCGCTCCCCCGATTCCACCGGGCCTCCCAAGCGGCCAGCCGATGCACAAAGTGGCCCGAGGCCTCAGAAATTTCCACGAGCACTCAGCATAGCATATGAACCTCACAAGACGTCGACACACTCAGGCACCCCACATCGGGAATCCAAATCGCATCTTGAGCGATGCCGGCATTTTTCACCCCCCGTCCGAAAATATCCGATCGCGTGGAGGCTTTTACGTATCGCGCTTACCGCCAATTGGCCCGCGATAAGGGCGGGGCGGAAGCTTACCTCATGCGAACACACGGTTGCGCCACCGGGGTCGCAGGCCGGCAGCTCGTTCGGGGCGGCGTATGGATGTCCTGGGATCTTGAGAAGGGTTGATGCTAGTGAGTTGCTTTCTATATTATAAATAGTTGCCCGCGAGACTTTCTTGCGTTTTACTAGGTACATAAGGATGTAACAGTACCGCAAGCACGTCCGAAGTCGTGGGGCATCATGGAGTCACCTAGGCAAGCTGCCTTATAGTCGCCGAGCTTGCTTTGGGCAAATAGAGATGGTCTTTCGGGCTGAGTAGATGTTTGAGCAGGAAGGCTCACTGAAATGAGAAGATTGCCATAGTGTGTAAGTCCGCAGCCTCCATGAAGTTGAAAGGGATGATAATTAGAAAGGTAAAGAGAATGACATCGAAGATGGTGTTGTTGAATCATATATAATAATAGCTTCGGATGACCTCCAATATCGTCAGCGCTAATTGATATCAGAGTCAACATAGGGCAATGGCGCATCCCTGCTTCCAGCATGCTTCGGCGCAGAAGATCAAGATACCGAAAGTTTCCACCATGAAGGGGCATTCCGGGGCATTCCGGGGCATTCCGGGTCACTCCAGAAAGAATCCCTCAAGTGACATTCTGGCATAGCTCACGAGAGTAACGGGAGGATAGGAGGAAAATGATAAAAGAGAATGGTATCTGACCGTCCAACTGTGGCTGTTTATGGTGCCTGTGGGAGAGTAACAATCCATGGAAGCCATGTGGACCGTCGGTCAAGTTTGCGGCGTGACATTTGACTTGGAAAGACGCAAAGCAACACATGAAGCAAACGTCTTGTACCTTGATCGGATGCTATAAATAGACTCACCGTTGTTGCACCTGCCCGGGCTTCACTACTCCCACGGCGAATACACGGAGTCCGCAAAGTAGCTGCGATGTAGGTCACCTGATGGCCTGAGCTGCTGCCAGGAGGTGAGGCTGAGAATACTGATGAATCATAATACTTGTATTGAACCTGAGAGCGTGAATCTGAATGACAGCTGTAGATTCCCGACCTCGGAGGTCAGAGTATCGCCTGCGCCACTTGTTCCTTGCAAGCCGGTGCGGATCTCCTTCTCTTGTGTATTTTCTTTTCATCTTCCCTGCATATACCAGAACTGCACTCCGTACTTATGATACTCAATCTCATGCAGAATACCGTAGGGCTGCACACGTAAGCATGGCCGGCTCAGGTCTCGTCCCACGTCGTCGTGCTAACAGGCTAGCCTCCTGTAGCTGAAAAGACGACTTGTTGAGCGGACTGTTGGGTCTGGCCGGCCAAGTCCGACGAGAAGCGTGGGAGAAGCGCGCGATCCACGGTTGAGGCCAAAGCAGGAACGCGTGTTGAGCCGCGTGCAGGCCGGGCGAACCCTGCGTTCGGAGCACGACTGTCTCCGCGGATCAGAGGCAGGACCCGTGCGGAAGATGACGACGGAGAGAAGAAGAAGAAGGAGAAGACGATGGAGAGCGAAGATATCAGAGTCCTAGAAGATAGAGAAGAAGTGGCAATTGCTGAACAGATCGAAGGAAACACAAGAAGAAAAGCCGGGCCGAAGTGCAGGGAGTCACAGCCCCACAAGGCAGAGCTCTATGACACAACGCACTGAAATCGAAAAACCCGCTATCAGTACTTTCGCTCTGGTACCGACATGGCCCCGTTTCACCGTCACGGTACGTATCGATAAGTAGCGGATTCCCTACCCATGCGTGGAGGTAGCCTCAATTCGCAGCTTATAACAACTCGCTTTCCCGCTTCCTCTCGGCTTTTCGTTTCTCTTCTTCTCTTCCTCTTCTCCTCCATTCGACTCTCTGTCTCTCTGTCAGTATCAAGTATCAGTCTCACCTCACTCCACTCTCATCATCACAAGCCAGCTCAAAGACAAACCCGCTTGTCTTTGCCGAGACCCACAACTTCCACCATCTTGACCTTTTAGACCTCCCTCATCCATCTGCACAATCAACCGCAATCATGGTCAGTGACCGTCCTCCCACCGGGACTCCGGTCGAGGTGAGAACATACGACTGACAGCCGACTCCTCGCAGGCCGAATCCGCCGTCATCTCCAACACCGCAAACGTGAGACTCTTCCGCCTGCAACCTAGCTTCTTCGGCTCGCCGTTCGTTCTCTGACTCTCACACCCCGATTTAGCTCGAGAAGTTCTCCAAGCTTGACCAGAAGGGTGCCGTCATCGCCGAGTATGTCTGGATAGACGCCTCCAACGGCGTCCGATCAAAGTGCAGGGTTAGTCCGTCCAGTTCGGCTTGTCTTTCTTTCTCGCAGCCGCGATCTGCACCGCTCCGCTCTGGGCATCGAGGCACCATGAAATCACCAAACCTCGACTTCCCTTTGCCCGCCGAAGGGAGACTGACAGCTTGGAATTTGTCGTGCACATATCTCCTTGGTGGCTGTTCTCCTCGATCCCGCTTTTGCGCTCTCTCATTTGCCGGCCGTTCAGCTGCCTGTCGGCACAGTGCGCGATAACGCTAAAAGCGCCATCGTCACAATCCCCACCCCCAAGCCCCCCACCGTCACCGCCCGACTTCCCCGCTGCGGATAACCCCGGTCCGACTTGCGCATGCACACGCGACAATATTTCTTTTTCCGTCTACTCTCTTTGTCCATGTTGAATTTCTCCATAAGGTTGCATGGAAAGCAGCAAAATAGCGTCCTTGAAAAATAAGAGTACTTGCTAACTCGTCACCTTGCTCCACTAGACCCTGAAAAAGGCACCAGCATCCGTCGCAGACCTGCCCGAATGGAACTTCGACGGCTCGTCGACCGGCCAGGCGCCCGGCGACGACTCGGACGTGTACCTACGTCCGGTCCAGATCTATCCCGACCCCTTCCGCTTGGGTGAGAACATTCTCGTCATGTGCGAGACCTGGCAGGCCGATGGCACGCCCAACGCCTACAACTTCAGGCACGACGCCGCCCGGCTCATGGAAGCCTATGCCAAGCAGGAGTTCTGGTTCGGCCTCGAGCAGGAGTATACCCTGCTGGACGCCTCGGGCTGGCCATACGGATGGCCCAAGGGTGGCTTCCCGGCTCCTCAGGGCCCCTACTACTGCGGTGTCGGCACCGGCAAGGTCTTCTGCCGCGACATCGTCGAGGCCCACTACAAGGCCTGCCTCTACGCCGGCATCAACATCTCCGGCACAAATGCCGAGGTCATGCCCGCTCAGTGGGAGTTCCAGGTCGGCCCCTGCGAGGGCATCGAGAGTAAGCCCTTTCTTTCCCGCTCTCTTGAAAATGCGCTCACATTCTTTTCTTCTGCAGTGGGCGACCAGCTCTGGATGGCGCGCTTCCTGCTCTACCGCGTGGCCGAGGAGTTCGGCGTCAAGGTCACGTTCGCGCCCAAGCCGATCCCCGGCGACTGGAACGGCGCGGGCCTGCACACGAACGTGTCGACGGCCGACACGCGCGCCGAGGGCGGCGTCAAGGCCATCGAGTCGGCCATGGAGAAGCTGGCGGCCCGGCAGACGGAGCACATGGCCGTCTACGGCGAGGACAACCAGCTGCGCATGACGGGCAAGCACGAGACGGCCTCGTACGACAAGTTCACCTGGGGCGTCGCCAACCGCGGCGCCTCGGTCAGGCTGCCGCGCCAGTGCGCGCAGGAGGGCAAGGGCTACTTTGAGGATCGCAGGCCGGCTAGCAATGCCGATCCGTACCAGATCACGGGCATTGTCGTGGAGACTGTACGTGTTTATTTTCCTTCCTCGTCGTTCTTGCGAATCGCAACCTTTCTCGTCTGCAGCATGCTAACCTCTCCACCACAGCTCTGCGGCAAGATCGACGGCGTCGACGTCTACGGCCGCGTCAAGAAGACCGAGGAGGTCGTCCAGGACACGCTCGTCACCATCGGAAAGCCTTAGACACATACTCAATCCTGTCGCTCTGCCTGCTTTCGCCGGTATCATGTATGGCATATGTCTGCTGCTGTTTTGTCACCTAGACCCGGCATTGTTTTCGTCCACCCGTCTTTCACAACCATCCCCCGTGTACCCTCATCTTGCCCCATCTGGCTTCTAGAAGATGTTCACCCTTTGGCTTTCGACTCTGTCAGATTGCGGACGAGATTGCGCTAGACCTTGGCTGAAGCTTCGGCTCTGGCCTTGGAAACATATATCCGTCACCACCCCCACACATACACAACGCACACATCCCCACAGCACAACCTCATTCACCGTGTACCAGCTTCCCTTCCCCATCCCCTTCTTTCCTTCCACCCAACGAGACCATGCTTGCAGGGCTTACCCAGCTTGTCTTCAAACTCTAGTCTGCCTTTCACATCTGTCTTGCGTGGCATTGCTTTGCTGCTCGCGTGCTTTGCCTTGCGGTCCCGTTCCTGCGAAACCCAGATTGGTCAGAGATGTCCCGGAGTAATGTGAGAGGGGAGAGAATGTTTTTTCGACCGAGTTGGTTGTGTGATGGTAGATGGTTCGCGGTCTTGCTCTTGCCGTGCCCTCTTCCGAAGTTTGTGTGCTGCGGTGGTGTACGTAATACGAATACACTTTTTTTTCCAGAATAACGTGCCTGTGCCTGTATGCGTGTAGGCAGTGAGGCACCCGTGGACGATAGTCATCCAGTGTGCTAGCACTGCCTCCCCCCGGCGCCCTCGAGCACGACCAAGCCAACGACTGCAGAAGACCCCTCAGAACGACCCCCTTTCCGGAGCCATGCCCACCACCCGCACCTCCAAAATGCTCTTCGCCCTGGTCCAGACCGAATCGACGACGCGAACTCACTCCGACAGCCCGCTACCGCGCGCACGACCTCGGGAAGGGGGTTGCACTTACCTACACACCCAGTATACCTAGTTACCTAGGTAGGTAGTCTGGGACGAACAGCCCACGACCAAAAGACCCTGTATATTCCCCTTGGCCCGTGTTGAGCGGATCCTCTCCACCCCTTTTCCCGCGATGGTGCAGCGGATGCGATGAACCGCGCCGTCGGTAGGGTTCGCTCGGAGTGCTTCTCGCTATGACCATACAGTTGGTTTACAGAAGAAGCAAACGTGAACAGAGCGTGCGAGAAACTTCATGCTCGTTCGCGGTCCTAAGCCATGGTATTTGAGCTTTCGTCATGGGGGGTGGCATGGGGTATCGGTTGGCAAAAGGGAAAGACGAAGAGGGAACGACACGACATGTTCCGCATCCCATCTTGAGGCGAAGCTTCCAGTGTCTTGTCTTTAGGAGGAGAAAAAGGGGGGTGGATCTGGGCCCGGAGAACGCTTCCAACGAGCCCAAGGCGATGTAGTCAACCTGATTTGATACGCTTGTCGCCCCTTTCGCCTTCGGATACGTTCAACAAGGGACTCCATTGAGGTTGCAGGTCTGGTCAACCGATTGGCATGGAAGTACACGTTGGAAAAGGAAAGGAGAGCCGAAACACCCGTAAGAAAGAAGAGAAGGGAAAGTGAGGGTCAAGTCTGCTGCTGCTGCTGCTGCTAGTAAGCTAAAGCACTTGCATCAAGAGTTACATCGAGGCAGCTCTGGCGCACGTATTTTCCTGCCCGCAGCTAGCTTGCCCATTTGCGTGTTCAACCGGACGGCGAGACCCATGATAGCGTGTGAAACCCTCGACACAATCACAACCGTGAGAAATCCAATCTGAGCCCATCATCATCATCATCCTCCTGCACTTCCCGCGAGCAAACTATCCTCTCTCCAGCGTAGCACACTCACCCCCTCTCCATCCATCCAC
>QQTW01000852.1_pt1 | contig 20226 bp, 24 predicted proteins | sample 1904831 | NCBI WGS metagenome assembly QQTW01 (sample SAMN09435610, study PRJNA476489) | Subsurface metagenome, whole genome shotgun sequencing project. | reverse complement strand
TTCTTACCTAGTTTAGTTGGAAGACTGCCCCACATATTTCTAGGTAAAAAACCATACTGCTGGAGCTCTAAAAGTTCAAATCCAGATTGTTGGCACAGAGTTTCTATAGACTGGCGAGTATAGCGATATTTATGATGATATTTATTAGACAACAGAGAAGCAATAAACTCAATGAGGCTAAACTGGTTGGGTAAGTGGTAACAGACAAATACCCCATTGAGTTTCAAAATACGCAATATCTCGCGCAGGCTGCCAACCTCAGTGCCTCCTGTTTCCCTAACATGCTCTAAAACACCCACAGATACAACTGCATCAAATTTGCAATCTGGGTAAGGTAGAGCAGTCGGCTCCTTCAAGCTCGCCTGGTTGAACTTATAACCGTTTAAAACCTGGCGAAAGGGAAAGTCATTGAACGAAAATCCAAAGGCTTTGTATCCAAACTTGGTAAGAAAATAGGAAAAATGTCCATTCCCGCAGCCCCAATCCAGCACCTCGCTGCCTTGGGAAATATATTTTTCAAAAGTTTCATAAAGACGACGATATTGATGGGCAGTTATCAAACTTTTAAATTGCAACAAATTGTAACTGCTATCCTGTTCTTGAAACTTTAATAGTTCTTGGAATAAATGCTCGATATCCAAATCAGTTAACGTCATAACTGTGTTACAATCCAGGTCAGTCTTGTTGATGGGCGAACTGATAAGCACCGGCAAGAGACAGCGCGATCGCAACAAAGAGCAAAACTGGCACCGTGTACCAGGGAAACTGCGACACTGGCAGGTAGGCGGCTGCACGCAATCCGATGCTTGTATAAGTTAGGGGCAGCAAATAAACAATGACCTTGAGGGCACCTGGCAGGGTAGCTGGGTCAAAAAATGTGGCTCCCAAGAAAGACATAGGGATGATGACAAAGTTGTTGTACAGACCGACACTTTCGAGCGATCGCACATTCAACCCCACAATCACTCCCAACCCGGAAAAAACAGCACAATTCAGTACCAGCAACAGCAGAAACAAAGGGTTGAAAAAACTCCAGAGCTTACCAGTGAACAGCACCGCCACTAGGATAACAGAACCAGAGGTCATCAACCCCCGCACGACTCCCGCCAGCATTTTGCCAATGTACAGGGCTAAGGGATGCACAGGGACTAGCAGCATTTCCTCAAAGGTTTTGGTGAACAGGCGATCGCCGCAAATAGAAAACGTGGTGCCACCGAAGCTAATCGTCATCGACGACAGCGCCACCATTCCCGGCAGAATGAATTCTAAATAATTACTACCAATAGCTGGCTTGGGCAGTGAGCTTCCCAGTCCCAAGCCAAAAGCCAGAATATAAATCAGCGGCGACACCAACCCAGTGGCTGCTATTTGCACAATTCGGACACGCAAATCCAACCATTCTCCCCAAAAGATGGTGAGGCTGTCTGCCAGGAGTGTTTGAAACTGGGAGGGTTTGAAGGTTTTGCCCCACTGTAGCGATGGTTGATTCACTTTCTTCAAGTTAAATGCGAGCGAGTTTTGTTAAATTTACTTTACATTTTAGGGATGCTCACCCGACTGGGGACAGATCCCTGCCGTCAGCACAGCTGAGCAATAATATCGGCATACTGGGAGAGGGAGAGCAATTTCAAACACTCCCTGCCAAGTCTGGTGAAATTGATTAAGCCTCATATGAGACGTAAATCCACTAAATCTCCTGCTCCTAAATCTCCTGCTCCTAAATCTCCCGCCTTCAAAGCCCCTGCGTTCAACTACACCTCCCTGGGAATTCTGGGAGGGGTACTTATTTTGGGAATTGGCATTGGCATTGCCTTTAGCTCCACAGCGACGTTAGACGTAAAAAATGTGGCGTCCCGTGAAGTGATTGACCGCTATGCGCCAAATCCTGAAATTTGTGCGCAGTATGGAGCCAGCGCTATGGTCATGGACACCCGCCTGTTTGTATCGCTGAACCCATTCAATGTCTATATCGCTCAGCCCAGTATGCGACCTGGATGCGTTCTGCGTACCAATAACTGGTCAATTCTAGAGCAACGAAATTTAGTAACATCTGACCAGGTACGCGATTGCAAGAACCGGATGAATACGTTTGGCTTCACGGGCGAGTTGGGAAGTTCACCAAATATTGATTGTGTCTACCAAAACGATGCCGCCAAGAACTACTACCTGAATCAACCCGGAGCAGTCGCTCCCGCCCAAGAAACGGAAAATTTCTAGGTGTGTTTGTGGCGCTAATACTATGGCACAGCATTAAACACTTTAATGGCTGCTAGAGTTCTCAGATGGTTGGGCGGGAGCTTCTAGCTGGGCGGTAAATTCAATCGCTTCTGGAATCCCACTTACAGTCATCTTACCTTCTAGGTTTTTTCCCTCCACTCGGCTTTGAATCCTGACCGAGCTAAAAGAATTATCCTGGGAAGGAGCGCTCGTTTCTGCTTGAGAAACTAAGTTATTACAAAGAGTTGAGCTGGGAACTGTACCAGTTAAACTCAACTGTTGATTACTCAGCTGACCAGTCAAGGAGGGTTTCTCCGAACCAGCTTTTGCTCTCTGGGCGTCAGTTTTTGCTGGCAATAAAGACCCGTTTAAGTAAATACCCGATTGCTCAATGGTTAAAACCAGGGCGTCTGATTTGAGACAGTTCGGGTTTTGGGTGTAGGAGAGGAGATAGCGTTTGCCAATAGGGGCAGGAGCTTTGAGCTTGGCTTCCCCGTAGGCGCTTACGGCATTAAACAAAAGCAGAACCGAACCGATCGCCACTCCATAAAAGGTCAAAGACTTGAAGTTAAAATGACTGCTCATGTCCCAACTCCAGACTTGTCTGTGTCAACGATCGCATCGCCATTTGTACCTGAAAGCACTGAGGCAAGGTGAGAAGTAACTTGACTGTAGCGGCGCGTAATCAGGAGAGAAGAGCGGCACTGAATGGCTAGTTGATCGGCGTATCGCCCCAAGGTTTGACGCTCGATTCCCCAAGCGCGGCTGGTGCCAGCAATGGTGAGGTCAACGGCTGCCGATGCTTCTACCACAGCCTGAATTGGCTCTGATGCTTGGATAATCTGGATGTCAATGCGATCGCTCACGCTGGAGGGCAATTGCTCCATCATAGTAATAAACTCGTTACTTAACTCACTGGGAGTCTGACCTACCGGCGCAACTCGAAGAACCGTCAGACGGCGCGTGTCACTATCAAATAGGAGTCTTAAAGCGAGTTCCAGTCCCAGCTCATCATGGATATTCGCGGCGTAAGGCACCAACAATGTTTCCAGGCGCTCCTGTCCTAGGTCTATAAAGACAGCTACATCCACCGGCACTTGAGTGAGAATTTGACCCACTCGCCCACCCAACCGGTTCTTATTAAAAGCTGGGCGGTGCCATCCCAGCATAATTAAGTCAGCTTGGTCGAGTGCGGCAATCTCTGCCGTCGCCCGGGCGATATTATTGGTTATACGGACAATTGGATGCACCATCTGACGGGTTTCTGGAGGTTCCAGGCTTTGAATCAATTCTTCTAGGCGAGCCCGGCGCGCTTGGATTAACCGATCTGCCTCAGTTGGGGTACTGTTAAAGGCATAGTCCTCTTGTTCAATCAGACTCAGGGGATGAACAACGGCGGGTTGCAACCGGCTACCAGCGATCGCTACTGCTAATTGCATCAATCCTTTCTGCGTACTCGGATTTGCCACCGGCACCAGAATCCGATAAGTGGAGGCAGCAGTGTCTAAATCTGTCTCTTCCTCAGATGACTCCACCATATCCAGCTTGATCAGCTTTTTCGGATAAGTCCACTCCAGCAGGGGCGAGGTCATAAATGTGGTTACCAGCGCCATAATCACCAGCATCGTAAAGAGTAAGGGCGATATCACACCCAGACTCAAACCAATGTTAAGCACAATCAACTCAGTTAAACCACGGGTGTTCATCAACCAACCCAGTGCTGAGGCTTCCCGGTTTTCGATGCCAGAGACGCGAGCTGCTATATAGGTGCCAAAGTACTTGCCGACAATCGCTACTAACACAACTAGTGCACAAAGTAGCCATAATTCAGGTCGGTTAAGCAAGCCAATTTCCGTCCTTAGACCACTGTAGGCAAAAAAGACCGGCAGCAGAAAGACGAGAACAAAGTCTTCGGTTTTCTGAGCCAATTCCCGAACTAAACCTGCATTCTTGGGCATCGCTGCTCCCAGTAAAAATGCCCCAAAAATCAAGTGAATCCCAATTAGCTCTGTAATCAGGGCAGAAGCAACAACACCCATGTAGATCCAAGCCAAGACGGTCTGGCTCAGCCGCCCGGCGCGCTCGTAGTATGTGGCAAGGCGTTGCAGAAACCAACGCCCCACCGTCATCATCAACCCAATGTAAAGCAAGGAATACAGAATGGTGGGGAAAGCGCCGGTGATGGTGCCGGTGCGAGCCACTGCGATCGCCAGCGCCAACACACACCAAGCCGTAACATCATCCACCGCCGCACAAGTCAGTGCTAATGTCCCCAAGCGCGTCCTTTGCAAGTTGTTCTCGGTAATAATCCGTGCTAGCACCGGAAATGCCGTAATTGACATAGCTGCCCCCAAAAACAGGGCAAAGGCGGTGAACGAGACACTGGCATTAGAAACTAAGGGATAAAGCAGCACTGCTAGCAGTGTTCCCAGTGAAAAAGGCACCAAAATACTTACGTGAGAAACTAAAACTGCTATTTCCAACTGTCCACTAAGGTATTTTGGATTTAGCTCTAAGCCAATCAGAAACATGAAGAAGATCAGTCCTACCTGAGATAGCACATTCAGGAAGGGAACTGCCTCCGCTGGAAACAGAGCCGCGGCTAAATCAGGGGCAACCAAGCCGAACAGAGATGGTCCCAGCATTATCCCGGCGATAATCTCTCCAATCACCAGCGGTTGCTTAATCCACCGGCATCCCAAACCCACGAGCCGCGACAGTCCAATAACAATCAGCACTTCAACGAGAACGAGAACAACTGCGTTCATAATTTCCTCAAGCGCCAGGTGTTCCTACATGATCTGCAAATCGGCCTATACTGTCAATTTTATGTAATAAGGAGAACACATTAAGACACCATGTTTAACAGCCTATGCAGGGTCTTAATGTAAGGATAAATACACCCAGCACGCTAAAACACCATGAGGTCTGAAAAATTTGCTCCACACGTGAATGTTGGCAATCATGCTGTTGTTGTTGGCGGCAGCATCGCCGGACTGCTTTCTGCTCGCGTGCTTGCCGACAGCTTTGCCTCAGTCACGATTATTGAAACAGACAAATTGCCTGAGAAACCTGAGGTTCGTAAAGGTGTACCACAATCCGCTCAGCCTCACGTTTTGTTGACGAGAGGCTACAGGATATTGTCCGATCTTTTCCCCGGCATCGGAGCCTCCCTTCGTGCTGCTGGCGCTCTTCCAATAGATTGGACGCGGGAATTTCATCATTTCGGACATGGAGGATGGAGTGCTAGCGCTGACTCTCCTTCTGACATTGTTTCCTTCACTTGCACTCGTCCGCTACTGGAGTGCGCTATACGACGACAACTTTCTGATTTCTCAAACGTGCGGTTTGTTGAACAATACCGCGTAACAGGGCTGCTCGCGAACCCCAGCAAAACACACATTACTGGTGTATGCCTGCGCTCAATCAGTGGAGCTACTGAAGATGAGTTGCAAGCAACGTTAGTGGTGGATGCCAGTGGTCGTCGCTCCCAGGCACCGCATTGGCTGCAAAGTCTAGGCTTCACTCCACCATCAGAAACCGTTGTCAATCCGTTTTTGGGCTATGCAACACGCCGCTACCGAGAGCCAGAGGGCTTTCAGGCTGACTGGAAAGTGATGCTGATATCGCATTCGCCCCCGAACGGTACCCGGCTAGGATATCTGGCAAAAATCGAAGGCGGTGAGTGGATTGCTACTCTCGGTGGTTATGGACGCGACTTTCCCCCGACTGAGAATGACGGCTTTTTGGATTTCGCACGCAGCCTGCCCAGCCCGAAGTTTTATGAAGCTATCAAAGACGCCGAGCCCGTATCGCCTATCTATGCCCATCGAGCCACTGCCAACAGGCTGCGCCATTACGAAAAAGTAATGCTTCCTCGGGGCTTTGTAGCTTTAGGAGATGCCGTTTGCGCCCTGTGCCCTGTCTACGGTCAAGGAATGACGGTCAGTGCCTTATCAGCAATAGTTCTCCGAGACTGGCTGAGTGAGCTACATAGTCGGGATGGCGATTTCATGCCCTCACGCTTCCAAAAAAGCTTGGCCAAAAGCAATTCCTTGCACTGGACTTTAGCAACGGGACAGGACTCGCGCTTTCCTACAACATCTGGTGGAAGCAAGCCCAGTCAGCTCAGTGGACTGCTGCACTGGTATCCTGAGCGGCTGCAATTAATGGCAAATTCGGATCCGAACTTACACACTCTCTTTATAGAGGTAGCGCACCTGCTCAAATCGCCTTTAGCACTCTATCACCCTAAAGTTGTGTTTCGTGTACTGGGTAGCAGTCATGACTTACGCCTTGACAAAGTGAAGGAAGTTTGATAAGAACCGCCCCTATAGATCGAATTATCAGAAACAGCCTATGCAATCTCTCAAGCGTGTCCTGGGGAGCCTGAAGTCTTACCGACTAATCGTGTGTGGAGCCTTTGTGAGCTTACTGCTGCTGACGGCTGCAAATGCAGTTACCCAATCATAGTTCTATAGTGGGGATATTATAGCCCCCTCACACTTTCTTGACTAGGAGCTATGTTTATGTTGCAGCCACCTGGGTTTGAGCAGCAATCCGTGCTCACCTCGCTCGGTAGAATGGTTTACTACACTGCCGCTGGGGCACCTTGGCGAGTAGAAAATACAGCTAGAACAGAATTGGAAACGTTAGTGTTTCTGCATGGCTTTGGCGGCGGGTCGTCTGCTTATGAGTGGTCGAAGGTCTATCCAGCCTTTGCAGCGGAATATCGCATTGTAGCGCCGGACTTGATCGGTTGGGGTCGCTCGGAGCATCCAGCACGGAATTACCAGATTGACGATTACCTCACGACCATTACAGAGTTCCTTGAGCAAACCTGTAGTGGTCCGGTGACGGTGATTGCTTCTTCCCTGACAGCTGCAATCATCGTTCGAGTAGCGATCGCCCGCCCCCATTTATTTAAATCACTCGTACTCACCACACCCGCTGGGCTTTCCGACTTTGGCGAAAACTACTCCCGCAGTTTCTTTGCTCAGGTGGTCAGCATTCCGATTCTCGACCGATTGCTCTACAGCACCGGTGTTGCCACCAGTAACGGAATTCGCACTTTTCTAGAGCAGCGTCAGTTTGCTCGTTCCAACCGCGTCTATCAGGAGATTGTAGACGCTTACCTAGAATCTGCCCAGCAGCCAAATGCTGAATATGCGGCGCTTTCTTTTGTGCGTGGTGACTTGTGCTTTGATTTATCACTTTATATTCCTCAGTTGACCATTCCGAGCGCGATTATCTGGGGTCAAAAGTCTCAATTTACCGGTCCAGAGATTGGTCGCCGGTTTGCCAATATGAATCCCCAGGCGATCCGGGTCTTTCAACCTCTAGAAGAAGTCGGACTAACACCCCAGTTGGAACTGCCAGCGGTAACAATTGGTCTAATCCGGCGATTTATACCTTTACTGAGTGAGTCTGGGACTGTTTCCTCCACTTCTTAGAAATTTACTTGTGCACGGTCCCTGCTCCCTCTTTTGTCATTCTGGGATTCGTACGTCGATGACGGTGGCGTTGAAGTTATAATTGAAGCCTTCCAGTTCAACCGGAGTGCCAATTTTGAGTTTGCTGTTGCCTATTACTGGTCCATTGTTAGTGATTTGAGCTTTTCCACCTAAGGTCAAAAGCATATCTGTCGAGAATTGGTTAGCTCTTAAATCAGGCAACTCTTTAAGTGAACCATCTGGTTGGGGAACCAGCACAGTCCTGGGCAGCTGTTTAACAGATTTAATGCCAATCTGACCGTAGGGTTGATTGCGGATAATAATATTGGTTTTCCCCCCTTCCTTGAACCCTTGCTTGACTAATTGTTGAGGATCGCGCACATTTAGACCCCGAATAACCAAATCTACCTCAACTGGTTTGGTAGTAACGCCGACTTGGGCAACGGAACCAGATGTACCCGGAAAGAAAAAGATGCCCACCAGAACCAGCAGAATCACCAAGGCGGCACCCAAGTCAAGAATGCTTACCTTACCGAACAAACGACCTTGAGAATCTATTATCTTCATAATGTCGTCCTAGAAAGAATAAATAAAAAATGGACGAATTAAGTCTGGCAATCGTCTTGTGCCAGATTACCACGACAACTGCAGCAAACCGTAGATTACGGAACTGGTATCAAAGTTTGTTGCTATAGCACGGAATTTAAAACGGCAACTAAGAGCCATATTCGTGCGTCTAGTTTTAGAGACTCATACGTGGTGTTTAAGTAAGCATTCCCTTGGGGTTTTATCCCCACTTGGTTTAGAACTGTTGTCTGTTTGATTTCTTCAAAGTACTCCTCTGCCATGTTTAACCTTTTCTCTTTCTGCTTCCGTCGTTACCGGCGTCGCTGGATTTATCCAATGCTTTCGCTGTTTGTAGCGCTTGGCATTGCGGTGGGTTCACAAAGAAGGCCCTCCCAAGCCGCTCCCTTTCCTGAACTGCTTCTGCGGGGAGTTCAGGTGATTCAGCTGTCCAACATTTCTGATCAGAAGGAAGTCCAGATTGGCAACCAGATTAATCAGGAGCTGGTTGGCAGTGAGTTTCGGCTCTATCGCAATCAGGAGATTAATCGCTACGTCGATCAGATTGGGCAGCAGCTAGCGGCAAAGAGCGATCGCCCCAATATCGCCTATACCTTCCAGGTAGTTGACGATGAAGGTGTTAACGCTTTTGCGACAATGGGAGGCTTTGTCTATGTCAACACCGGCTTGCTAAAACTGGCAGATAATGAAGCTGAGCTGGCAAGTGTTATAGCTCATGAAATTGGTCACATTGCGAGTCGTCATACGGTCGAGCAAATGCGAGAGACAGCGATCGCCGGTGGTGTTGCCAGTGTAGCTGGCTTAGACAGCAACACTGCGGTTCAGATCGGTGTGGATCTGGCGCTGCGACGTCCCCACAGTCGGCAGGCTGAATTAGAAGCTGATCAAACGGGATTAAAGACTTTGGGACGCGCTGGTTATGCTCAATCTGCGATGATTTCGTTCATGGAAAAGCTACTGGACTCCCGCTCAGTTCCCGCATTTTTGAGTACCCACCCCGCGACGAGCTCGCGCATTACCGCCCTCAAACGTGCCATAGATTCTCAAAATGCAAATGTGGGTCAGGGGTTGGATAATGCTGCCTATAAGGCCAAAATCCAACCGTTGATCCGCTCTTAACTCAAAGGAAACGTGTTTGCCGTTGGCGAACCTCGATTTTCTCTGGCTCAACCAGTGTGATTGCTTGTTCCAAGGGCATGGTACGGACACGGTGCTGATGGACGTTGACTTGATAGACATGACGATTCGTGATGTCAACTCCAGTCAACCAGCCACTTTTTGGGTGATAAGCGCCAGTGTCGATGTCAAGCCAGCCCTGTCCTTGGGCAAGTTTACCAGGACTAACGCCCGGTAGTGTAAAGGTGATGGTATGACCAGTGATGATCAGCTTATCAGGAAAGTAGGGCTGGCGGATACTGTGGAATTCGTCACGCACCCAGCAAAGCTGATCGGCAGTTTGTTTTTGCAACGGTATTCTGGGGTCAACACCGGCATGAGCTAACCAAACGTCACCTAAGTCCAGGTACGTCGGCAACAGGCGCATCCAGTCCAGGTGCTTCTGGGGAATGGTAGCTTCTTTGTAACTGCTTACGGTCGCACACCCACCACAGGTGTAGAGCCAAGCCTGCTCGACTTTTCTAGAACCTGTGCTACTATCAAGGACTTCCAGTAGCATCTGCTCATGATTGCCCAGCAGGCAGTGGTAGGAACTTGACTGGACAAAATCTACAACCTGAGCGCTCTGCGGTCCTCGATCAATTAAATCTCCTAGGAAATAAACTTGATCGTCTGAGCCGGGGGCAATCGCCTCTAGTAAGCTCATGAGGCCATCATAGTGACCATGTACGTCCCCGATTACAATGCGACGATAGCTGGTTTTGCTCATCCGACCCTCTGGTTAAACATCTTCGTTATTACTTCAGATACAGCCTGTCGAGCATCGATTTCAGAACTGTAGAGCAAAAATTGGTTCCGATGATTAATCTAATTTTCATTATGTTTTCTGAGCCTTGCAATTAAAGCTATCGGAAATTGGGAGGAGCGTAGCTATGAAAACTGAATATCGAGATTTTTTGATTCGTGACTGGCATGAGCGCTCTGCGCGCCGAGTCTTTGGTAATTCGCTTGCTCGGTACTGGGGCTTACTACCTGGTTAAGCGTGAGTCAGTCTAGCTTTACGAAAGTGCTGGTTACCAAGCAGCAACAAGTGTAGAGAAAGCACGATGCTTAGGGGGAGTCTGCCGCCAGCATCGCGTCGATGTGAAAGCAATTAGAGATTAGCTTTAAGATGCCGCCTACGTCGTGGCTTGGTATTAACCGAGCCCTTGTTTTGACTTGTCGCGCCCTGGCTAATAGCTAATAACTAACCGCTTTCTAGGCGCTAGTGCGCATCCTGCAACTCGTAGAAGTCAGGTGAGATGTAATCCTTACGTAACGGCCAACCCACCCAGTCTTCTGGCATCAAAATCCGCTTCAGATTTGGGTGTCCTTCATAGACAATGCCGTACATATCGTAGGACTCTCGCTCTTGCCAGTCTGCCGCTTTCCAGATCCAGTACACCGAAGGGACTCTAGGGTCTTCCCGTGGTAAGAATACCTTCACCCGCACCTCCGAGGGTCGATCTGCATTATCACTCAGTTTAACCAGGTGATATACACTGACCAAATCTTGTCCTGGTCCAGAATCGTAAGCGCATTGACACTGAAGATAGTTAAAACCATAGGCATAGAGCGCTGTCGCAATCGGAAGCAGATAGTCACGGTCAACCTTAATAATCTCAACTCCGAGATGATCTGCCTCCATCGTCTCATGGTCAAAGCTATTTTCTGTCAGCCACCGGGAAACCTTGCCCGCCTCTACCAGTTGGGACGCTTCCGTGCTAGCTGGCTCAGGTGCGGGTGCAGGTTTAGATTCTTCAGCCACGGTGAATTTCCTCCTTAGAAGCCGATTGCAGGGCGGGTGATACCGGCATTCCCATTGCTTCCATCAGTTCCTTGGGCGGTGCCCCGCGAGTCGGTGACTGCAAATACTTTCCATCCAAGATCGGTTCCACAACTTTCATGTTGTGAGCGGTGCTGTAGTAGCGATGCGTTTGCTTAATCTGACCGCGCTCCTGCATCGACTCATTAGATATTTTCTTACGCAGTTTGATGATAGCGTCGATGATTGCTTCTGGGCGCGGCGGACAACCGGGCAAGTAGACATCTACAGGAATCAGTTTATCGACTCCTCTAACGGCAGTGGGGGAATCAGCACTGAACATGCCGCCAGTAATTGTGCAGGCTCCCATAGCGATTACATACTTCGGCTCCGGCATTTGTTCATAGAGACGCACCAGCTGTGGTGCCATCTTCATGGTGATCGTCCCAGCCGTGATGATTAAGTCGGCTTGGCGGGGGCTAGAACGGGGAATTAGACCAAACCGGTCAAAGTCAAAGCGGGAGCCAATCAGGGCTGCAAACTCAATAAAGCAGCAGGCAGTTCCGAATAGCAAGGGCCACAGGCTTGAAAGCCGTGACCAGTTGTAAAGATCGTCAACCGTCGTCAGAATAACGTTTTCAGAAAGTTCTTGAGTTACTGATGGTCGCTCAATTGGGTTGATGATTCGCTCTTTTTGCTGCTCTAAGGCAGTGTCTTGGGTCGTCGTGTTAGGATTCATGACCATTCCAAGGCTCCTTTGCGCCATGCGTAGACAAGGGCAATAACAAGAATTGCAATAAAAATCAGGGCTTCAACGAACGCCAACAATCCAAGGGTGTGGAAGGCGACGGCCCAGGGGTATAGGAACACAGTCTCGACATCAAAAATGACGAAAACCAGAGCAAACATGTAGTAGCGGATGTTGAACTGAATCCAAGCTCCCCCAATCGGTTCCATACCGGATTCGTAAGTAGTGCGCCGCTCTGGGCTACGACCACTTGGTCGAAGGAGTTTGGATGCTGAGAGAGCAAGGGCAGGAACCAGGCTACAGATTAGTAGGAAGCCTAGCAGGTACTCGTAGCCGCTGAGGACAAACACAATAGATAACTACCACTCAAGAGTGTAAATAATTTTGTTACTTTCTTTTACATTATATTGATTGTCACTGAGATTGAACCCTCGCCCTAGTGTTGTCAAACCACTTATGTGATAATTTTTAACAGATATTTAAAATTGGATCCTTATACTGTCTATATTGCCTAAGCCATGAGCGAACCAGCTGCTGAACCCCAAGTGCTAGACCGCTATGAATGTCTTGTCTGTGGCTATGCTTATGAACCTATTAAAGGAGATAGCAAGCATGAAGTATCTCCAGGAACACCTTTTGCAGAACTGCCGCCCTCTTGGCGCTGTCCAGTTTGTGGTGCTAAGGCTTCTCAGTTCCAGAACATTGGCCCTGTAGGAATGGCCTCTGGCTTTCAAGAAAATCTCAGTTATGGTTTAGGTGTTAATCAATTAACACCAACGCAGAAGAATTTACTTATTTTTGGGGGCTTGGGCATTGCCTTTTTGTTATTTCTAAGTCTCTACGGGTTACAATAAGCACCGCTTTGCGATTGTGCTGCTTACAGGCTGTGTCTTGCTGAACACTCATCCTTGGTCTGATGATGCCTGCGGCAGCGCCAAGATCCTAGACCGATTCAAAAGTAAATTTCCAAATAATAATGCATTCACCTTTGAGATTATTACAACGAGTTGTAGTTATATTAACGGTTATCCTTCTGTGTATCGGTTGTAGTAGCGTACCCTCCCTCAGCTATAACCCTTGGCAAGTCATTTCTGTGCCAACAAAGGCTAACCTACAGGACGTCGCCTTTACTGACAACCCCCAACATGCCTGGGTAGTGGGCAGCGCCGCAACGATTTTAGAAACAAAAGACGGAGGTCAGACTTGGCAGCCCATAAATCTGGATCTGGATGACCAGAAGTACCTCTTTTCTTCCGTAAGTTTTGTAGGTCTTGAAGGGTGGATTGCCGGAGAGCCTTCTATACTTCTGCACACCACCGATGGGGGCATTTCATGGTCTCGCATTCCGCTGAGTGAAAAGCTACCGGGCAATCCCAACACCATCCTGGCATTAGGACCAGAGTCGGCGGAGATGACTACCGATGTGGGAGCCATCTACCGGACGACAGACGGGGGCAAAAACTGGAAAGCGATGGTGCAGGAAGCGGTCGGTGTACTTCGCAACATTGCTCGTTCCCCCGATGGCAAATACGTGGCTGTTTCCGCTAAGGGCAACTTTTACTCCACTTGGGAGCCGGGGCAGAATGCTTGGGAACCGCATAACCGTAAAAGCTCCCGGCGCGTCCAAAATATGGGGTTTGGTCAAAATGGGCAGTTGTGGATGCTGGCACGGGGAGGCCAGGTTCAGTTTAGTAAGCCTGAAAGCCCTGATGAGTGGGAAGAGGCTCAGTATCCAGAGGTTTCCACCAGCTGGGGCTTACTCGCTCTGGCATACCGGACACCGGATGAGATTTGGATAAGCGGCGGCAGTGGTAATTTGCTATGTAGTTTCGATGGTGGCAAGACTTGGGCAAAAGACCGTGAGGTTGAAGACGTTCCTGCCAACTTCTATAAGATTGTCTTTTTCACACCTGAGCAAGGATTCATCATTGGTCAAGATGGCGTTTTGCTCAAATATCAAGCGCCGATTGAAAAGGCTTGACTTTGAAGGAGACAGGAGACAGCAAAACTGCGAGACAGGAAGGAATTTTCTTGAGCTTGCCTTGCCCCGCAACAAGCGCTCCAGTTCTGCGGGAGGCAGAGGGGGCTCCGCACCTCGCAGTCCCCAGGGCGCGGTCACCCCGGCTTCAGGCTTTGAGGAAGCCGGGAGAATCTTCTCACCAAAACACCGCTTGGCTGACTCACCACACCGCAGATGCTTTGCGCTTGTGGGTAACATAAGCGTCTTGAAGTGGAGTCGGTTGATGCACCATTTGAGCGTGGGTGGTCTTCTTACAAAGCACCGAAGCGCAGTCTCCTCTTCTTTGACTGTTTCTAGCGTTTCATAGGATAATAATTAATAAAGCAATGGTTATCAAGGGAGGAATCTAAATGGCGGGAACAACCGGAGAACGTCCGTTTTCGGACATTATTACCAGCGTTCGTTACTGGGTGATTCACAGTATCACCATTCCAGCATTGTTTATTGCAGGCTGGCTATTTGTGAGCACTGGTCTAGCTTATGATGCGTTTGGGACACCTCGTCCCAATGAGTATTACACGCAAGAGCGGCAGGAATTGCCAATCATTCAAGACCGCTATCAAGCGAAACAACAAATTGACCAATTTATCGGTAAGTAGTTTGAAATCATGACTAGCAATAACGTCAATCAGCCGGTTCAATATCCAATTTTTACGGTGAGATGGCTTGCGGTTCACACCCTAGCTGTCCCAACAATCTTCTTTTTAGGCGCGATCGCCTCTATGCAGTTTATTCAACGCTAGGAAAAACTTATGCCAGAAAGACTTCCTAACCCCAATAATCAACCTGTTGAATTAAATCGGACTTCACTTTTCCTAGGTCTGCTACTCGTTTTCGTTCTCGGTATACTGTTTTCCAGTTATTTCTTTAACTAAGCGGAAAAATTGCGGTGTAGCAATACTTGATCGCAATATTTTCCAATAATTGGAACGGTTACTGTTAAGCGACGTTGATCATCTAACCAAGTTGACGTGTTATTTAAGGAGCAAAACTGTGTCTGGAGGTGGAAGAATTCCCCTGTGGGTCATCGGTACGATTGCCGGACTGGGTGTAATAGTTGTTGTTGGAACTTTCTTTTATGGTTCCTACACCCATATGGGTTCGTCTTTATAATCGAGACCACCACTTAGGCTGTTAACTGTCTACTAAAAGTTTGAATTTTTTGGCACCTGAAATCGCTTGTAGGGTAAAAAAACCGCTTATCTCATCGAGATAGGCGGTTTTTTACTATCAAGAGTGATTGCCCTAAAGTTGGCGAGGGTTAGATACCTGTGGGATCTTCGCGTTCAATATACAGAAAAAATGCCGCCATAGCCGCAATTGGAAAAACCAGACAAGTCAGGACAACCAGGAGCGATGGTAAATATGAAGCTGAAAACAACATAGTCAAGTTTCCTAATCGAATAAACGATACTTGTGAATGATATTAATTGCAAATTAGCATCAAGTGTTCAAATTCTAAACATTTTTAACAAAGGAGGTAGAGCTTTTGCTGCTTGAAGAGCGCGATCTTAACAATTTTCGCTCTCGGAGAACCTGTACTCGGTAGGAGAATCCCATTGTGGTAGGGTAGCTAGCTCATCTAAGTAATCTAGCTGAAATTCACCTACGCCCGAAAGGTCAACTCGACGATCGCCACCGCTTTGATAGCTTAGACAGACACTCACATAACTTGGGGGCAAGTACGGCAAACGTTCAGCCCACTCAATCGCCACAATTCCCAACGGAAACTCGACACCTTCCCAGTAGGTTTCCGGGTGCAAAGCTGCAACTTCTTCAGGTTCTGTGCGGTATAAATCAAAGTGGTACAGAGGTAAGCGTCCTTCTGTGTACTCGTTAATTAGAGTGAAGGTAGGACTAACAATTAACTCAGTAATACCTAGCCCCTCACCAATACCTTGAACCAGGGTAGTTTTACCGCTGCCTAAGTCCCCTTTCAACAAAATTACACTCCCAGCTGGGAGGTATTGACCCAAAGAGACCCCAAGCGATCGCGTCGATGAGGCATCTGCAAGAGAAACTGTAATGGTCTTTGCCATCATAGATTAGGCGCGACTATACCACCGCAATAAAACCCCCGCCAGTCGCTGGGGATTGTGGCGCACCAAAGCCGTATGTTCATCTTCATCCATCACATTAGCTAGGACAATCCGCCGCCCCAATTGGGCTGTGGCCTCTCGGTCAAGGAAGACGGGATGGGAGTTTTCCTGGGCGTAGCGGATAAGACTCCGCTCGGAGAAGGCTTTCTTGTGTACCAGCACAGCACTAAACAGCTTTTGCCCACAAGCGGCATCAATCGCTCTGATATGCTCAGAAACTGTGTATCCCTGAGTTTCTCCCGGTTGGGTCATGATGTTACAGACATAGATGCAAGGTACAGGCGAGGTTTCCCCACCCCTACACCGCTGAGCGATCGCTTCCGCAATCTCTGGCACCAACAGATTCGGAATCACGCTGGTATAAAGGCTACCAGGGCCAATGATAATGTAATCAGCTTCCTGAATTGCTTGCAGCGCTTTGGGTAAGGCGGGTGGATTGGCGGGAGTGCAGCCAATTTTGACAATACTGCCCCCCGCGTGGGTAATGTTGGACTCGCCCTCAATGCGGCGACCATCGGTTAACTCGGCCCAAAGACGAACATCGCTGAGTGTCGCCGGTAGCACTTTTCCCCGCACTGCTAAAACATTAGAACTGGCTGTGATCGCCTGCTCTAAATCCCCAGTAATCTCACTCATCGCCGTCAGGAACAGATTGCCAAAACTATGACCTGTCAAACCATCTCCTGCCTGGAACCGATACTGAAACAGTTCCGTTAACAACTTCTCCTCATCTGCCAGTGCCGCCAAACAATTGCGAATATCTCCCGGCGGCAGCACTCCAATTTCCCGCCGCAACCGCCCAGAAGACCCACCATCATCCGCTACGGTGACAATGGCAGTAATATTGGCGCTGTACGTCTTCAGCCCCCTCAGCAATGTTGATAGTCCCGTGCCGCCGCCAATCGCCACAATTTTCGGCCCCCGATGCAATCGACGATGGGCTAACAGCACATCAATCAATTCCTCATCTCCATCAGACCTCAGCACCTGGGTAATTGAACCCACCGTCCTGGTTTGCCCCCAAAAAATCAACAGCAGGCCGCAAAGCAGCACAAGCGGACCACTGATATAGCTGGGAACGATGGTTGCGAGTACTACCAGAACTCCTTCAATAAACTGAATGGCTTTAAAAATCGGCGTTAGCTTAATCCAAATTGCCAGCCCCAGACTCGCGAGTACAACACCACCGGCACTTATGAGCAACCAACGTTTCACCGATAGCCCAGGAGCTAACCACTTGAACCACTGGTTAACCCGATGGGGGGTGCGACTGCGCGACTCCTGCCTGAGAGTTTTTAGAGCGTGTTTGATAGAACCAATTGGCATAGATGATTTGGAGCAGGGGGTATGAAAATGTATAGCAGGACGGTTTTGACTTTAGCAGGGAAACTACTCTTGTTTTTAACCCTATTTGATCAAAAAGGGGGAGTAGGAAACTTTTCTTATACTGCCTACCCTACTGCCCAATTGGTACATGCCTCGTCAGTAACCGGAGCGGAATTGATATGGAACGGCGAATTTTGGGATTAGACCCAGGGCTAGCAATTTTGGGATTTGGAGAGATTTGCTACCAAACGGAAAAATTCCTCACAAAAGCTCCGGGAAGTCTGGAAGCTCAGTCTCTTCAGAGCTGAGAGGAAAGACCTTGGCGTGTGCGACTAAAGTCGCCAGTAAATATTCTCCATGTATCTCACTAAGTTATAGAATAAATGACTGAAACCAACTCTGACGCTGACTTGCAAGCTTCAACCTACTTCTAAACAAGTTGCCAAAATTGAGGCAACATTGAAGGCGTTTGCGGATGCTTGCAACTATGCCAATCAGGTAGTTAAGCCATCTGTGCTCAACGGCAAGTCGATCTAGTCTTTGGTCTATGACTCCTTGAGGGAAAGGTTTGGGTTGAGTGCAAACCTGGCTGTCAGAGCTTGTGCCAGGGTCGGAGCTAAGCGGAAAACAGCGGCTGTTCAAGACAAACCAGTCAAAAACTTTAAACCTACCAGTGCTGACTACGACGCTAGAATTTTTGCCTTTAGGGAGAAGGGTGGTCTGAACGATTTGTTGGAGTGCCAATCCCAAAAATCATCCAATGATAGAGTGGGTTGAGCCGTTACTTGAGAGTTTATGACTGAATGGAATGGCCGTGCAGTGCCCGGATTGCCATTCTACTGATATCATTAAGCATGGCAAATCCCTTGAAGATAAACAACGCTTCCTCTGCCAGAATTATGACTGCCTGCGCCAGACCTTTATCCTTGACTACACCTATCCGGGACGGATGCAAAAAGTCAAGCAACAAATAGTCGAGATGAGCCTGAATAGCAGCGGAATCCGTAATATTGCTCGGGTGCTCAAAGTAGGTACTACCACTGTAATTCGAGAGTTGAAGAAAATGTTGCCTCACCTAAGAGCTGTTAATCAAAAAGCCTTAGAGAACTTGAATCCAGATAAAGTGGAAGTAGAAATCTACAAAGTGGAAGCAGCACTCTTCAAAAGGGGAAGAACCATCTAACACAGGAGTTGAGGAATCAGAATTAGACGTAAGGAGTGGAGCTTTGTGGAGAGCAAGAAAAATCCCCGCTGGCTGTGGCACGCTATTGACCGCACCACAGGACAAGTGTTAGCCTACGTCTTTGGCAAAAGGAAAGATGAAGTTTTTAGAGCATTGAAGAAGCTGCTAGAACCATTTGGAATTAAGAAATACTGTACGGATGGCTGGGGAGCGTGTGCGTGAGAAATCTGCCGGAATCAAAGCACGAAATTGGTAAGAGAAAGACACAAAAAATCGAGAGAAAGCACTTAAACTTGAGGACAAGAATCAAACGGTTGCAGAGAAAGACTATTTGCTTTTCGCTCGACAGAAGAGATGCACGAGCTGGTAATTGGATTATTTATTAATCGCGCTTGAGTTTGGTGTAGCAATTTAGAGCTTAACAACAGATCGTTAACACCACCGAGCCTAGGAACCCAGCTAAGTCAACAGTTAAACAGCGCCAGTTGCGTTTATTGACAGTTAAGAGCGCCCCCGTTGAATCAAAGCTGCGTGCGTGCCAAGACCAAGCGGAAGGCGCATGATGTTAATTTTACTTAACTTAACCTGTTTGATAGCCTTGACCGGGATGCTAAAGAGTTGACAAGCTAAAACTCTTTAGCATCTAAGACCATAGCCCGAAGGGTTTGGTCTTAGAAGTTCAAGAGAACACTGCCGCCATTGCCCGTTCAACCGTTTGCAACGCCGTATCTACCTCCGCTTCTGTCACGATCAGCGGCGGGACAAACCGGATCACCTTCGGTCCAGCTGGAACCAGCAACAACCCCTCAGCTATGGCAGCTTTGACGACATCAGCAGAAGTAATCTGGGTGTCTGCACTCAACTCCATACCGTTGATCAAACCCCAGCCGCGCACTTCGGCTATTGTGTTAGGATATTTGATCGCGATCGCTCTCAAACCAGACCTGAGCTGCTCACCCCGCTCCTGCACATTTTGCAGCAGATTCTCCCGTTCCATAGTTTCACCCACACACAGCGCCACTGCACAGGCAAAAGGATTGCCGCCAAACGTGCTGGCATGATCTCCCGGTTGGAAGACATTACAGAATGATTTGCACATAACAGCCCCAATCGGGATGCCGCCGCCTAAGCCCTTGGCACTGGTGAAAACATCTGGCTCAATGCCTAGGTTCTCGTATCCCCAGAACTTGCCGCTGCGACCCATGCCCACCTGCACTTCGTCGCACATCAGCAAAATGCCGGTTTCATCGCAAATTTCACGGATTCGTTGGAAGTAAGCCATATCTCCAGGCCGAACGCCACCTTCTCCCTGCAATGGCTCTATGAGAATCGCCGCCACCCCGTAATCGCCAGAGTCTAGCTCAGTGATCGCTGTTTCCACCGCCTTAATGTCGTTGTAAGGCACGTAGTGAAAACCAGGCACTAGAGGGCTAAAGTCTTTTTGGTACTTCGGCTGTCCTGTTGCAGTAATGGTTGCCAGCGTCCGACCGTGGAAACTGTGATTGGCAGTTAAGATTATTGGTTGTTCGATTTGTAAGACCTTGTGAGCGTACTTCCGAGCCAGTTTAATCGCTCCTTCGTTCGCTTCAGCTCCAGATCATCTATGCCAATTGGTTCTATCAAACACGCTCTAAAAACTCTCAGGCAGGAGTCGCGCAGTCGCACCCCCCATCGG
>QQTW01000851.1_pt1 | contig 20232 bp, 18 predicted proteins | sample 1904831 | NCBI WGS metagenome assembly QQTW01 (sample SAMN09435610, study PRJNA476489) | Subsurface metagenome, whole genome shotgun sequencing project. | reverse complement strand
ACCAAAGGTTTCCAGGCACTAGAACCAGTAGATCCTAGCATAGAGAGCCTTTGCTGAGTAGGTTTGGCCTGAACAAAGGCAAACGAAGTAGCGTTCGAGCTTCGTTCGCTAGCCAGCTCATGACAGTGGATTGCGCCTTGATTGTCACACTTGATTTCAATAGACTTTGTGAGGTCTAGCTTTTTAAGACTGGCCCAGAATCTTCAGATCTATACAATCTTCTTGGTAGCTTGTGTCGCAGCAAAGTACTTTGCCTCGTATAAGGACAGAGTAACTGTAAGCTGAAACTTGAATTTCTAGCTGATAGGCTCATTGCTCAGGAAGAAGACATAACCACTAGTTGATCTTTAACTCTCCTTGTTGCCTGCCCAATTTAGGTTTGTATAGCTCATTAAGCTCATGATGGAACTTGTTCCTCCAAATGTCAGGCTGTAGTTCAATGTTCCTTTTAAATATTGTAAGATTCTTTTGACCGCTTTTTGATAGACTTTTTTGGAGTTTAAGCCGTATTGACTCAACTTAAATACTGCATAAGCTACATCCAGACATGAGTATACCGTTGCGTACATTAAAGACTCTATGGCCAATGAGTATTGCTGAACAAGATGAAGATCAACAGAAATCTCTTTGTTCAAGGCTGGCAGCACCAGTTTTTCCTCCATTGGCATTACTAGCGGCTTGCTATTTTCTATTGCGTGCCCTTGTAGTATCTTCATTAGGTAATCCAATTGATTTTGCTGGATCGTCCTAATTAACCTATTCCGGGTATCTGAATCCTAAAAAACTATTTGCAAGGTTTCAAGTTGGTCATTTCAAACCTCTTATGAAACTCTTTCCTAAGCTCTTGAATGTCATTTATGTCTGATCTTAGCAGCAGCAGGTCACTCATATATATTATGATGGTGATTTGCCCATTAGTGAATACTGCATGGTCTGCATGAATGTCTTTGAAGGTAGGTTTGGATCCATGGTTGAGAGCCGTAAAGAAAGCTAGCAAGAGTCTTGTACCAAGCCTAGAGGAACTGGTTGAATCTATAGAGAACTTTGTTCAATCAACAGACTAGGCCTGATCCTTGAATATATTCCGTTGATTGCTCCATATCGACTTCCTCTTTCAGCTGATCATATAAAAATGCTGTCTTGACATTCACTTGCTTAATCTCAAAGTCTTCTACAACGGCCAAGACGGAAAGAGAAGGAACAGACGTTGCTTTGGCAATCAAGGCAAAAATGTCATTAGAGTGCAGTTCCTAACGCTGCATGTAGCTTTTGGTGTAAGGCGTTGACAGTGTCGTCACTGCTTAATAGACCTGTAAGTGGCAAATCCTCTTGAAGCAAGTTTAAAGGATCAAGGGTCAAGAACAAAGTAAACAAAGTAAGGCTAGCAGCAGTGAACAAAGCAAAACAAATTGTCAACTTTACTGCCCAGTAGTCAAAGGTAGACTCTGGCTACTGAATGAGTTCAAAGCTGGGCTTTTTGAACAAAACCAGAGCAGCCTTTATATATACATCTGGGACTTGAGTCATGCCATACCTTCTGCCACTTTGACGAAGCAAGTAAAGCTAGCTTTTGCCACTCATGAAACAAAAATATCACCTGCTCTATCTCCTTGCCTCGGCCTTTAGCTTTTTCACGGTGTCAATGCTGTTTTCGAAGAGTCTTCCTTCAAAATCAAAAGCTTTTCAACTAGCCTCTAAAGACAATAAGCCCCAAACAAACCAACAAAATAGGCGAAGTAGGAGTGGAACAACCTCCTACTGGCTGGGTGCCAAGAATGCCTTTGAGCCTAGCGGTTTTTTGGCCGGCTAGCATTGATGCCGTAACCACCATTAGTAAAAGACAAAAAGTTCAGACCATTGATCCCATGTCAAAGAGGAAAGTTACCTAGTCAAACAAAGCAAACAAAATAAATGTCCTCAGCTAATTGGCAGACTCAACCAAGGCACACCAAGCTAATGAGGCAAACCATGACTTTTGCCAAGAAAAAGCAACGTTCCAAGGCGTCTAAAATGTTGGTCCTTCCATCTTGATTATACCTCTGACCAGGGGGATATGTAACAAAAGTTGATGAAGCAGCTAGCTGGGGTGTGATTAGCTAGCTTACTTAGCTCTTGACTACTGGGCATTAAGTGACAAGTTGTTCAATAGGGATGCTGACCCAACTGAGAGTTCTCAGGCACTAGAACCAATAGATCCTAGCATAGAGAGTCTTTGCTAAATAAGTTTGGCCTGAACAAAAGCGAACGAAGCAAGATTTGAGCTTCGTTTACTAGCCAGCTTATGACAAGACTTCTCCTCTTTAACTTCAAGCTCCAGCAAGGTGTTTCAAGTGTTTATAAAGAGTTTGGCAATGTTGAGCCAAAGTATGGGGTCTGTGAAATTGTTCAAATTGGTCAAAAACGCAAAAATGGCCCCTTTTGGCCTACATCACTTTTGTTGAGGTATGTTGATCAATCCAAATGGCGTGGTGATCCGCTGGGATTGTTGCTAGGTATTAATCGCGCAATTTTTTGTCTATAAGAGCAGCCTTTTCTCTCTTTCAAACTGAATCTTGACCTAAGTTCCTTTCAATTTTGTTAAACTTTGTTTTGAACTTTGTTTTTCAGGAACCAACAACACCACCACTGAACATTCAACTCAGAACACTAGCAATATGTCCAAGACATACAGAACTTCCAAATTTGACAAGATTGTTACCAAGGGCCTCACAGCCCTCTAAGCCTGCAACTTTTGTAAAGAAATTGGCTATGAGTGCACTTTCTTTCCTCTTGAAAAGAATTTCAGGCAGGCTCTCAAGTGTGTTTGGTGTGTGAGGTTTAATAAGCCTTGCATTGGTGGGGTCCCAGACCCAGACGAATCTGAAGAGGAAGCTGAGCCCTTTCAGGAAGCTCCTGAGCCAGAGACCAAGGTAGAATCCTGGTGCATCCAGCTTTGTTTTAGCTTCGTCTGACAGCTTCTTCTTTCCCAGGCTATCAAGGGCAAAGAAGATGCTCTCAAACCACTCAAAGACGTTCCCCAAGCTGTTGCAAAGGCCTCCAAAAGTCGTTCTGGATCTTTTTTGGCTATGAGGGACCTTCAAAAAGTATAGTTGTTATTATATCCTGCTTTGTTTAACTTCCTTTGATTTTCCTTGGCTGATTGTTCTTTATAGATGGGCAAGAACTTGTCCAGGAAAGTGAACATCCTTGAAAAAGACAACAAAGCTAAAGAGGCCTTCATTGCAACCTTGCTTGTCATGATCAAGGACATAGAGAAGAAGAATGAGGAGCTGGAAGCCAAAATCTAGGTTCTGAAAGCTGACAATGAATAAGTCAATGATGTGAATAGATTCCCAAGGCAGGACAAGTATTATAAGACGTTGATAGACTCTTTGACAAGCTTTATGCAAATCCTAGTGGCCAGGATAGTTCTTGGGGCCTAGCAAGAGAAGTCAATCTGAAATGAACTTTGTAAAAGTTAGATTTCTTGAACTTGTCCCTAGTCTGTCCTTATAGCAACGCCCTTCACGCTCCTTAACATCTTGCAATACGTCCTAAAGTATCTTTTGACACCCTTGAAATGGTCCCTATAGCTCAAAAAGTGCTCAATATAATAAGATATGTCCAGAAACGAAGTTAGAAGCAAGCTTTGTTTAGGGAGTTTATTGGGATAATTTCTTAGGAACCTTAGAATGGTACCTTGTCTTGAAGCCGTCAAGGGCTTGAACGTTTTTAAAGTTGGCCGCAGGCTCCCATGTATGCTTCAACGCCAGGTAGCAATGCCAATGGACTAACAACTCTTATTTGTTCCGTCTTCATTTAAAGTCCAGTATGGATTCCACTTGGTATTCTTTTTGTTCGTTCACAATAACCGATGGGGGTGATTGTTCTTCATGGCAAACAACGTCTGGTGAAGTAGCAACTGGCTCTAAGAGAGAAACATGAAAGACTGGGTAAATCTTCATCTGTGGAGGCAAATGAAGTTGGAACGAAGTTGAGCCAATTATCTTTGTTATGAGGAATGGTCCAATCTTCTGGTAATCCAGCTTGTTGGACGGCTGCGTAGTGCTTATATGATGTGTTAAAAGCCACACGTAATCTTCAATCTTGTAATCCAGCCGCTGGATGGTATATTGATTTTGATAATGGGCTATAAAAATTTGTTGACAAAGCAGTTCTTGAGGAAGTGATATTTGCAGTTGCTGCAAATATTGAAGACGTTCTTCAGCTGTGGGTGCTTTGGTAGGCTGAAAGGTTACCGTGCATGTGGAATGATATCCGTAATTGGTGTAAAAGGGTGTTGTCTTGATGCTGGAGTGCTCTGAATTGTTGTAGGCAAGCAAAGCAAAAGGTGGTAGCTCCACTCAGTTGTCTTGCAAGTAGTTGGTGTAGGCTTGTAGGTATAACTTCCAAATTTCATTGATTTGTTCTGTCTGGCCATTTGTTTATGGATCATAAGCTGTCGACAGACGTTGATTCACTTTGGCCAGCTGGCAAAGACTCTTAACAAAAGCCCAAGTAAAAAGCAAACCTCTGTCAGATATAGTTTTTTCTGGCAATCTATGCTGGGCAAAAATATGTTGAATGAAGATGGTGCCAAGATCAGAGGCGTGCATTGCTTCTCAAGAGGGAACAAAGTGAGCCATCTTGATAAATCTGTCTATAACCACCCAGATACAGTTATATTTTCTTGGAGACGAAGCATCAGACGAAAGTGGTAGCTTAATGATAAAGTCCATATATATAGACTTCTATGGCCAATTTAGAATGGAAAAAGGCTGCAGTTGTTTGTAGAGCCTGTTGTCTGGTGCTTTTTAACCGGTTGCAGACCTCGCAATTGCAGACATAGTTCTCCATTATCAAACAAAGTGAGGGCTAATAGTAGCTTTAACTAACTAGTTTTAGGGTTTTGGCTTGCTTTTGGTGTTCGAAGGTGGGAGAATTGTAGCAACTCCAGACTATGTCAAGCTTGACCTTTGAACAATGAGGAACAAAGACAAGGTTATTGAAGAAAATCAAGTCACTGGATAATTTGTTGAAGTTTTTAATAAAGGAATCTGCAGATAAAGTAAGCTTAGCTAGCAGCTTCTTGCAGTAACAATCTTTATGATGGTTTTTTAGCAGTTGTTGATGGTAGCCAGCGGAAATATCATCAACAAGAAGCATCGTCAAATCAGTTGCTGCTACACTCCATTGCTGAAGTTTGATTAGAGCTTAAGACAAAGATCAACGAAGTTCTTTTGTCTTGGCATCTGCCATTTGATCTGGTCTTTTTGAAAAAGCATCTGCCTTGCCGTTAGCAAGTTCTGGACAGTAGACAATAACAGAATTGTAGTTGCCTTGAAACTCGCTTCACCTAGCTTGTCTTCTATTGAGTTGTTTGGTAGTGTTGAAGTAGATGAGGTTCTTGTGATTATTATTATCTGATGTTGAGCTTCTTTCAAGTACACTTGCTATTTCCGTAAGCACGCAACAATAGCTAGCATTTCTTTATTGTAAATCTTGTAGTTTTGTTCGGCTGGGGTTAGTTTTTTGAAGTAAAATGCTACTGGACAAAAATGACTTTTGTTGTTTAGTTAGGAGGGACATCCTTTTAAGGCCAGATCTGAAGAATTTGTTTTCAAGAAAGCAAGCTTTGCCAGATTGTGGTCTTAAAGTGAAACAGTGTCTTTGAAAGCAGGTTTTAGTTAGTCAAAAGCTTGCTGTAATGCAAAATTTCAAAGGAATTTTAACAAAGTGACTTCTTTTTGTAGCAAAGCTATTAATGGAGTTGCAATCTTGCTGTAGTTGGCAATGAATTGTTGGTAAAAGTTGACCAAGCCCAAAAAAGACATAACGTCGTGTGTCGACATTGGTGTAGGCCATGAAGTGATTCTTTTTACCTGTTTTGAATCCATAGAGATTTTTTTGTTTGAAAAGATATAACCAAGGAACTCCACCTCTTGCACATGAAATTAGCATTTCTCAAGCTTAAAAAATACTTGGGCGTCTTACAAATGCTGAAGGACCTTCTTCACATGCTCAATATGACTCTTTAAATCTTCGGAATAGACCAAAATATCATTCAAGTACACCACAACAAAATTGTTCAGATATGTACAAATCACATCATTGATCAAAACTTAGAAAGAAACAGGAGCGTTGGTGAGTCCAAACAGCATCACTTGATACTTGTAATAGCCATAACGCATTTTGAATGCAATCTTCTACACCTCTCCCTTGGCAATCCTCACTAAATTATATGCATCTCTTAAATTCAGCTTCATGTGGAACTTCGTCCCATGGACCTTGTCCAGCAGCTCTGAAATGAGTAGCAGAGCGTAATGGTACTTGATGGTGATGTTATTGAGTTTACAATAGTTTACACACAGTTGTAGGAAGCTATCTTTCTTCTTAACAAATAGGATAGGGGCTTCAGCTGAAGACAAAAATGAACAAATAAACCCTTTATTAAGATCGTCATTCAAGTATTTCCTCAAGGCCTTGAGTTCAACCTCCAAAAGCAAGTAAATGGGTTCAGAAGAGGGTTGCATACCTTTTTTCAACAAAATTGAATGATCCCAAGGCTGATGCTTGGGCAAAGTATCTACAGCAGATTTCTCAAATCATAAAGCAAACTCTTGATATTCAAAAGAAAGTTTGATTTGTTTCTCAGGGCTTTTCAAGATGGTGAACATTTGTAATAGATACGGTTCTATAGCCTTTAAAGCCCTAGCAAATCCAACTGCACTCACTATAGCAATTGACATGGTGGTGGTACTAGACTCAGACAAAGCTGACGAAGTAGACAAAAATGTTCTTTGAAAGGAACCAAAGATCTTGCTGGATGTTAGATGCTTTTTTGGCCCCAGAAGCGTTTGTATCTTGGCCTTATGCTCTTGTTAAGTCGGACTCCTGGGATCAAAACTGCCCTGGCCAAGTTGCCAGGCAGACAAAGTTGAATGAAGCGGGCCACATCGTTGCTGGCAGTAGGTAAACCGGAAGCTAATAGCTCTTTTACCCAATTAATGGTGGGGTTATAAAACATCAACCACGGGATACCCAGGAGAATTTAGTAAGATGGAATAGGTATGACATGCAGTTGCAACTGCTCTTGATGTCCAATATCAAAACCCAACGAAATGGACGAAATATATTGAGTGACTGAACCAGAAGATATTGATGTGCCATCAATAACTGTAAGAGGTATAGACGTTTTGTGTGGACTGACAAGAATGCGGTAAACGTCAACCATAGCTTTGCTGATGAAATTGAACGTGGCTCCAAAATCAATCATGACCTGAACTGAAATTGAGCCAAAAACGAACTTCAACAAAGCAATGAAAATAAAGTGTGCTTCTGAGCTTGAGGATGATGATGTAAGGGAAGATATCAAGAATGGCAAAGTTAACACAGTAGAGACATTGTAAAACCCCATATCTTGCTCCATTGTAGGGTCTTGAGTAGCTGAAGCAGCCAGTTATTTGATTTGTTCCTTTTAGATAAAGTTTTATTCTTGAATCCAGGATTTGTAGGCTTAGAAGCATTGCCGTTATTATCCAAGGTCATGAAAACATTGATGAAGGTTTTATTCTTTGCTAGATAGCATTTGTTAACCATATGCCTAGCTTTTCCACAATGAAGACAAAGATTATGGGTTTGTCTATAGCTTTGTTCAGCTACCATAAGCTTGCTGAACTTTTTCTGGGGTGGGTTTTCTTTGACTGGCATCTAATTCCATGGGCTGAGGGCTGTAGTAAAAAGCACCGTTGGTTCCTTGTCAAGATTTAAATCGTGTATGGATCTGGGAAGAGGTTTTGCCTTCAATAAAGTTGCCCTTTTCTTGTCTTTGTTCAAGGTGCCTATTGTCAATCTTGACTACCTTTTTAATCAATTCCCCTAGCGCTTCTGATTAGTCTTCCTTAGCAAGCTCAATTTTGTTGGCGTCTTTTAGTCCGTTGTAGAAGTGAAAGCAGAGGGCTTGCTGATCTCAACAAGGATAGAAAGTAATTTATTAGAAGTCAGTGGCATAATGGGATGTTGATCCAGTTTGCTTAAGCTTGAGCAAACGTCTTTTTGCAATAGCAACTTCGTCAATCTTGTCATAAGTTTGATGTAGGGCGTCGGTAAAGGCTTCAAAGCTGTCTAAAAGGGCTGACAATGACTTTCTATGCTGTGAACAAAGATGAGACTCAAATCAAAGGAAGGCTGCCGAACGAAAGAATGAAGCTACAAAAAAGACTTTCCATCTGTTTGTGAGAAATTGAAACAGCCTGCTGTTGATGTAATATCAACTTGTGACAAGAAAGTGCGTAGCTTATTGCGTTGTTTATAGAATAGTTCTGGGGTGTTGATTTTGAAAGGCCTTGCTGAAAACAAAACAGAGAAAGTTGGTGTAACTGCTGGGGTATTTTGGCTGGCAAGACCATTCACTTGATGCTGAAGATATTCCACGCGGCTAGCAAGGTCAAAAAGATGCTGAAATTGTTCCGCCGTAAGAGTGACTGGTTAGGGTGTATTCATAATTCCAAAAGATTCCAGGTGGCAAATAAATAAAGCAAAAGTTACTACTTCAGAGGACTCACACAAGCACAGGTGTGAGGAGCTTCAAAAGTGTAAAGCGTTAACGACGTCGTCACTGCTTAGCAGATCTATGGGCAGTGAGCCCTTTTCAAGCAAGTTCAAAAAGTCAAAGATAAAGAACAAAGTGAACAAAGTAGGGCTAGCAGCAATGTACAAAACAAAACAAATTGTTAACCTTACTGCCCACTAAGCAAGGATAGGTTTTGGCTACTGAATAAGTTCAAAGCTGGGCTCTCTAGACAAAACCAAAGCAGCCTTTATATATAGATCTGAGTCCGGGGCCATGCCATGCCTTTTTGCCACTCTGACAAAGTAAACAAAGCTAACTTGCCACTCATGGCACATAGAAATCACCTGTCCTATTTCTTTGCCTCGGCCTTTGGCTTTTTCACGACTTTGATACTGTTTTTGAAAAGTCTTCCTTTGAAATTAGAAGCATTTTAACCAGCATCTGAAGACCTCAAGCTCAAAACAAACTAACAAAATAGACAAAGTAGGAGTGGAACACCCTTCCACTGGCTAGGAGCCAAGAGTGCTTTGGAGCCTGACGGCTCCTCGGTTAGCTAGCATCGGTTTTATGATAACCATTAGTAAAAGACATGACTCCAGACCATTGATCCCATGTCAATAGGAAAGTTAACCTAGTCAGATAAAGCAAACAGAGTAGATGTTCATAGCTGATTGGCAGACTCAACCAAGACACACCAAGCCAAAGATCGCACCATGCTTTTTGTCAAGAAAAAGCAACGTTTCAGGACGTCTAAAATATTGGTCTTTTTATCCTGACCATAACTCTAGCCAGGGAAAGTGTAATGAAGTTGATAAAGCAACTTGCCAAGGTGTGATTGGCTAGATGCCTAGCTTTTGATTGCTAGGCAACAAGTGACAAGTTGACAAACAGGGATTTCAATTCAACTAAAGGTTTTCAAGCACTAGAACCGGTAGATCCTAGCATAGAGAGTCTTTGCTGAATAGGTTTGGCCTGAACAAAGGGAAACGAAGCAGCATTTGAGCTTTGTTCGCTAGCCAGCTCATGATAGCATTGCAGAGTGGTTTCAAACCTTCTTTAATGTCCTGACTAGGTACAAGGTTTAATCTCACAATGTATACAACATGAATGAAACAGGATTCAGGATAACATAGGCAAAGATCAAAAGATTATTACTAAGGATTTTAAAAGGTAATCTTACCTTATTAGCTTTAACAATCGTGAATTGGTTACAGTCATCAAATGCGTAACGGCCAATGGTTTTATCTTACCTCATATGGTTATCTTGTCTGGCAAAGTACATCAAAATGATTAATTCTTCAACACTAATATGCTTGACCGCTACCTGCTTGCTGTATCAAAAACAGAATACTCCAACAATGAATTAAGTTTTGATTGAGTTCAGCACTTTTAAATTCATAGCTTAGTACAATAGGTTAGCACCCATAGACTACTCTTGCTTAATAGCTACGGCTCTGACCGCATTTACAAATTTGTTACCTACCGCAATCAACATCAGATTGTTATGTTTTGCTTTTTCTCTCACGCTATTCATTTCTTTCAACTATTTGCTGTAGTTCTTTTTCAACCACACAAGCATTATCACAAAGAAGCTATCAATCAAGCCATTTGCACTGGCTGTTAAAACTTCAATAAGCTAGAATTTCTAGCTTTTCTGATTAATATACACAAAAAAACCTTCAATCAACATTCTATTCTTTTTTCTTTTTGCAAAATTGGCTTGATAATCTACAACCTTGAAGTTGCCCTGGCTTGGTTGCAAAAGTATGTCTCACTAGCTCCCAAAATGCCTTTCTCTTTTTCAAATAAATCTTTGCAAAAACATAGCTGGCTGGCTACTTCTTTCTCAATCTGTACTTTGCAAAGGCAAGGAAAGGAGCTAGAACAGCTAGGTTTGCTTAACAACGTACAGAAAAAAAATAGATCAATTTGTTAAAAGTGGCATTGCTCAAGCTATCACAGGGGAGCTGATAGCAAAAAATCTAATCAACACCAAAGCAGCAAAGATTGCGCAAGCTATCTGGCAAGGAAAAACAGAAAAATAGACACAAAAAAATAGGGTAATAATTACTCAAATAGTTAGGAAGATGGTGCGTAATAAAAAAAATGCTGTAATTGAGTAAGCTTGAGAAAAAGAAGCTAGAGCGCAAGAACAAGCAACAAAAAAAGCAAAAAAGGAAGTAGCAAAGACTGAAAGGCGACTAGCCAAACTAGCAGGTAGACATTGTAGGCAACAAGGAAAGGAAGCAGAATCAGTTATAAGAAAGCTAACCAAAGCAAAACAGGCTGCATAAAGGTTGCAAGAGCAAAAACCTCTAGCAAAAGCTAAAGAAGTAAGGAATAGCCGGCTAACTTAGGTTATTCAGGTATGTCTTTCTACTGAACGTTGTCAGGTAACATTGCTAAGTACTGTTGCCAGGTAGCCTAGCAAAGCAGCATTGTCAGGTAGCCTTGCCAGCAGGTACTATTGTCAGGTAGCTTTATCAGGCAGCATTGCCAGATAGCGTCATCAGGTATTCTTGCCAGGCAGCATTGTCAGGTAGCATGGTCAAGTACCGTTATCAAATAGCGTTGTCAGTACTTGTAATACTGCCTTCATATATCAATGGTATTCTACGTTTGAGACGGTGTTTGCCTTTGAGATGGCAGCCACCTCGCGAAGGCGAGGTGGCTCGGTCGCAGAGTGAAACTCTGCTAACCGAGGGGGTACGTACCTACGGTACGTACTTCCCATTGGCCGGATTATCTCACTCTCGCTTGGTTCGGTTCCTTCGCATCGACCAGCACCCCTGAGAGCCGCACACTTTTGGCGGGGCGTTGGTGCTGTGGCTCAATTCCTCCAAACCCGAGGTGACGAACCCAAGCTTTTTGCCACGCAAAGGAACGGTATCGGATTGAATACGGGGACACGGATTCGGGCAGCTCTCGAACCACTTGATGCGCCGATACTTTGGTGTCTCGTATGGGCACCGATCAGAGCTCTAAAGAGACATCAAATCATCAAGAATGAGACTGATGTTCAGTGTAGCGCCGGTCCCATGCTACCGTATTCATTACCTGGGACAAGGCTGCTCACTCTCTGTTCCGTGCCGATTACAATGGAGGAAGAAATCAAGGCTGAGCATAACTGAACAATTACGCTGCGGTCATCTCTCTGGAACCTCTTCAGGACCCAGCCTCCCTGAACTATTTAAAAAATTCGATGCGACATTTCATTCATCGTATCAAGGCCCAGCTAAGTTCAACGGGAAGTCCGTACGGAGTTGAGTGGGGACTCAAATGATAATACGGTTCAATATCATGCCGGTCAATGGTATGATCTGGCCAGATACAAAGCCACGGTAGATGCCCAGTACCCTTGTACGGGTGGCGCCAACGCTCGATCAGCCCTCGCGGATGGTTTCCGACGAGTAGCTATACCCCGAATCCTCAGTTGTGATAGCAGCCAACAATGGTCAGACTCTTTGCGGTCTCGTTGACGCTCATTTGGCTGGAAGCCGTTGTGGCGTTGCCGCTTCACCACAAATCAGAACGTAGTTTTCTTCATAAAAACGAGCATGCTCCTGGTGGTGCGTTTCGCTTCCTCCCAGTCAACTGGCGCTGACTGGTAGGGATAGATCAATGTCTGAGCGGGCAGATGAACCGTCATCCTGAGGGCAAAGGGAAGAATATCGAGGTCCGATGGACTGAAAACAGTATGTCCCTCGCACACGATCCACCAGTGGCCGAGCAGAATCTATTGCCTGACACTCTCGCTTTGCAGCAGTAGCAAACATCCCGTTCAGACCATTGCTGATTCAAGATCGACCGTTAGGTGGACTCTCGAGACGGAGCGAGAGTGTTTCCGCTTCCAAAGTAAAGGCCGGTATGTCCAGAAGTCCTCGCCATCAAAGTATATTTCGATATCCTCAGCTTGATGCCGACCATACCACCCGGACGGGCAAAGCGAAAGACTCTGAGGGTTTAGTAAAAGATGTACCTGCTCTCGGATGGAGAACACCTCGGACCTGGGATCAGATCGATGACAAGGGTAACATCTCAAAGAAGGCAAGACTCCAAGCTCGGTCGGAGCCGCCTGACTGGCAGTCCATCTACAATCTGAATCGCGACGAAGCTTTAGAGTATGGGAGGGACTTCAATGCGCCGGGACGTGAGGCCGAAAGAGACCGGCTCGAAAAGAATCGAGGCAGCCCCGAAGAGACTGACCGATTCAAAAGACTGAAAAAAGCTTACAAAGTTTACAAAGCGGCGGAATACCAGCTGAAAAAGGCCAAGAATCCCAAAGAAAAAGCTCCAGATCTGACCCAAAAGCAAGGGGAGGCGCTTCGCCCATTCTTCAACGCCTATCAGAAAGAGTTTGTCAAGCGCTACAGCACGGCGGAACTGAACGCGTTCCGGAATGGCCAGGGTGATCCCAAAATCCAGGGTCGCTTCAACGAACTCTACAAACCCGCCATGACTTTTCACAATTGGGATCGAAGGATGCGAAGGCGAAGGGAACAGGTCGCGCCGGAGTCTGGCCTTTATAGTCCTGAACAATTGAAGAAATTGGAGAATCTGTATCGGAATATTAACACCAATTACCGGAAGCACATCCGGTACCGAAATCATTATGTGAATGGAGAGGAAGTACAAGCCACGCAGGCAAGACTTCGCTCCGGTCGGGGGACCCACGCCGAACTGGAGGAATTTCGTGATCTCGAACGAGCCCACAAGGCGGTGACGAATGCTCAACGCAGTATCAAAAAGATGGGCCGATTGGTGCAGATTGAATTCGATAAAGGATTACAAAGTAACGTTCAAGAATTGGAAAAATATCGTCATGACTACAATGAGTATCGGAAAGAGTTTGGAGGACCCCATAACAAGCAGCGAAGGGCCGACCTGGAAGCTGGTCGCGGTCCTGCCGACGTTCTGGCACGGTATCGAAGTCGTCGTCCGGGCTATCTTGCCTACATCACTCTGTACAGCGAGTCCTGGGAGCAAGCGAGGAAGAAATCAGCCGATGATGAAGAGGACCTGGATGACGATAATGACATCGACGAAGACAAGATGGAGATAAAGGCCTTTGGCCGGATGAGATATTTTCGGCCAACCTACAAGCATCAGAAACAGGTGCGACAGGACAGCGCCGAGCTCGAGCACAATGACTTCCGGTTTTCCATCGTTGATGGGAAGGCCAGTCTTCAAAACTCCGCCAAAGATGTCCCCATTGCTCCAGACGTCGTTGGGAGTCAGGGACTCGTCAACAATCTGCAGATGTCTCGGTTCTCTCCAAGTGACCCGCTTCAAGGCCAGGGTGAGTTGATGTCTTCACGCGTCCCGGCGAGGGGTTTAAAGGAGATGGCAGAGAAGCCTTTATTAACCTCTTCGCAAGATCCAAGTGGTTCGAATCCCCGACTGGGTCGGTCAATGGATCGGAGAATCAAACCCTATAACTGCGTTCAAGATGTGAGCGCTCACTCGGAGGAGTGGTCGGTCAGTTTGCTTACAAAGTGTTCCCTCGATGATAGGGTACAACCACCCAAGACAAATGCGCGACAGCCGCCAACAACCATTTTGCACGAGCGGTAGGAAACTGGAATGCTTTCAGATCGAGAGTGTCTCAAACATGGAAGAGCATCACGCCAACGGGACGTGACGTCTCCAATACTCTCAACGGCGCACTGTTTCGCGCGGTCCAACCCCCGGTGTTCCCTCGAATGGGGACACGATTGCCATCCACAGCGCTTGTGGTCCCGCGTTGACAGAGTGACGGATGTTCGACACATGCTGGAATGACCTCTACCACCTCCAGTTTCATCTGTTTCCGGATTGGGTTAACTAGACCTCCTCTGCCCATCCGAGGAAGAAGAGTCAAAGTCTGGATCTGCAGCCGGGCGGGTAGAAGTTGGAGCGGTTATGATGCTTATAAGTGTTTCGTCATCAGGACCACGAGGGATTCTATTAAGTATCTGAGGACGCTGCATGGGCATACAGATGACTCGAGAGAAGGAGCTACGGTGAATGTCAATACGGTCGCCATCAGAGTGACGAAGCATCTTCATCGTCATCAGAATCATGAAGGTCAAGAGAAAACGTCGCCGTCGTCAGCGTTGCCGAGGATCATGAAATGGGTCGGAACAGATGCAAGGCGCGCTGCTGCCCGTCAGTTCTGTGGCGACTCAAGACCCGATTTGATTCTGGCGATCATACCGAGCCTATCTGGTGTCTTAGAGAGACAATACTTAGCGAGTCTCCTGGCTCGTTCAGAAGACTCTCGAATAGCTTCCTAACTAGCCTGAGCCACGGGAATAGCCGTTGCCTGCGCATGACCTCTTATTTTTAAAAAAAAGCTAGGACCAATCAGACAACTCTGTTCAAAAGGCTCGAGGTGCCCTGGTTTGAAGAAGGCAATAACAACGCTAGACGATACTAAGCAGAACGAATATCCAGAATACAAATAAATAAACAAACAGTAAACAATCAAGTTGATTGACAGCCGTCAAAGCTCCCGGAGCCTTGATAAAGTAACTGTTCTGACCCGTTCACCTCCATTGCCCATTCGCGAATGGGCCGACCCGTTGACGAATGGGTCAACCCATTCACTACTGGGCCCGACACTGAATGGGTCGACCCATAGGGTTAGGGTTATCAACTCGCACACATACACGCACACTGACCTACCTAATTGCGCACTCATTATCAAGCTCACTGTTGCGCTCACTATAGCATCCACTGTCGCATCCACTGTCGCATCCATTGACACCCGCCCTGTCGCCATTCATCGGTGCGCAGCTTGTCGCAATCCACCAGCACGTTCCCTGTCGCTATTCAGCGGCGCTCTCCTTGTCTCCATCTACCGGCGCGCGCTTCCTGTGGCTATTGACCGGCGCGCTCCCTGTCTTCATCTATCGGCACGCTCCCTGTCGCATCCATTGGCACATACCCTGTCACCATTCCTCGGCGACCTCCTTGTCCCCATTCATCGACGCGAGCTCGCTGTCGCTTTTCACCAGCGCGCTCCCTGTCGCATCCATTGACACAGCTTTATCAACCCACGTGAGCTCACCGGAAAGCCATCTGAAGCTGTACATCATATCTAGCATCATGGAACCGGTTGTCGCTTTCAATGACCAAACCACACGAGCTTTCCTTGAATGGATCCAAAGACCAGAGCACGTCAATCGCTTTCGAATGACCTTCAATCAACGAGCTCGCCTTGTCTTTTACTGCCTGAATCCTGATTATAAATGCGCGAATGAAGCGGAACGACTCTTGAAGCAACGGTCAAAAGAATACATGCTGCTGGAAGGCCGCCTCTACAAGAAGTCTAGCGCCCGGCATCCAGAAGCACGTCTGGTAATATTGGAAGAAGAAACCCTTGGCACTATCATTCGCATTCATCAGCAACTCGGCCATGCTGGATACAAGAAGACCTACGCAAGGTTTGAAAGAAAATGCTATGGGATTACTCGTGGTGAAGTGGAGTGGATGGTGGCCCGATGTCAAAACTGCGTCACCAATCGTCCTTCTACAACTTGGGCCCCCCTTCAACCCATTGAGGTTGAGAAGACATTTGAACACGTTCAGACTGACCTCATTGATATGAAGCACGAGCCTAGTGATCAATTCAAATGGCTTCTACATGCGAAGGACCATTTCAGCAAATATTCATGGCTTTATCCGTTGAAGAGCAAAGAGAGTGAACCTATTGCTCGAGCTTTGGAAGAGTGGCTGATGGCATTTGGGCCACCCAAAATCATCCAATGCAACAATGGCAAGGAGTTCAGAGGTACGCTGCTGTTGGTATTGAAAAGGCACGGTATCAAACTCATCACCAGCAATCCAAGATTTCCTCAGACTCAAGGCCTCGTGGAACAGGCATATGGCGTAGTGGAGAACAAAATCAAAGCTTAGAAGATGAAGAACAGGTCGACAAAGTGGCACAAGGCCTTGTTAGAGGTAACATTGGCCATCAACATGCAGGTTCACTCCGCGATGAATCAAGCACCCTACAACGTCGTCTTTCGACAACTGGTTAACTCCGCTGCGTGGATACCCAGGCAAGAGCGACAAGTAGAACCACTGTCAGTTATGTCTTGGTTCCATTGGGTACCGCATACGCTCAAAGCTCAGCAGCATTAGAAGATGAATCCAGCATCTTGAGCGAATTACCTTCCTTCAACTTCAATTTGATTTCAGAACACTCACACATTCATGCTCTATCTATCTCTCGCTCTCGAGCATCCAGTTTACTCTCCCGTCCCCGCTCTCAAGCTTCTAGCACTCGCTCTCGATCATGCAACACCCGATTTTAACCACATATTTCTTGTTCTCGCTCACGCGTCTTTCGCTCTCAAGCATCAAGCCCACTCTCCTGCCCTCGCTCTGAAGCGTCCAGCACTCGCTCCCGACCATCTCAGACTCGCTCCCACGCTCGCTCCTGGCCATCTCACACTCGCTCCCCCGCTCGCCCTTCCCCATCTCACAGTCGCTCCGGCCCATCTCAAGCTTGCTCTCGGCCATCTCACACTCCCTCCCACGCTCGCCCTTCCCCATTTCACAGTTGCTCCGGGCCATCTCACACTCGCTCTCACATTTGCTCCCACGCTTGCCCCTCTCTATCTCACAGTTGCTCCGGGCCATTTCACACTCGCTCTTACATTCGCTCCCGGTCATCTCACACTTGCTCTCAAATGTCTACCACTCCTCCCCGAGCACCCAGCACTCCGTCAATAGATGAAGAAGAGGAGGAACTGTTTACTCAAGAGCTTGCTCGATTGAAAGCTACAAATGGGATTGCTGAACCACTATGGGTGGAGAAATTCGGTGCTGCCCTTCCTGCTGCACAGCCTTTTCTTCGTGCTCGAGCGCTTCAAGTTGAAAGACAGATTCAAGATGATGAGAACGCAGTAAAAGAGGATGGTTTTGATGAAGAGAACGATGCAAGAGGTCAGAGAAGCGCTATTGAAGAGGATCCGCTTCTACAAGACGTCCGGCATCGGCAGGCTAAATTCGGACAGGCAATGTCGCGGAAGTAGAACAAGAAATGGACGGTGGATCAGTTTGATGAAGGAGATATCGTGGCATTGAAAATTCCCCGCGAACTTCGTACATCAACTGACAACTTGCGTATCTTCTCCGTGGTTGTCAGTTGCCCACACAAGAACATCTACGAGCTGAGGTGTAAGCACGGCACCCTTAATCGTAAGTTTCCAACCAAGAACCTTGAGCGCGTGCTAGACACTGTTGCTGAGGGGATTACCATCCCTCCTGCCAGTGAACTCATCACGTTGGCACAAGCAGCAGAACGGAAGTCTACAAGCGAGCGAGTCCGCATCTCTTATCAGTGCAAAGGGGATTGCACAAGTAAGAGATGTCGATGTTACAAAAAAGGGCTTCAATGCAGCGTTCACTGTCACACGGACGATCATCACTGCCAAAATCTATCCAACCTCTCAGAACGGACGCAAGTGGGATTGAAAGACAATAGAACAAGGAAGAGACAGCGTGGTGATACTATTGGAGATGCGATTGTGGTGGAGAGATCACGATAAGTTTGGGCAGGACTAGCGAATGGGTCGACCCATTCACTGTTGGGCCCAGTGGTGAATGGGCAGTGTGGGTGAACGGGTCAGAACATAACCATTGCGAGAGAAACACATGAAAATCAAAACACAAAACCAGTACAAGTGTAACGCAAACGAGTACAAAATCACAATAGCTCACAAAAAACAAACACGCCTGTACGGTGGTTGCGGCCAGCGTCAACCCATCAACACCCTCCGTCTCTTTCCGCTGCAATGTCCATCATGCTCCTTTCCTTCCTACTTTTTTCTTGCCCATTCCGGCTCTCCGTTCCTCCCCCACCCCAACTGCATCATCAAAGCCACCGCTAAGCTAAGCGAATTGGCTCGCCACCGTCAACACCCCCGTCAAGCACTCGACCCACTTATGATCCTTGGTGATAACATCTCTGATAGCGGCGAGCTGCTCTCCCTTCGGCTTCCCCGCACCCTTTCCAACAATGTTGAACACACTCCTTGCGCGAGAGCCAGCTGTTGCGGCAGCTCTTGCGACTCGAGTCCCCATGTGTATGAAGAAGCGGATGAGCAAGCCCGCGAGAAGCGGAACAACTCGTTTCACGAGAGGTTTCTCGAGATGCTGCTCGGTCGAGACGTCGTCCACCGAATCGGAAGACTCTGTTTCATCCGATCGCCTCATGATTGTCTTGAATTTCTCGCGTTGCTGCGCGTCCATAGTTGTAACCATGGAATCAGCGTACCGATCGATGAATGCGTCGTCTTCGAATTTAGCGTCCACGGATGGGTCGAATGGAAGATCGGACGGCCAGAATTGCATGAGCTCCTCGTCGGCCAGGACGTCGTCAGAAAAAAAACCAGAGGTGTAAGTGTTGGCGAGTTCGATGGGCATTGCCATCGACACGAGCCCGATGCATTTCCCCATTCTTCCCACTTTTGCCTTCTTTTCCTCGTCAACTTTGTTGTTGTTGTTGTCCTTGGCGGGGGGGTTCTTGTTGTCTCCTTCTGCTTTCCGATCTTCGTCCTTAGGTTGCGCAACAACGCACTTGCCGTCGGGGCCTTTGGACTGGCCCTCCCCGCAGTTAATTTCTGGGGGAGAATTGGCATCGTGGGGGTTCTTCGGTGCACACTTTCCATCCGGCCCTTTGGACTGGCCTTCGCCGCAATCACCTTCCGGTTGAGAATTGCCATCGTTGGCATTCTTCGATGCGCATCTTCCATCTTCCCCTTTTGATTGGCCTTCGGGACAACCTTGATCATCCGGCTCACACCTCTTTTGAACCCCTTTGGACGACTGGCCCGGAGAACAACCGGTATTCTCGGGAGGATGGCCAAGCTTGCAAGGGATGAATTTACCCTTGGCGGCACCTTGGTGGGTCATCAGACCGCAAAAGAGAATCTCTCGATGTCCCAAGGCATCCTTTCCGACATGGAAGACGATCCGATGTTCGCCGGGGTGGAATCCATCCCAACCGATGGGGTATTCCTGGATAGCACCACTTGCGATTCGATTCGGATCGTTGCAGACAGAGGGCGCCTGGTGCCAGTAAATCGCGTCCGAGTTGAAGTAGGCGTGGGGATATTTTCCCTGACCAAGTTGGCCTGGAAAAGAATGATGGCTGATCAGTCTTTGGACAGGATGGAAAGGTCGTATGGGACGATGGAGTGGTGGGGTTGTAGGGCTAACAAAAACAAAAGAAAGGGAGACCGTATGAAGGTAGAGGAAGTTTTTCAGAGAGCAACGAAGAATCAGGGTAGGTTTGACTTACCTTTACTCAGAGCGGCTGTGGCAGTCGCCACGGCAGCGGCTACTTCAGCATGTAAGAAGAACCGGAGACCTTGCCCTGTTCAAGTCACGCCCAACTTAGCACAACGTCGTAAGCTGGTGAACACCAGCTTGAGGTGAACACCATGACAACGAAGATCACTTCAACGCATCTGTCTGTTCTTACCCTGAAGACCACAGCGATACCCGCTCGGTGGAGTTTGCTTATGTGGATTGGGCTGCGAAGAACCAGCCCTCTTGACCAGTCCGAGCAAGGGAGCAGGCAGCTCGAGGCGGCTCGGCGTTTGAAGAGCAACCATGGTCTCTTCTTTGGACACTCTTCGCTCGCTTCATCGTCTCGATGGACAGTCAGACTCGGACCAGCCACTCTC
>QQTW01000850.1_pt1 | contig 20233 bp, 19 predicted proteins | sample 1904831 | NCBI WGS metagenome assembly QQTW01 (sample SAMN09435610, study PRJNA476489) | Subsurface metagenome, whole genome shotgun sequencing project. | reverse complement strand
CCGGAATCCGACTCGTCAAACGGATCCTCCGCGCCCTCCGTGCCCTCTATCCACTCCCTCAACACCCGCCCAACCGAATCCCAATCCAAACCCCAACAAGCCCCAAACGCCCTCACCCTCATCAGCGACTCAGCAAAACTGCTCAAAGCCCAGGTCACCAAGCTCTCCCTTCTCATCCTAAACAAACCATACACCCCCAGCGCCATCAGCAAGATCCTCCGCGACATCTCTACAGGATGTCTACCTGCCTTGATGACTGCTACAGACCTAGTTCGGGAAGATGAAGACGGGCGGATATTGTGTAGCAGTGTCAGGACAACTATCCGGAGGTTATTTGGCCAGGTTACGAATCTGGTGAGGGAGATACCGCTGCGGCAAGAGGATGTGGATGCTGTGAGGGATGCTGATAAGAGCACTTTGGCTTCGACAGCGATGGTGTGGGGGACTTGTGATTTGTTGGTTGGGCTTGGGGAGACGGGGTTGGTGGGGATTGTGGTGAGGCAAGCGCTGGAGTATAGGGATCTGCTGAAGGATGCTATTGATGAGTTGAAGGAGTGGATAGAGGGCACGGAGGGCGCGGAGGATCCGTTTGACGAGTCGGATTCCGGAGAGGATGATTTTGGGTCACTGAATATCATTTCTAAAGAGAACCCGATATTACGAGCACAGGTAGAGGGCATTGTCAAGAAGCTACAGCACGTCGACCTGATATATCCGCCTATCATCAAACGGAGGTTGAGACGATTTCCTCCTGTTGTGTCTGCTGGAGAGAACAAGCAACGCAAGGCCAACCTTGCAGTGCTGGATGAAGTTGTGGGTACGCTGAAACTGATTCCGGAGGAAGTCGATGAGCTTGCGGCCGCCTGCTACCAGGGAGATGAAGACGAGATAAAGTCACAAGTTGCGAGGGTATGCGAGCTGGCTACCAAAGCCATGGAGAGATTGAATTTGAATTGGCAGGGTGAGACCGATGAGTTTACAGCGTGGTCGGGGAAATGGTTACAGGCCATGGAGTCATCATGATCAGGATAGAACTAGAACGCATAACGTCTGCAGTCCTTGGCCGCTGTACATATCTTCCGTTGGACTTACATGCAATGATCTACTCTATAGAAGGACGATTTGTACTGGAGCAGTTCCACTATTGGATGCCCCTATCATACGAAAGTGCGACGGTTGTCCCAGATGGTGGGACTGCATTGCGGGAGGACACAAAGGAACATTTACATTCATGCCTAAAGTATTTCAAAAATTTGAACGGACAACAACCGTAAGTCGTACTTGATCGACTCGGAACCTCGCAACTTCATTCTGAGCCCATCAATGGTGGATGGTTCCCAGGGCAAGGTTGGCCAGATGTTTTGGAATTAGCGTTCCTCGGCGGACACGATGTGGGGGCAGCCATTGACGCAATAGTCAAAGCCCTGTATACTTCTTGACACAAGTGGTTTGACACAAGATTGGATCTCTGGAAGCTGGACATTGCAATGACAGTCCAACGCCAGCGAACCTCAGTGTAGAGACTGGTTGCGTGCCTCCATTACCTTCCCCAAGCCTCTCCCGTCTCCACCGAGCCGTGCGACCACCATGGCCTTCCCACGACCTCAAACCCCCCTATGTACATTTCTCTGCACAACCTGCCTCCGCTCCCTAAGCAGACCTCGATTCCGATCCTCTGGCCAACCCATCAATCCAAAAGGGAGTCCCAGTCCCAGCCCCAGCGCAAGGCATCCAACACGACGACCCTACCACTCCACCCCCCACCCTCAAGACAAACAAGCCAGCCCTCTAGACGGCTACTACAAGCGTACGTCCGTCCGTCCGTCCTCTCTACAAAAGCCGCCCCCCACCAACCCAAACCCTAGTCTAACCAACCCAACAGTCCTCCTCGACGAACCCCTCACAAAACCCCACCCAGCCCCCACACCCGCCACCACCACCACCGCCGTCCCCACCCCACCAAACACCCCACCCCCCAAAACCGACCGCGAATCCCGCATCCAGCAAGCGCGCGTGGTATTCGGCTCGCGACTAGCGGGGCCCGGCAAACGGCAGGCGGAAATCGCGCAAGCGTCGAGCCTGATAGCCGGCGTGCTGGTGCCGCCGCGGCCGGAGGAACCGGATAATTGCTGCATGTCCGGCTGCGTGAATTGCGTGTGGGACAATTACCGGGATGAGTTGGAGGAGTGGGCGAGGAAGAGTCATGAGGCGAGGGTGGCGAGTGCGAGGGCGCGGGGTGAGGGCGGGAGTGGGAGTGTGGATGATGATGGGGGTGGGAGTGAGACGAATTGGGGGACTGGGTTGGGGATGGGGACGGGGACTGGGGCCGAGGATTTGTTTGGTGGGGTGCCGGTGGGGATTAGGGAGTTTATGAGGACGGAGAAGAGGTTGAAGGAGCGACATGCGAGGGAGGGGACGGTGAGGGGGTGATGGCTTGGGTATTATGGGTGATATATGGGGACGGTTGATGCATATTTCGAACATCCTCCGCCAATATGTAGCCTTGTAGATATGTGAGTACAGCAGCGTCATCTCGTGTACGTGTCAGGGCCAGAGAGATTGTGATGTGCATGATTCGACATCTCATTGAACAGCACGTCTGTACTAGCTCCATAAACCGCAAGCATGCAACATGACATATCTTGAAGCCTCTGGCCGAGCGCTCATTGCTTCAGAACCTACTTCTTCGGCGCCGCAGCCTCCTCCGCCTTCGCCTTCGCCCTCTTCTCCCTAACGCCCACCAACCTGGCATCACTCCTCGCATCTCTAAGCTTCCTATAAGCCCCTCCTTCCTCACCCTTACCCATCTCGCTCCTCTGAACCTCGCCAATAGCCGCCTCAAGCGCAACGTTCTTGATCGGCAAGCCGTGGCCCAACTTCCTCACCACCTTATCAGCAGAAGCATCCTTGTGCGCATCGACCTCCTCCTTCGAGCTGTCGAGCTTCTTGTGTTGGCCGGATACTCGTGGGAACAGGATGAGTCGTGCGCGGTACGCCTTCAGGCGCTCGACGTTCGCGGTGAGGGATTCGGTGGAGAGGTTTGCGCGGCGGGGGTCGACGGAGATGCCGATTGTAGGGGCGAGTTTGCGGGGGATGCCGGCTTCCTGTAGTTACGAACCCTGGATTAGAAGGCTTCAGAGAAATATGCGGAGATGAGGATGACCCACCTTCAGTTCTGTGAGTGAAAATCCACGGCCGGCTCGCACGCGGCGGTTGTATTTGATCGTTGGGCATCGCACGATGGGTCGGAGCTTGTCGACTGGGCGAGGTGCCACAGCTGCGGCTTTCGTGAGACGTGCATTTCTACGCCGTTGCTTGCGTCCCGGCTGCGGAGAGTAGTGTCAATGTATTGTTCTTGAGCGCTAGGTTGGTGGTCAACGTAGGCGGAGGAGTAGGTTACCTGGTCGAAGTGGACGCGGACGCGGCGCTGCCAATCCTTTCGGAAATCTAGGATAGTCAGTGACCGATCTATAGGTGGCCCAATCAATGTATCCTCACGGTTATGCTGAATCTGCTGGTTGTGCTTGATCGTCTAGTTGTTCGCCATGACTGTCAGCCAACCTTCCTCGAGAGAGCATATTGTTTGCGAACTCTTTCCAGGAGATAAAAAGGCCACAGGAGAGATCTATCGTACCATCTTTGCGATTGGCGATCAATTTGTCGTTGTTGGAATCGCAGATTACAGTTCAAGGTCAAACCTCGAAATTCGCTTATCCGCTCGGTGTGGGAGCCTCAACTTTGTTCGCTTAGGCCCTAGCCCTACGACTACTACGGCAACACTTACGCGTTCGGGAAGCGCAAATTCGAAAGACCAGTTGGTGGTCGAATGTTACTTTGCAATTCTCTTGCGGTAAATTGAACCGTACTTCGCACTTTGACAGAGTGCAAGCTCTGCCTTGAAAGTTTTGAATTCGTGCACTCACTTCCATGTGAATATCTCAGAGCCAGCAAGCTCGATTAGATACAGCATATTTGCAGCCAGCAAATGAGAGCAGATCTCTATAAATCATGAAAATACCCTGGGCAGGATGATAGCAAGCGCCCAAAAGCAAAAACCATTCAGATACCGTGTCACATGTCCCTTAGGCTTCCAAGACAAACCCCCTAAATCCTCACGCAACCGGGCTGCCCCAGCTACCAATGCCCAGTCCAACGCCCTCGCTCATCTTAACTCTCTTTGCATGATCCATATCTCTGTTGACATCATCGTCAACAAACTTCCTTTTATCCGCATGTCCCGTCATCCCCGGCTTCTTTACATGACCGAAGAGCTTCCCTTGCATAAGTGCACTTGAAGTGAGTGCCTTAGACGGCACGCCGATAATCTCAGGTCTTCGTGTAGGAGAGCGGCGGAGCATATGGGTCGCCGCTTGACTTGCTTGAGACTGAGGTATGTCTTCGTCCGTGTAAGCTTCCTCCTCGTTATCTGACGCAGAAATGGTGCTATCCCGATCTTCCCGACTGCGCTCCGTTCCTGCGCGAGCCACCTGGGCTGGTGGAGCAGATCTGCTGTAGGCGACGTCTAGAGTGACCCTATTAACGGGGGTGAAGACCGGACTATCAGCGGTCACAGGTCTCGAACGAGACGGCGTCGTCGGTAGGGAAGAAAGGGAATGAGTGCCACGAGTATGGCCGAGATGCAACTTCGAAGCATGATTCTGTAGCGGTGTCGACGGTACTGACATTGTCTCTCCATTGAGAACCTGGTCAGCGGCCAGAAGGGCGGCAAACGGATCCTGTCGGTTACTACCAGCGCCTCGTAGTAAAGCGTTTGAGCGTGCACCGTGGCCAACGCGAGGCGTAGATTTCGGGTACGGGGTTGTCACTTCATTCCGATTGGCGTGAGCGACAGACAGCGCTCCAGAGCTGCGGATCTGGTTGATATGATCACGGTTCTCTCTAATCCGCTGACGCAGTCGTTGATTTTCTTCGTCTGTATCATAAATCTTACTCTCTTGATGCATGATAACCTTCTTGGCGCGGCGAAGTCTGGCTACGAGGCCTGCGTTGATCTTCTCTAATTGCTCGCAGCGCTTCTGGAGGGTACTGTCGATGAGACACGATGGAGATACGTGTGGCGTTTGATGTTGAGCTGATAGGGACGAATGATCGAATCTTCGACGTTCGGGTCTCTGCAAGACATCAACCTCGCGACGGGTCATTTCATGCTCCACAGCTGCCCGCATTGCAGACTCCGAGGTCTCGATGCTGAGAAGTTGGTGTTGCAGCTTGTAGTGAGCGGAAGACATGCGAGCTTCCGTAAGCGCAGGGACAAGTTCATTGATGATCGTGCGGAGTTCGCTTTCTGAGGCATTGTTGATCTGCTGGTCCGATGGAAGGCGAAGAGTAGTGGCCTTGATCGAAGTCTCGGAACGATGTAGGGGCGCACCGGCTTTCAGTGTTGCCGGTGGTGAAGCTAGAAGAGATGCTGTGGAGGGCTCGCGATGGTTGACGGGAGATATTGGCTGTGTAGGCAGCTGCGTCGATGGCGGAGGAGTCATCTCAGAAGATGAACGTGGGGCGGGCGAGAGATGGCTCCTCTGGCTACCACGCGATGGTTTCAGGTTGTCATGATGGACAAAAGGTGCGGTGGTCGGTTGACTTGGAAGAGAAGCGGACTGTAAAGTTGGAGTACTCGGAGATGGAATGTTGCTGCCGATGATCGGTGCGGCTTCTGATGTCGGAGAAGTCATGGTGCTTTAATGTGAATGAGTTTGTACTGAGAGGTCGATCAATTGGACAAGTGCCTGTCGATTTAAGATGAGCTCAGCTCAGCTGGGTCCGGTAGGTCGCACAGAAATGTTGAAGTCGCACGAACAATAGCGATATTGCAACGGTTCCTGATATTATTGTTTGAATGCGCAGACTGTCATTCACCTGACGTGTTCCGAAACACGGATCGACTTAACTCGGATGTGCTGTCTCAAGTGTCTTGATTGAGCTGCCCTTGAGAATTCAGATAGTGCGCAGTCGCAACAAGATGCATCTCCGGTGTGAGGAGTTCTTTTCTTTGCGGTGATGTTTGAGCCTCAGTCAGACACACAGGTCGGGCCTGAGGTTGTGGAGAGGAGGTTGGTTGCTGTCTGAGGTAGGTCGATTTAATCGATAGGGACATGGCTGGTAAGCATTGTGATTGGCTCGGAAACAAGCGACATCCGAATTCGGCTAGCTAGTTCTGATGGGCGCCTATACTATCATCATCAGGACATCTTCCTACAACTACAAATTATATCTATATGGCGGATATCGTTTCCTTTGCGTTTTGACACCAGCCAAGTGGGGAGTAACAGACCAATTCCTGTCTAAAAGGGACTAGGGGATCCCCAGTTTTGAGACTCTACCGCGATGAGTTCCTAAAGAAAACAAGTAGCCTATTTCAAAAGACCATGCCTAGGTGGTAAGCCACACGAGTAAGAAAATGTAGGTATTCAAGCCTGAAGTGCCAGAGCCATAAATCCAGTCAGCAGCAGCCAGCCCAGCCCCGCCCAGCCCAGCCCAGCCCAAGGGAAACAGAACAGAACCAAAGCGCTCTTCTTATCCAAGCGCCAACCAAGCCAAGCCATACCACGCCATACTCAAACTCGTTCACGCCCACCCCACGGTAGCACAGGACCATGCCTGAGCCCTGTTGCCATTCAACGTACAACAACCGCCTCCTCAAAAAGCACTTCCACCACCGCCCTAACAGCGCCCAAAACCCCCTTCCTCTTTACTAACTCGTCGAAAACGAACCCAGCCTGTCTCAAACTGCCTCGCTCGTCGACGGCGCTCCACGACCCAGGCACGCCGACGAGAGCGGAGATGTGCGATTGAGCGTCGCCCGTCCAGTCGAAGGTGATGCGCCAGGTTATGAGGAGGGAGGGGGAAGGTTCGCGGTCGTGATGTTGGTGAAGGGACTGAGAGGTCGCGGGAGGGGGTCCGAAGAGTAGGCTTGTGCGCGGCAGGTGTAGCTGCAGGATGGGGCGAGGGAGGGGACGTTCGGTCTGGTTATCGTCAGAGTCTGAATTCGAGCCGGAGTCGGGCGTAGGTGGCGAGACTGATTGCGGAGGAGCGTTGGCGACGTTGCGCGTCCGGGCTACTTTTGCTTGCGCTTGTGTTTTCGTTCCCTGGCCGGCTGAAATACCACGGCCCTTGAGCAGACCCGGAAATTCCTCAAAACATGAAGCCCAGCACCGCGCTCGTTTCTCGCACAATTCCCAATACCGACTCGCGGCCCAGCAGATCCCTGCCACATCTCTACCCATTACACCGTCACCCTTCGCGCGGTCGCGGATCCATGTGCCGAGTTCGCGCTCGGCCCAGGAGGAGAGCGAGTGGATGACGAGGTCGGTGGCGACGTGGGTGCTTGTGTTGACGGTGAGGCTGAGAGTGAGGATGAGAAGGTAGTGAGGAGACGTGACGGTAATATCATGTTTCTGGAGGAGTTCGGTTGTTCTCGTGATGACGGTTGGGTCGGGGAGGAGAGTGCTGTTGGAAGTAAACGTCAATGGGGTGAAGACTTGGAGGTAGGGGAGTGGGTCGTCTAGGTCGATGGGGCGATAAGAGGGGAAGAGGGTGTCGGACGGTACTGATAGGAATGAGGTAGAAGGAGATGCGGGAAGTCGTTTCGAGAACGGGAGGAAGGACGACAAAAGCTGCGAGATTCGGGGTGGTTTTGGTGGAGGGGGTGCTGGCGAGTCAGTAGCTTTTCCTGTAAGAATGGATCTACCCCGGTCACCGTTAATAGTCAATACATCTGAGGAGGATGTTGACATACATAAGATGCTTGACAACCTCATCATCAGTATCTGGTAGGATGTCTGAATTCTTGGCTCTTTCAATCTCGTCTTCGCATAACGCAACATCTTCTCTTAGCTTCTGGAGCTGTGCTAGCAATTCGTCTCTTATTTCTTGCTTTTGCAGTACTTCTGGGTCCTCGACATTTGGCTGAGTTTTATCCCCCGAGGGCCTGATCACTACCTGAATATGGTTGCTAGTCCGCATCGGGTCGCTGACATGTACCTCAGGCGCTGGCTCTCTCGGCTTGAGCGGCGATGACTTGACGCCTGCAGATTTTTTCCTCAGTGGCCTACGGCTCGGACTATACAATATACCCTTGGGCGGCTCGGGTGGGGCCTCCAACCCCAACTGGGTCGGAGTCGGTGGCAGCTCTGGATCGTCCGGATTGGTGCTCGCGGACACGTCGATCCGCTGTCGTGCCTCGGAGATGCGCGCGGAACGCCTTCCTGCGCTCCCTTGAAGCTCTTGGTCCAACTGCCCATCTATAGTCTTTTGCGCCACATCTTGTGTCTCGGGTACTTCTTCTGGAGGGGAAGCCCTAATCACTGTGTCCTTGGGTGCATTGATCTCCTTAGCTGGTGACGTACCGCCAGTTGTGCTCGATCGTCTTCGCGGTGCAGCAAATATGCCGCCACCTAAACCCTGGCTTTTGCGCACAGGAGCTATTGTTCCTACGCCGGTGCTTGTTGGTTCATCGCGAGTGTCTATGTCTTCCTCCTGACGCTCTGCTGGTGTTGTAGGCTTGTCGGTACCATTCGTTCGATCTCCTCCTACATACACAGTCCGCGGTCTCCCGCGGGGAGCCTTCTGACCGAACTCTGCAAGTCCGTTACTGCGTTGCTTCTGAAGTACCCTCTCAACTGATCGCGGAGGAGGTAATAACCCGGGATTGGATCGCGCCAAACTAGCTTTCGTCGGTGACAAGAATGACGCGCGACTACCAGCTGTGATTCCATTATTGCGGCTGGGGGTCAAGCTTGGCGTATTTGACGCGTCGACGACGACCGAGTTCAATGGAGATGTTTTGCGCCGCTTCACTGGGGACGACGAGTCCATTGGACCGAGCCACATATAACAGAGCTGGCTTCAGAATGCAAGACAAGACCCCTTTCCGTATGGAGTGGAGCATGTCAAGCCTGGCGCGCAAGGACCATGTGTTGATGTCCGACGGCAGGGCAAATTAGTTGAAGGTGTTGATGATTGGCGCTAATGGCGCTTCTCGGCACCGCGATTGGGTGATGGCCTGTGCGGATATCAATGTGGCACTCATTAGGTGCCATAAGTATTGTGCTTTGATACAACAGATCTATCCGATCAGTTAAAGGTCTTTCATAACTTGAATAAAATTCTTCAAGTCTTTCTTAATAAATTTATATTATTGAACACAAGACACCAACCATCGTTTTCCAGAGAAGGAGCAAGGCATCTTAGGTATGATATGGTGTCAAGTGTGGATACTCTGGACAGATGTTAAGCGTATCTGTCCGGTGATGAATATGCATGAGTGAAACTACAAAAGGTATTTACAATGGGCTTCCCCATACTCCATTACTTATCACCGCCCCAAAACCGCTATTTGCAACCAATCTACGCCCTCCGTCTCTGCAACTTCTTCACCCACGATGCATCCCGGGTATTCAATTCCACCGCATAAGCGCTCCGCTTCCTGCTCTCATTGATATTCGCCGCCGTAATGTTCCCACACTCGGGTCTCGTCAATTGTTGACCAAAAACATCTGCGGCCCAAATAATAACACCATTCGACCATCCGAATCCCTCAACGACCTCGTACTCTCCTCCTCCACCGGCCACGTTCGTTGCGTTATCGGCGTACTTTTCGAAAATTGTGCCTTCAGCGCTTGCAGGCAGACCTTCGATCTTCGCGATGCCCTGCTCGGGAATGGCGCCGCCGGTGGCACGCCAGGTGCAGAATGTGCTGTCAATGTAGCGCTGTGCAAGAGTGAGAGCGACCTCCTGGGTCCAAAGGTAGTCCTCGTCTTGTTCGCCGAAAGTGGGAACGGCGTTGAGAAGGCCGGCAATTAGGATGTATTGCAGCGGTGGCCAGACGTTAGGCTCGTCCCATTGTTCGCCGCTGAGGAAGTTAGTTGCGGCGATGGCGCCAGCTTTGCGGGAAAGGAGGTCAGCGACACGGGAGTAGGCGAGGCGCACGGCGAGCGGGTTGTTCTTGATCCGGGCGGGTGCGGCACCGGTCCAGAATGGGTAGTACTGAGCGGGGTTGAATGCGATTTGAGTTCCGGGGGGTGCGCCGGCTGTTTCGGTGACGTTCGCGTCAGGGTCAGCTTGGACGAATACGTTCTGACTGTTGGAAGTCATATTATAGTCGAAGTAGCTGTAATAGGTGGAGTTCCACATCAGTCGGTACATTGCCTCGCTACGTCTGGCGGCGCGCTCGGCGTAAGTTGCGGCGGCAGACGAGTTCCCAGTCGCATTGAGAAAGCCTGCAATGGTGACCTCGTTGGCATAAAGAATGCTGTTCAGATCTACGGGCACGGTCTGAATGACGTTGAGCGAGCGGAGAGGAAAGTACACATCCTCGGCTGCATCACCGGGGGTCCTCAACCAGCGCGAAGAGTAATCCCATCCCGATTCTGCACCAGAAGCAAGGTTAGCATAGAGGACGGCGCGTTCGCTTTCGTTCAAAGGAGCCACTTCCGGATAGATGATCCCGGTTGTGGCGTAGAAAGATGCGTTGTTGGCAGTGACGTAGTCTTCACGGAAAGACTCCGGACGAGGCTGCGTGTTGAGCACAGCATAATGGTTGAGGTGGTAAGTGGCGCCGTCTTTCATGACATCCACAGAGCGATTGGTAAGCCAGAAGTTGTGTTCCAGCTCTAAAATGGGAAGAGCCCGTTCCAAGAGGCTGGTGTCGTTGGTGTACTCGACATAAATCTTCACCATCTGGGTGAGCAAAGGCGGTTGCGAACGGTTGAGGTAGTACACTCTCGCTCCATTTGGAACGAAGCCGAATTGCTCGACAAAGTCCAAGAAATTCTCGATGATGTTCCGCGCTATTTGAGTGAAGGCTCCTTGAGTGCGCAGCAGGCCCTCAATGATCCAGAAGGAATCCCAGTAGTATGGCTCTCTGAAGCGGCCACCTGCAACGACGAACGTCCTATTAACCGGAAGGTAGGAATCGACGCATCCACTGCAATTGCCTGCGCCAACGTAGGAGCGAGTGAGATCCGGCCAGATCCCGATGACCTGGCGGACAAACTCTTCAACGACGGTGTCATTGACGTTCTCAAGGAATGTTGGATTCGTCGACAGCTGATCTTCAGGCACCTCCTCTAGCTCGGAACCAGCTTGACCGAAGTAGGTAGTGAGGAACTCATTGAGCTCGGTGTTGTTGGAGAGAGGCTTGGGAAGCTGTTCGAAGGCGGCCAGAACCTCGTTCAAGGGACGAATTGTTGGTCTGATGACACCAGTGGTTAGCCAATGGTCAATTTGAGCTGCACGGAGACTGGACGTACAGATCTACAAAGGTCTTCGAGTCCTCGAATGGCTGAGCAAGCTCAATTTGACGAAGGACATCGCCATAACAGTAAAGTGGGGAGTCGCATGGCGCAATCACGGAACCATTCTCATACAGGGCGGTTGCAATTGAAGCAATGCCTGCAAGGACTGCCAAATATCTTGATGCGATTCTTGCCATGGCTATAGATGAGAGCTTAAAGAAGAGAGAAAGAGAGAGAGAGAGACGGAGCAAGTGTACCAAGTACAAGTACAAGTACTCGGGGAAATAGGTGGGAATGACCGCATTCCAGGGAACCTATACACCTTGGCTGACGCCATTCAGTCTATGAACTTACCTTAGGGTACCATAAGATATGCGGAGAATTTGCCTGCCGCTTGGGGACCAAGCCACCAGCTTTTCCACCTCGTTGTGGAATACGAGTCGGGCCAAGGCAGGAAGAGCCGTGCCTGACCTCCGAGTTTGCCTTAATGCAGTGTAGAGTGCGGGGCTGTTGGCTAAGCTAATTGCTTTGATAGGCTTAGTGTGCATGCAGCCCCTGGCTAGTGTAGCCGAGAGACCGCCTCGACCATCAAGCGTCCGAAGATCAGCCGACGAGAGCCGTACATCACCGTAATTCTAACTACGACTACATTTACACGCTTTTCATCATCAACAGTCATGAAGCAAGGGGCAGTAGCGACTCTCCGAAGGGGATCTCCGAAGGATAATCAGAGAGAAGAATCAAATTGAGGAGCTTCCGGTATTATAAGTGGATCACTGGGTTTTCACGAACCCAATCCACAAGATCAAGCGAGGAAAAAGTCGGTACGCGTGCAAGCTGAAGCTAACATCGCTGGGCATTGCCAGGTAGCAGGTAGGATGGTACGAGTAGAGAAAGCGACAAGCAGTGCTATGTCAGCTCTATGTGGACAGTACGAGCCTGACAATTTTCGAGCATGTCGAACCCTTGCCCTCAGAAAACATGCACGACAACACCAATATATTCCGCTAAACGCTTTCTCTTGTCCTCAACACTGCCTTCAGTCGACAGGTTGTACGCACGGAGCATAGTGATAGGTTCGGCGCCTATATCATGTTAAATTGGATTCAGAGTAGAGGAGTAATGTTTCTCACGATTAAGATTTGATAGTGCCTCACCACTTGTCGGGGAAGTTCTCCACAGGCATATCATTCCGATCTTGAAGAGGGTGAAAGTTTGCGGATTAATGATTTAGAATTATAAATTTTTTGACAGTGATAGCGACATCACTATATAAACGATGAGTTCATGAAGCTAAAGGAAAGCACAGAGATCTTACCTTGCATGTAATCGCGTGGTAATATGGGTTGAGATAGCAGCGACATCACTTCGAATCGTAGTGACATCGCCGCGAATCGTAGTGATATCTTCTTGAAGACTACTGACGGCACCTCGAATGGTGTTGACTTCAGTCTGAAGAGCGTCAAACCGGTGTGTCATTCCTGTGGTTGATGCACGCATCTCATCACGCAGCTGATTGTTGATAGCTGGTATATTCGGCAGGTGTGCACATTCCTCGGCGGCTGCGGTAAAGACATCGGGGAGACCCTCATACTTGGGTTGAGCTTGAGCTTCAGCCATAACCATCTTTTATCTGACGCTGTGTTGTTTATGAAGAGTTTTCACTCTTGGTCGAAACAATCGGTGTGCACAACGACGTAGCCGTTCATACTCTAGGCAGGTACGAACACCAAAAGGTAAAGTACAAAATACATCGACGCGCAACGCCCAGCAAAATCAACAGTACTCAATCAATATCTATCCCTTTCCTCCTCAGATCCGTTCGTGCCATTTCAATCTCTTTCATGAGCTCCTTGTGCGCCTCTGGCACATCGTTGAAGCTGAACACACCCCAGCCCAGCTTGAAAAGGAGGTATGCGCCGAAGGAGACCAAGACCCAGAATGGGAACTACAACACGGATCAGTCAATCTCGAGAAGAAGAGCGTATAGAGCAGTATAAGGTGTAGGGCTCTTGCTTACTACGGGCAAAATTTCGTCTTGGACCTTTGCGGGAAAGGGGATAAGATGGAGGTAGCAAGCTAGGTAGAGCTGTGTCGGTGTTCGTGAGAAAACTGCGCGTGACGTTCTCGGAACCATTGACGGCCTCTCCGTGGGTCATACATACCGAGGAGATCAGAGAGCCGATTGAGATAGTCTGTTGCGCTCGAGTCATAGTGTTTGTCGGTCCAGTCACGGTCTTGTTTGAGGAAGGCGCTGAGTGCTGACTATGCTGAGTTGGAGCGTACCAAAGTATAGCCAAAAACAGTAAGGAGTGTCAATGAGTCAAAGGAGCGTCTGAATAATCCCAATGGAAAGCTCATTGGTTACGCTGCTCAAGAGTCATAAGGTATGGAGTTGATCCCAGCGCCAGATCTTCAGTATTAGCGCGGGAAGGGCGTCTGGCGCCTAGCGCCAAATCTTGGCACGTGAGCCAAGTCCGTCCTTTCTATGACATACATGTGAGTCAAAACAGCCCATGAGGATCAAGGGCCATGCTATATCAAGAATCCTAGCAGGGTTCTACAGATCCTGTACACTCGCACTGAAAGCTTCTCCATACGTTGGGCAAGGCAAAGGACTACCTACTCGTACACACTGTAGTTGAAATCACCGTGGCCGATTACTCTACGTGCGTCTAAGAGGCCCCGATTCAAAGAGATCGTCTGATTCGCTCCATTCCTTAGACAGGACGTTCAGGTGGAGGCGGAGATGGACGCTGTTTCCTTGACCTCAGTGACAAAGCAGTTCCCTCCACTTTAATGCCGATAAACTCTCTCTCCTCGAAGTCACAACTCAGTCTTGTAATAACCTACCCTCAAATTACCGAGAAATCTTCTTATTTCAGCAGCCCTAGCGCGGCCGCTTCTGTCATCTGCCTGCAGAAAACGGTCTGGAGTTAATGATCAAGCACACAGCTCAGTTAGTTCTTGCGCTGCCTACTCATTATTTGTCTCGAATCCTTGCCCTGGTATTACGGGCTGTATCAATATCAATCCGATCCACATCTCGTTCTGAGTTGCCTATACTATGTCAATCTCCTCCGACTTATCTTCGTTATCTCTGCTCTGAGCAAGAACGTTAGGCTTCCATTGAGGCAGAAGAGTCCAGAGATGGAGGATCGGGCTACTATATCTTCGGCTGCATTGCCCAGCATGCCAACACTTCAGAGTCGTTCTTCATCTTCTCCCGCCGTCTCTGAGACTTCAAGTCAGCTGTCTTCTCGACATACTTCTCCTGGTCCAGCGTCCCCTGCTGTGGTCTGCGAAGATAGCCAAGCTCTAGCAAAGTCACTGAGGGATCTGGAACTGTCAAAAGAGAACAAGGAACAGATGTTCTCATCACTCGGGGCAATCTTTCAACGGGCCGAAGCAGAAGGAGTCGGTGATTTCGGCGAGCTCGGAGTGATTTTTGAGCATGCGGACAGGATCTCGAGGGCCGGCCACAGAGACGTCGATGCTTTGCGCAACGTAAAGAACATCTTACATCAGATGTGGTGGAGCAACTCCGACTTCATGACCCAGGCTGCGCAGGTCTTGGCTGACGCCAGTCGAGATCGTATGCTTTTCAACCCTTCTTAGAAAATTTGGACATGAGCACGGCTGATCGATGTAGCTGGATGGCGGATACCATTTGGTGAAGCCGGCATTCTTGAACTCTTTCTTGAAATAGTAGCTATGGACAGAGTGGAGCATACTTTGATGGTGCAGACCTTACGACTGATTGGAAACTGTTGCGCAGATACAGGTATCCTTACTCCGAGACATCCTTTCTCTGGACTTGGCTGACTCGGAGATGCAGATGAGAATAGGCAGCGTGTCGCTGACCAGAGGAGTGTGCTAAATATAATCAGACTACTCAGAGAACCATCGCTTGGGGGTACAGTAGTTCCAGTGCTGTACAACATTTGCATGGATTACGGTAGGTCTTGCTCTTCTCGGCATGGAGTGCTCAGCTGACAGTGAAAGAGAACCATTGCAAAAGCAAGCAGCAGAAGGCGGATGCATTTCTGCATTGATAGAAGTCCTTGCAAACGACCAGTACGCGGGTAACTCGCTTTTGAACTACATGTGCGAACTCCTCGAATGGATGATTTACTTGTGTAAGCTTCTCTAAAGGTTGCTCTCACTGTGCCAATGTCTGATCTTGTGGACAGCCCCAAAGTTAGAGCTCTCCCCTGAGAATGCTGCAGAAGTGCTTTTGAAAACGGCATCGGAATCGCCAATTGATCTTGACGATTGCCTATCTCTTACCAACCTAGCCGTCACTCACCTTCGAGAGGAGCGCTTTCAAAAGGCTATTGTTAGAAGCCAAGCCCTGGCCATTCCATTAGCTCTACTCGCTCGGTCTTATTCTTTACAAGCATCCCTCGAAAACTCAACGACTACCATCATCACTACCCCTTCCGCACAGACAGCCGAAGAGAAGACGCAGACTTCTGCCATGCGCAGCCACATCATCCAAGTACTATCTGACATCTCAGCGTTACCCGAATTTGCAACGACTTATCCAGTTGGATCGGGCTTAACTGCATCTTTGAGTCAGTGGCTCTCTACGCCGCAGTCACAGCTGCAAGTTTGTGCGTGTATCATGCTTGGTAACCTTGCCCGTTCAGACGAAGCGTGTAAAATGATGGTGCACAGACTCAAGATCAATGAGTCATTGATCAGACTCCTGCAAGACAGCGATGACACTCAAGTCCTGTACTCAGCAGCTGGCTTTCTCAAGAATCTAGCTCTGCTCTCAGAGAACAAAGCCGCGCTTGGAGAGACAAGTCTCATTGACGCTCTACCTCGACTGTGGACGATGGAAACGGTCCCGCAGGTTCAACACGCTGGCGCCAGTCTTACTCGTCAGCTTGTCAGCAATTCTTTCGATAACGTTCGGCGTCTCCTACGCTCGCTCTCCCCTGACCCTGATTCGCCCGCCCACGAGAAAACTTACCTTTCGCTGCTTCTCTCTCTGGATGAAAAGTCCGATGATCCTTCTACAAAGATTGAGATAGCTCGAACCATCACAGCCATATGCCGAGTGCTGAACTCGCCACACCAGGGAGTCTCATCCAATATTATGCAAGAAACCGCATACCGCCTTTATAGTCTACATCCGGATATAGCTCGGCCGCTCGCAGCGATGGTATCCCAGTCTCGCTGGCCAGTCATACGCAGTGAGGGATGGTTTGCTTTTGCGCTCATGGCAAGAAGCAGAGAAGGGAGTCTGGCCGTCAGCGAGGTGGTCCAAGCTGTGGATGTCTTCCAATCTCTGGTGGAGACCATCACTGGTCAGCCATTCGTTGGAGAAAGTGGGGGCCAAGCGTCAAGGGTTACCGCTGGCGAAGAAGCAGAAGACCTGGTTGGCAGAGCTGGTGGCATAGAGCAAGAGCGACAAATGAGGGCTAGGGACAGGGATAATGCGTTGGTGCTTGTTAGCGAGCTGCTGAAGAATACAGTAAGTATTAGAAGATTCCGTCCGTCTCAGTCAGGGCAAGGAAGGGAGTTTGAAAGCTCAAGATGCACATGAAGTTGAATATGAGCGCGTCATCCGTTTCGTTCCGACGTTTGCTAATACCTCATTTGCCTAGGGCGACGAAATGGGGACCATCAGGAGGGGCGTCTTCGAAGACCTGCTGCAAAGGACTCAAATTGACTACCAATCATCCTCAGAACAGTGACAGGGTATGAGCGCTCGAAGTCAACACTACGGAATGTTGCCTCGGTGAGACCTGTTGTTATGCCTAGGCAGTACTTTCGTGTGTACGGTTCTTTATGTTGGCACTCTGATGGGCTCTGTAATATTAAGTGCATTACTCTTGGACCCTGCAAAGACCTTTCTGCTCCTACTCCTCTCCCAAGCATGGTGACTTAGAGTAGTCGAAGGCTTTGTAGTTGACTTAGAGCATCGCTGGTGTAGCTATACAAATCCAAAGATATAGTATTTGCATAGGAAAACCTATAGTGCACTGGCAGGTATAGGGCCACGAAACAGAATCCCGAAGGTGACTTGCGAGATGCCGAGGGTTGCACATGTAAACAAATCTGACAGTCATGGCGCTTTGCGCGGGATGACGTCGCGTTCATACTGCCAACTCGAGTTCCCAGCACTCATGAGAACGGGTGAAGTTGGTTGAGGCCGGCTCCAACAGCCCTCAATAAGACAATGAGGACAGCCTTCATTTGCCGGACATGTCTTCGTCAAGGAGCAAAACGGAGTCGCCTTTCTATTCCACGACATCAGCAATACTTCTCGTCCACAGCACGCCGTCTTACTTTCCAAAGGCCTTTTCGTAGGCCGCCGGCCGTCGGTACACTCATACTCAGCGCACTCAGTCCGGCCGCCTTTGTCCAATTGAGCGAAGAAGATAATGGGGATGGCAAGACGGGTGAAGAGCACATGTTGGAAGCATCGCGCGCCGAAATCGAGAAGAGCTTACCAGATGACATACATGGTCTCCGAAGGGCATGGAGGGGGGTAATCTTATTCTTGGATTCTTATATCTACGAACCTATTGCGACGGGCTTCCGTTTTCTACATCTGGTCGTCATATTTGTGCCGGTCATCTTCACTGTGCCTGTGATATGGATTGGAAGACGGAGGAAAGACCGGGATAATGAGCGGAGTGGGACGCTTTGGTGGTATGGCTTTCTGGTGCACTCCATGGAGCGTGCAGGACCTGCGTTCATCAAAGTACGGAAGTCATGTTAATTCTTAGTGGTGCGCGCAATGATGCTGATCTATCTGAGGGTTTCAGCTTGGGCAATGGGCCGCATCACGAACGGACATCTTTCCCACGGAAATGTGCGCCATCATGTCTTCTCTCCATTCAAATGCTCCCGCACATTCTCTGGAAGACACGAAAAAGACCATAGTCAAGGCCTTTGACGGACGACCTTTCGAGACCATCTTTGAGGAATTCCACGAGAAACCGCTTGGGGTTGGAGCCATTGCGCAGGTCTACAAAGCCAAACTAAACCCAGATCTTGCCGTACCTGGGGATCCGGATCTGGAGAAGCCGAAGAAGAATATTCGTCAAAGAGTTAGGAAAAACGTAGATGTACTGGTCAAAAGCACCCCGTCGAGAGTACCTTCGACTTATGTCGCGATCAAAGTGCTACATCCCAAGGTCGAAAGAATGGTTCGGAGAGACCTACGAATAATGGGTTTCTTTGCCTCTGTACTCAATGCAATCCCGACAATCGAGTGGCTGTCATTACCAGACGAAGTCGAACAATTCGGGGAGATGATGCGGTTACAACTCGACTTACGGATCGAGTCCGCCAACCTAACTATATTTCGCAAAAACTTCAAAGATCGGACTACAGCTTGGTTCCCATATCCTTATACGGATTACACGACACGCCAGGTACTCGTGGAGGAGTTCGCGCAAGGAATTCCCCTCGCTGCTTTCCTCGAGGACGGAGGCGGTGTCTTCCAACAAGAGATAGCGGACGAAGGTCTTGACGCTTTCTTACGCATGCTTCTGATCGACAACTTCGTGCACGCCGACTTGCATCCAGGCAACATTATGGTGCGCTTCTACAGACCCGAACAGCTCGATCTCGCCTTTGGCCGACATAAACAATCGGACAATCCCGAGCGATCCAAAGACGTCACCGAGGAAGTGCTGCAAAAGCTTCGACCCCATCGACATAAACCAACCGAATGGGTAGCCGCACTCGATCAGATCGACAAGGAAGGCTACAGGCCTCAACTCATCTTCATCGATACTGGCTTGGTCACGCAATTGAACCAGACCAACCGCACCAACTTCTTGGATCTTTTCAAGGCCATTGCCGAATTTGACGGTTACCGGGCCGGTCATCTCATGGTCGAGCGTTGTCGACAGCCCGAGGCGGTCATCGATCAAGAGATATTTGCCTTGAAGATGCAGCATCTCGTCCTTGGCGTCAAGAGTCGAACGTTCGCCTTGGGCAATATCAAGATCGGCGATGTCTTGAATGAGGTTCTGTCCATGGTTCGAAGTCATCATGTACGCATGGAGGGCGATTTCGTCAATGTCGTTATCAGTATTCTGTTGTTGGAGGGCATTGGGCGGAGTCTTGATCCCGATTTGGATCTGTTCAAGAGGTGAGCTCCTTGATTTATGACTTAGGATTTAGTGGAGTGCCGCTAACACGAGCTCAGTGCATTACCCATCCTTCGAGAACTGGGCGCTCAGGGAGGAGGCACGTCGTTGCTGCGCAATCTGCGAAAGGGCGAGACTTCGATGCTGAAGGTATGGGTCGGTCTCGAAGCTCGGAAGTTCTTGCAGGCTTCGATTGAAAGTGTAAGACTCCTACTAGGCGCAATACGCCCTCTGCATCTTATGAACTTTTATTGACAAGGAACAGGTTGAGCGATGCGTCAAGTACGATCTTCTGTCACCGAACATATAGATAGAGTTTGTGATGTTTTCCGTGTGATTGAACGATTCAGCTCCGTTTCTTGTTTGCCTATACTCTATTTTAGACACAGTACAGTACATAGCATGTTGGGCCACTCTATATCATACCCCTAGACCATGTGCCCAAGTATGTAAGTTTACAGCTCTCCTATTCGCCTTCATATCCGTCGTAAAATATGAGCTCTAGACGTTCGAAGAGAAGTCGACCATTTACCTGTAAATCACGGTCTACATTATACTGCTGATTCTGAGGAGGCTGGTAAATTAAAATCATAAGGTACTGAGGACATTCCCTAGACCATCTGCCCAATCGTGTAAGTTTACAGCTGTCGTATTTGACTTTATACGCGGTGGCAAGTAAAAGCTCTAGACGTTCGAAGAAAGAATCGACCAATTACCTGTATATCAGGGTCTACATTATAAAGATAATGCTGATTCTGAAGAGATTGGTCGTAAGGTAAACTAGAATCATACTGAGCTCCATGAGCTCCGTGCCCCCGAACTCCAGGTTCATGATGTAGAGTGGCCCAACATGCTATG
>QQTW01000849.1_pt1 | contig 20251 bp, 23 predicted proteins | sample 1904831 | NCBI WGS metagenome assembly QQTW01 (sample SAMN09435610, study PRJNA476489) | Subsurface metagenome, whole genome shotgun sequencing project. | reverse complement strand
TCTGAATTTATGGTGAAATTTTTTGCATTTGAAGAAGATTTTGTTGATTCGCTGCGTTGTATCCCTATGCAAGCACGATACAATCTCGACACCTGCGGTATAAAATTGAAATTAGCCGACTGGAATCATATGACCCCCTCGGAACGTCAAGCTTTAGTTGAGTTACCATGCACAACCAAACCAGAAATTGAAGCATATCGTCAATATTTACAAAATCTGATATTTCAACGTACAGGTAACAATCCATCGGAGTTACCAATCGATGCAGACCCAGCTTGGATGAATGCAAATCGAATCCCAGATAGCGTACAAGAAAAAGTAGTTGAATTTGGAATTATCCCCATAGAAAAATGGGCAAATTTATCACCTTTAGAAAGGTTTGCTTTAATTAAACTCAGTCGTTCGGGACATGAAAATCAGAACTTCCCAAAAGCATTAGCCGAATTCAATTTACTTTAGTTAGTAGTTATTGGTTAAATATAGAGGCTGTGCAACTTAACTTATAAGCTACACTAAGAGCATCCGCCTTTACGCCAATTATTGCATGTCTCGTTGGTTCAACATCGCAGGTCCTTGTAAAGTTCAAAAACACTACATGTTGCCGCCAACTAGTCGTTTGCCCGACTTAGAAAGTTTAATTGCCCAAGAAAGTTATTTTGTAATTCACGCACCTCGTCAAACAGGTAAAACTACCGCAATGCTAGCGTTAGCAAAACAATTGACTGAAAGTGGGCGCTATACGGCAGTTATGGTATCGGCAGAAGTGGGGGCACCTTATCGTCATGACCCAGGCATCGCTGAACTACCTATTTTGGATGCTTGGCAAGCGCGTGCCCGGTTGCACTTACCTCCTAATTTGCAACCCCCTGTCGGTTGGGATGAAGCGCAACCAGGGCGACGAATTCAAGCTGCTTTACAGGCTTGGGCACAAGCTTCTCCAAAACCTTTAGTATTGTTTATAGATGAAATAGACTCATTGCAGGATGAAACACTGATTTCATTTCTACGGCAGTTACGCGATGGCTATCAGGAACGTCCAGAAAACTTTCCTTTGTCCGTAGGGTTAATTGGTTTACGAGATGTGCGCGATTATAAAGTAGCATCCGGTGGAAGCGATAGATTAAACACGTCGAGTCCTTTTAACATTAAGGTGAGTTCAATAGTACTAAGAGATTTCAATGCCTCTGAGGTACAAGAACTATACCAGCAGCATACCTTGGATACAGGGCAAGTTTTTACGGATCAAGCTTTGAATACGGCGTTTAATTTGACTCAGGGACAACCTTGGTTAGTAAATGCGCTTGCGAAAGAAGTTGTAGAAAAGATAGTGAAGGATAGAAATGTAGAAATTACACAAGAGCATTTTTTAAAAGCAAAGGAAGTATTAATTGCACGCAAAGATACTCATCTTGATTCGCTTGCTGAAAGACTTCGAGACAAGCGCGTAAAAGCAATTATCGAACCAATGCTAGCAGGATTAGAACTAGGGAATGTGCCTTCTGATGATATCCAGTTTGTTATCGACTTGGGTTTATGTAAAATCGACCCAGAAGGCGGGTTGACAATTGCGAATCCCATTTACCGTGAAATCTTACCAAGAGTATTAACAATTACACCGATGGCTTCGCTGCCTAGAATTGCACCCACTTGGTTAACTCAAGAAGGCGAACTAAATACCGATGCCTTACTCGAAGCATTTTTAAAATTCTGGTTGCAGCACGGTGAACCATTACTAGGTAGCACTGGATATCACGAAATTGCACCGCATCTAGTACTAATGGCATTTTTACATCGCGTCGTCAATGGAGGTGGGACTTTAGAGCGCGAGTATGCCATTGGAAATGGTCGCATGGATTTATGTTTAAAATATGGTTCGGTAACATTAGGAATCGAATTAAAAGTTTGGCGCGATAAAAGGGGCGACCCACAATCCGACGGTCTTGAACAACTAGACTCTTATTTAGCACGCATAGGAGTAAATTCAGGTTGGTTGTTGATTTTTGACCGACGTTCCAATGCACCAGCCATTGAAGAACACTTATCAACACAAATCGCAACCACAAAAAACGGACGTTTCGTCACCGTTATACGTGCGTAGGGAAGGTTCTGCTTTATATAATTCTTACCAAGCCATCTTTATAACAGCGAAGAATAATTAAATATAAGATGATTGCCTATTTCCCCACACCTCCCGACTTGAGGCAATCGCGGAGTGACTCCGCTCGTAGTATTGCGCTTGTTACGATCGGGATTATATCTAGTGAGTACCTCCAAAATTTCCCAACCCCAACTTCATCACGATGCCCGCGCTTTCGCTTTAAAATAGACTATGCATTATTCAAGCTGCTATTCGTACAAAAAAGATTCATGCGTATTTCGTTAAACTGGCTACGGGAACTGGTAGAAATAAAACTAAGCCCTGAGGAATTGGCAGAAACCTTGACGATGGCAGGGTTTGAAGTGGAAGATATCGAAGACCGTCGCACTTGGGCAAACGGTGTTGTTATTGGTCGTGTCACAAAACATGAACAACACCCAAATGCTGATAAATTGAGCGTTTGCGAAGTTGATATTGGTACGGGTGAGACTTTAAATATCGTTTGCGGTGCATCGAATGTACGGGCAGATATATTTGTACCAATCGCAACGGTTGGTACATATTTACCAAATATCGATTTAAAAATTAAACCTGCGAAATTGCGGGGTGTCCCTTCCAATGGCATGATTTGTTCGTTGAAAGAACTCGGTTTGCCTACCGATGTCGATGGGATTCATATTTTTAATCAAGATAATCTGCAACTGGGTAGCGATGTGCGTCCGTTGCTAGGTTTGGATGATGTCGTGTTGGACGTGACTGCGACCGCAAACCGTGCGGATGCGCTTTCGATGGTGGGAATTGCGCGGGAAGTTGCAGCCCTGACGGGTGGAAAATTATCGATTCCCGAACCGAAAGAGGTATCTACATCTACAGGTGCGGGAAATCTGAGTTTAAAAATCGATGAATCGAAGGCTTGCCCGACATATATTGGTACGGTGGTAGAGAATGTCTTAATTGCACCATCACCGGAATGGTTGCAGCAGCGATTGCGTTCTGCTGGGACGCGCCCGATAAGTAATGTCGTAGATATTACGAATTATGTATTGTTGGAATGGGGGCAACCGTTACATGCATTCGACCGAGATAGGTTGAAAGCGATCGCAAACAGCAACAACATTACTATTGGGGTTCGCTTTGCCGATGCTGGCGAAACTTTGAAAACGCTGGATGGACAAACTCGCAATTTAGCTTCCTCAAATTTATTAATTACCGCGAACAATAAACCCGTTGCCCTTGCAGGTGTCATGGGTGGGGAAGAAAGCGAAGTCCACGAAGGTACGCAAAACCTGATTTTAGAAGCTGCTTTATTTGATAACGTCGCTATTCGTCGTTCGTCGCGGGCAGTGGGGTTACGTAGCGAAGCTTCGACGCGCTACGAACGCGGTATCAATTTTGCCGGGTTGGAAACTGCTTGCAATCGGGCTTTAATGTTATTTACCGAGCTTTGCGGCGGTACAATTGTTACCCAAGAAATCGCCGATACGCGCCCCGACCCAACCACTTGGAGTCATTCATTAACGTTACGGTTAGACCGGATAAATGAAGTATTGGGACCCGTGCGTTTGGGTGATGATGATGCGGGGGAACTCGAAGCCGCAGATGTGGAACGGACGTTAACAGCTTTGGGATGTCAATTAACAGCCAACGGCGATAAAACTTGGAATGTAGTTGTTCCTCCCTACCGTTACCGCGATTTGGAACGCGAAATCGATTTGATTGAAGAAGTTGCCCGTCTTTACGGTTACGATAATTTCTGCGATACGCTACCGGAAACCGCCGAAGCTGGTTATTTTCCCTTTGAGGTGGAAATCGCACGCAAGTTACGCTATGCAATGCGGGGTGCGGGGTTAACCGAGTTAATCCATTACTCGCTGGTCAAGCCAGGGCAAGACCGTCAAGTTACGATTAGCAATCCTTTGTTTGCTGAATATTCGGCGTTGCGAACCGATTTAATTGCGGGTTTAATTGATGCTTTTCAATACAACCTCGAACAAGGAAATGGCGCGTTAAACGGGTTTGAAATCGGGCGAATTTTCTGGCAAGAAGAAGGCGGATTTCAAGAAGCCGATGCCGTTGGTGGAATAATGGGAGGCAATAGTCGTTTGGGTAGATGGTCGCGTGGCGGTAAGGAACAACCGTTGACCTGGTTTGAGGCAAAAGGCATCTTAGAGAATGTGTTGCAGCAAATGGGGTTGAAAGTTGAGTATCAACCCGATAACCGCGACTCGCGTTTGCATCCCGGACGCACGGCTTCGTTATGGGTTAGTGGCAATCGACTCGGCACGTTTGGGCAATTACACCCGCAGTTACGTAACGACAGGGGTTTACCGGATAATGTCTATGTATTTCAACTAGATATGGATGTGTTGATAGATGCGGTCGATGATGACGAAATTCAGACACCCGCGTTTAAGCCGTATTCAACTTACCCCGCATCCGACCGCGATATAGCTTTCTTCGCACCTGTTAAAATTAACGTTGCCGAGATTGAAAAGGCAATTAATAAAGCGGGTAAAGACTTATTGGAATCGGTGGAATTATTCGACGAATATCGTGGCGAACACGTCCCCGAAGGCAAACGGAGTCTAGCATTTCGTCTAGTATATCGGTCACGCGATCGCACTCTCACCGATGCCGAAGTCGAACCCGTACACCAAAAAGTCCGCGACACGCTAGTTGAGAAATTTGGCGTAAGTTTAAGGAGTTAGGAGTTAAGAGTTCTTGTGTTAGGAGTTAAGAGTTAGAAGTTAAGAATTGAGAATTGAGAATTAAGTATTTAGGATATTGGAATATAAAGTGTAGTCAAGTATCTTTATGTTGCTAACTTTAAATTCTCCATTGCTAACTCCTAACTCATCACTCCTAACTCCTAACTCCTAACTCATCACTCCTAACTCCTAACTCCTAACTCACAACTTTTAACTCATCACTCCTAACTCACAACTTTTAACTCATCACTCCTAACTCACAACTCCTAACTCCTAACTCATCACTCCTAACTCCTAACTTTTTTCATCATGAATAAATACATAATGTGGGGAAGCTACTGCGAAGACGTTTTAGAAAAACGTGCCCCTTATCGTCAAGCGCATCTTGATGGACTCGCAAAACAAAAAGAATCGGGCGTTTTGATTACAATCGGTCCGACAAAGGATGTTACTAAAGTTTTTGGAATTTACGAAGCCGAAAGCGAAGATGTAGTACGTCAATTAGTAGAAAATGACCCTTACTGGCAGAATCAAATTTGGACTGAATACACAATTAAAGAATGGATTCAAGCATTTTAATTTAGGCTGGTACGGGCGCGATCAAACGCCCAAAATAAATTTGTTTCTACTGAATCAAAAATGTAGAGACGCGATATATCGCGTCTTTATTATTGCGTCTTTACCAAATTTATAAACGTACAACCAACAAGTTTCGTATATAGATTCAGCTGCATATACAGTAGCTTGCATTTGCGTAAAATACAGTAGGGGCACGGCATTGCCGTGCCCCTACGACAGTGTGAACCTACATACTGTTGTACTCTATTTAGATCAAATCCGCTGTATCCTAAATTGCTGTAATGAGAGAATAAAAAATATCTACTATCTCTACCCAGACAGCAAAAAATGAAAACAGACAGCATCTTTTATGAAATTTTCCAAACATCTCCCGATATATTCTTCGAGTTAATTGGAAAACCGACACCTAGAGCATCAACCTATAGCTTTGTTTCCCAAGAAGTTAAGCAAACGCGCTTTCAAATTGACGGTATATTCGTACCCCCAATTTATGCCTCTGAATTACCAATTTATTTTGTCGAAGTTCAAGCATACAAAGATCGAAAAGCAACCCTTTACCCCAGCTTTTTTGCAGAGATTTTTCTCTACATAAATGATTACAACCCAGTTAACGACTGGCGAGGTGTTCTGATTTTTACAGAAAGGCGATTCGACCCAGGTTTACCAATACATCACCAGGATTTTAAGAACAGTCCGCGTTTTCAGAGGATTTACCTCGATGAAATGTCATCCGAAGTTACCGATAGCTCTTTAGGCTTATCAGTAATTAAACTGATTGGGCAAAGCAAAATGTGGCAGCCCAAGCTAAAATTTTAATTGAGCGAGCGAAACAACAACCGTTAGACATTAATGTCCAAAGAACGATAATAGAGTTAATCGAAACCGTTATCGTTTATAAATTTCCCAAATTAACTAGACAGGAGATTGAAAGTATGTTGGGACTTAATGACCTCAAACAGACAAAGGTGTATCAAGAAGCACTAGAAGAGGGGGAACAGCGAGGAGAACAGCGGGGAGAACAGCAAGGAGAACAGAAAGCAAAATTAGCGATCGCATCCAAGTTGCGCGATCGCGGTTTTAGCCTTGAGGAAATCGCTGATTTGACAGGTTTAGATATAGAACAGGTTCGTCAAGCTGCTTTGCAGTAGTGCGATTTTGATTGGAAGTAGGGAATGATGTTTTTCAGCTTTTCCCTACTCTACAAAATGTTTTTAGCAATATTTAAAATCATTTTTTATAATACCATCGTGCCAGATGGAAGTACTCGTAAATAGTTAGTTAATAGAAACCGTTATCGTTTATAAATTTCCCGAACTTATAAGAGTGGAGATTGAAAATATGTTGGGACTTAATGACCTCAAACAGACAAAGGTGTATCAAGAGGCACTACAAGAAGGAGAACAGCGTGGAGAGTTACGAGGAGAACAGAAAGCAAAATTAGCGATCGCATCCAAGTTGCGCGATACCACGAACTGGTTGCCAAGGGCATCGCGGTTTTAGCCTTGAGGAAATTGCTGATTTGACAGGTTTAGAGATATAACAGGTTCGTCAAGCTGCTTTACAGTAGTGCGATTTTGATTGGAAGTAGGGAATGATGTTTTTCAGCTTTTCCCACTCTACAAAATATAGCATCCTTTTTTGATGCATTGGAACCATAATATTGCTGAAAACCCAAAATGGAATGATAAGCTTGCCAAAAAAAGGTAATTTTAAGATTTGATTTTGTGACTTAAAGGAATTGTTTGCCGCAACGGTAGGCTTTCACTTTATTTTTATCCCGGCAAAGTTATACTTAAAATAATTTGTCTGTCTATCCACAATTTTTCAAATCTAAGATTTTGTATAACTTTCATGACGATAAAATGAGTTTACTGTTTACCTTTACCTAAACGGAGCCTCGTAACCTTGTTTATGTTGAAATCAATAACTGGCACTGATTTACGATGAAAAGTTTAATTATTAAAACTCACCACATAACAATGAATAAACGGCAAGCTTATGCCCATGATTTGAATTTTCGGCAAACATTTTCTTTAAAAACTCTATTTTATCCTGAATACTATCAACGTAAGAATAAGCCTTTCGATCTATAATCCGGCAAACTTATCCTTTAACAAACGGCAAACTTATTCTTTAAGTCACAGATTTTTAGGTTGTGTGTAGGATTGTCAAATACTTATGCCAGAAGGGTTTCAGTTTTTTGTGGGACTTCAATCCTACATTTTTAGTCCGGGTACGTTATCAACCCTTTTATCGTCAAATGCATAGCCTTCAAGAATTAGAGGCATTGAAAGTATAACGAAAGCCGAAGTTAATTGGAAGCATAAGGACGTTTTAACGGCAATCCGCATGGGTTAACCGACACACCAATACTTTCAGGCTATCTTGCCCCCGTGACAGCATTATACAACATGCCCTATACCACGCCAGTATTGGGCGAGAGCGTCTTTCAATTCGGCGCGGAAACTCAAGCGCAGCGGTGCCAACGCAGGGTCGTCCATCATCTCGCGCCAAGTCTCTGGGTAGTCCAGCGACTGCCATAATCCGCGCGTGAGCGCATAGGTGTGCATAAGGAGACGCACCCCTTGACCTTCGGGCAGATGCAACGATTCCTCGACCGCCTGTCCAGCCCGACTCAAAGCGGCAGCAAACTCCAACTTGAAGGTGCGAAGAGGATCGAGACCAAGATTGCGCTCAAGGACACTATATCCAAGAGCATCGAGCCGGAGCAGATCGGGATGTGTATGTACATATTCCACATACCCTTTGAGGAAGTCGGCAATCTTGTGTTCTGTTGAACGTTTGTCGATTCGGAAAGCATGATGAACCTGCTCCAGTAATCCGCCCCACTCCTCGTGCAGGAGAGCCATGAAAATCTCTTCTTTTGTACGAAAGTAGAGATAGAGGGTGCCTTTGGACAAGCCCGCTGCATCAGCGATATGGGCGGCGGAGGGAAGTCGTTCAGAGTCGCCGAGAAACAGTCCTCGCGCAGCGATCAGGATCGAGTCGCGGCGTGCTTGCTTGTCTTTCGTATCGAGTGCGTGTTGAACCATTTCTGCGAAGCCTGCCGTTTTCTTCAGTTATTCATCATGTTGTACGCAATCGTAGCCTGAAGCGAACGGGGAAGCAGGCGGGTGCTGAAGGCGAGAAGCTTGTTGGCTGTTCCCGCCACTACGCTTGATCTCCCCTTCCAAAGGGCATCCAAACCGACATTCACAACCGAGCGTGACTTCATCATCATTCGCTTCATGGAAGCGTTCGGTTTTTGACCGGCAACATCAAGGAAGCCTGTCTCCATGATACCAGGCGACAGGACGGTTACGGTCACATTCCGAGCAGCGAGTTCGGCTATTCTAGGTTTGGACATGATGTATTTCCTTATCTTTAGCTTCCTATATATTCTACTTATTCTGCTTCAAAATACAATTAATATCTTGAATCACAACTTCTCGATACTCTTTATTTTGTAATTTACTTACAACGTTGATTGCTTTTTGTGCTTGTCCCAACTCAGCATATTGAGTTGCAATATATTCTGGTCATTATTAACTTTTAATTGTGTTCGCGCTATTTGTAATGCTTCATCTCGCAATCCGGTTTGAAGATGCTTACTAATCAAATCAATAGTCAAATATTCTCGCTCGCTGTCGGTAAGTGGGATTGCCGGAGATTGAATAATTTGTGATGTTTGCTGAAAGATTTCTTTTGCCTTATCTTGACGTTTATTTTTACCATAACCAGCAGCAAGTTGATTAAGCAATAAAACTTTGGGTAATATCGATGTGGAATTTAGTAGCTGTATGCTTGATTCTGCTAAATCTAATTTTTTGGCATTAAGATAGATTTCTAAAGCACCGTTAATTGCATTTTATCGAGCATTGTTAGAATTGTTGGTAATTAGTTTCTTTACCTCTACGTCTGCACCTATTTTTGCATATGCTTTGGCTAGTGTGAATAAAGCTTCATCTTTCTGAGAGGGAGTGTTTGGAGGAATTTTTGCTAGATATTTTTCGGCTGATGCTAATAGATTTAATGCTGCTGATTTTTGACCAATTACAATATAGCCAAGCGCTATTTTTGGTAATGCTTTTGCATGGAATGCCGTACCTTTTATGAATTTCTCTGCCTGTACTGCTTGATTTAATGCTATTAATGCTTGTTCTTTTTGACCGAGTTGGACATAGAAGCTAGCTATTTCCACTAAAAAACTTGTTTTGCTAAAACTCGAGCCAGAACTAATACGGTTAGCAATTCGGGAAATTTGCCCTAGTAAAGATAAAATTTTTGGTGTTTGCTTGGTGCGTTGAGCATACTTAATTAAGGATTGGAAGCGTAATTCTGTAACGCTATAATCTTCCAACCAAAAGCTAAGAGCTTCACTATATTTCTTATTTTTATCAGCTACATTTAAAGCTGCTTGTAGGTAAATAAGGGCATTTTCAAATTCCTGTTTTTCAAAAGCTTTACGTTCCTGTTCTTGTAAATAAAGAAAACCTTCGTTAATGTCATCATTATTGCAACGCTTGTTATATTCAAAGTTATCTGGAAGCTTTGCTTGAGTAGGTTTAGTCAGTATTAATAAATAAGATATTGGAGTGTTGATGAAAACAATAAATAGAATAGACGATAAATGACGAGGGAAATTGAAGTTATTCATTATTAGCTTTGATAATTATTTTGTTTAAAGCAATCATATCCGATTTATCAAAAACCGTAGTGTCTAAATCCCCAACTTCGTAAAAGTTATCGGGGAGCTAAATTTTCAGATTTAGGACTGCTATAGATTAATGAATTCGAGTATTCACAATATTAGTCAGGATAAAAAACTACAAAATAAAATACTCTACTCACATTTGTATTTCTACAGCAGAGTAGAGTAAAATTTCGTAAACTTTGATTTAAATTACCGGATTGGCAATTTAAAAACTTAATAGCAATCTTTAACCTTTAAGGGCTTTTCTAAAATTGCGACGATAGGATTTATTGGCAATCAATAATACGGGCCACAATAAAGATAAACCCAAACGATTTGGTAAACTCCGCTGAAAGTTGGTTCTCTCAAACCCCTTCCAGAACTTATAAATACCACCTGCGTATACCACAAACAAAGCGAAACCGATAAAACTACCCATGAACATTTACTCCAAACGCAACTGGTAGAATTTAAGCTAATTGTTCTTACTTCTATATTGGCATTTGATCGCGAGTACTGAGAAGTCATAACTTAAGTATAATTTCTCAGCATTCTCAGTAACACTGAGAAATAATGAAACCTGCTACTTCAAAGATAACTCGCAGTCTTCAGCAACTCTAGTCAAATTGCATACTTTAATATATCTTAGTTTATTGACATATCCAGTAAAAAAAATCTACTTCACAGTAGCTAAACAGCAGTTATAAAGGCAAGCTACAAGCTTCAAAGGTTTGATTCTTTGAAATTGAGGTGGCAACACTCGCAAACTATAGATATCACAACCTTCTTGATTTTATCTTCACAAACACGATAGTGTGACGATTAGCTGGACTCAATGAGAGCACTATACATGCACCTTGCGGAAGTTTCAAAAACTTGAACGTCTGTAGGAGACTAAAGAAAGAGAAAAAATAAAATATCTGATTTGGTCTTGCGGGAAGCTTATAAGTGCAAATAGCTAAGGAGGATTTATGCGTGCAGTACTAATGGCAGGTGGTTCGGGTACGAGATTGCGTCCCCTGACATGCGACCTTCCCAAACCAATGGTGCCGATTCTGAATCGACCTATTGCCGAACATATCATCAATCTTCTCAAACGACACAATATTAATGAAGTAATTGCAACGCTGCATTATTTACCCGATGCAATGCGCGATTATTTTCAAGATGGTAGCGACTTTGGTATCCAAATGACTTACGCTGTAGAGGAAGACCAACCTCTCGGTACGGCAGGATGCGTGAAAAATATCGCCGAACTGCTCGATGAAACTTTTTTAGTTATTAGCGGAGATAGTATAACAGATTTTGACCTGACTGGCGCGATCGCATTCCATAAACAACAAAAGTCGAAGGCAACTTTGATTTTAACCCGCGTCCCCAACCCCATCGAATTTGGGGTTGTAATTACCGATAAGAACGGTTTAATTAACCGATTTTTAGAAAAACCTTCAACAAGCGAGATTTTTTCCGATACCGTCAACACTGGTACATATATTCTCGAACCCGAAGTTTTGGACTATTTACCAGCAAATACCGAATCCGATTTTTCTAAAGATTTATTTCCACTGCTTTTAGCAAAAAATGAACCGATGTACGGCTATGTTGCCGATGGATATTGGTGCGATGTCGGTCATCTGGATGCTTACCGCGAGTCGCAGTATGATGCTTTAGAACGCAAAGTTAAACTCGACGCTGCCTATAACGAAGCATCTCCGGGTTTGTGGGTTGGTCAAAATACTTATATTGACCCCTCCGCGCAAATCGAAGCCCCGGCGGTGATTGGTGCTAATTGTCGCATCGGTGCTAGAGTCCAAATTGAAGCCGGAACTGTTATCGGTGATAACGTTACCATCGGTGCAGATGCCAACCTTAAACGCCCAATTGTTTGGAATGGCGCAATTTTGGGTGACGAAGTACACCTAAGTGCCTGCGTAATATCACGTGGGGCACGGGTAGATCGACGCGCCCACGTTTTAGAAGGTGCGGTGGTGGGTTCGCTGTCTTCGGTTGGTGAAGAAGCCCAAATCAGCCCGTTTGTGCGAGTTTGGCCCAGCAAAAAGATTGAGTCTGGGGCAATTTTAAATATTAACTTGATTTGGGGGAATACAGCACAGCGCAATTTATTCGGACAGCGTGGTGTCCAAGGGTTAGCGAATGTCGATATAACTCCAGAATTTGCCGTCAAGCTAGGTGCAGCTTACGGTTCCACATTGAAACCCGGTGCCAAAGTCACAGTTTCCCGCGACCAACGCAATATTTCGCGGATGGTAACGCGATCGCTGATTGCTGGTTTGATGTCGGTAGGTGTCGATATTCAAAACCTCGATGCAACTGCGCTACCAATTGCCCGCACCGTTATCCCCACAATGGGTGTTGTTGGCGGGATTCACGTCCGCCTCCATCCCGACCGCCCCGACTACATCCTCATTGAATTCATGGATGCGAAAGGTATCAATCTTTCTAAGTCCAAAGAGAAGAAAATCGAAGGGGCTTACTTCAAGGAAGATATGCGGCGATCGCAAGCTCATGAAGTCGGCGATGTGGCGTATCCCAGCCAAGTTTCCGACCGATACTGCACGGCGTTTGAAAAATGTCTGCATATCGACACGATTCGTAACAGTCGCGCAAAAGTCGTGATTGATTACGTATACGCAGTGTCGGGTGCAATATTGCCGCAAATGCTCGATAATTTTGGTGCAGATGCAGTCGTACTCAACGCCAGTTTGAATAAAACGATGATGACTGCTTTGAACCGCGAAGCTTTGCTAACGCAGTTAGGGCACGTTGTCGAAGCGTTGAAGGCTAATTTTGGCGTGCAGGTAGCTGCAAACGGGGAACAATTGATTTTGGTCGATGAGTCGGGAATGCCGATTCGCGGTGAAATGCTGACAGCGCTGATGGTGGACATGATGCTCACCGCGAACCCGCGAGGAACTGTAGTAGTGCCCGTTCATGCATCGAGTGCAACCGAACAAATTGCCCGTCGTCACGATGGTAAGGTGATTCGCACCAAAGCCAATCCCACAGCTTTGATGGAAGCTTGTCAGGAAAATCCCAATGTTATATTGGGTGGTAGCGGCGATATTGGCTTTATTTTCCCCGAATTGCATCCCGGTTTCGATGCGATGTTCTGCATTGCCAAGTTAATCGAGATGTTAACAATTCAAGAGCGATCGCTGACATCAGTACGTGCCGACTTACCCCGCGTCATCCACAAAAACTATACTATTCGCTGTCCTTGGACAGCCAAGGGTGCCTTGATGCGGTATTTGGTAGAAACTCATCCCGCACAAAACCTGGAATTAATCGATGGTGTGAAGATTTGCCAACCCTACGATGATAGTTGGGTACTAGTATTGCCCGATGCTAGCGAACCACTGGTACATTTGTATATCAACAGCAACGACCGCGAATGGGTTGATGATTCTTTGAGAGATTATCGTGCCCGCGTTCAAAGCTTTGTTGAACGGGAAGAAGAAGCAGTTGTAGCCGAAGTTTAGTTATTAATAGGGCGCGAAACTTCGCGCCCTCAGAAGGAATATCGCATCATAATTCGTAGTACGCTGTACTTATGTACTAATAAAAACTAGAAAAGATAACACCTGATGAATGGTTGGATATGCCTGATATTGAAAAGGAGTAATCATGATGCGAACACAAGTACAAACCGAACCAAAACTATATACCTATGATGAATTCATCGAATTATATCCAGAAAATTCAACACAGCGCTACGAGTTACATAATGGAGTAATTGTAGAGATGCCCCCACCAACTGGCGACCATGAAAAAGTTATCGCATTTTTAGCACGTAAAATAACTGTAGAGTTTGACCGACTTGGATTGCCTTACGGAATTCCTAAAACAGTTTTTGTAAAAACTCCTGAAACTGAATCAACCTACTTACCAGATATACCTTTACTAAATTTTGACAATATACATAACGAACCAATATTTGAAAAACAGTCAACAGTTATTTACCCTGATAGTATACCCTTAGTGGTCGAAGTTGTTTCAACCAACTGGCAAGATGATTACTATCACAAGTTTGGGGACTATGAAAAGATGGGTATTCCAGAATACTGGATTACAGATTATAAAGCGTTGGGAGGTCGAAAGTTTATCGGTAATCCCAAACAACCTACTATTTTTGTGTGCGAGTTAATTGATGGTGAATACCAAATGACACCTTTTAGGGGTAATAACTTGATAATTTCGCCTACTTTTCCACAGTTAAACTTGACTGCACAACAGGTTTTTGATTCAATTGTGTAACTTTCAACTTATTGAAAAAATACCAATGTGAAGTAAAAGTAATTTCAAGTAGTTATAACCCACATTCCGCACTTCAACTTGAAGTACATAGAGATTACGGGCAAGAGAAAAGCAAAAAAATTAGGATGATTAAGAAATAGAGTACTGAACCAATATATTTTTTCAAATAAATAATTAAACATAAAAGTTTTGACCTATAAAATAGGTTATGTAGGCAGTAAAAATTTGAGGAGTAATTACTGTTCCTTCAGATGTTGGTAAATTTTTATTCACTCTCAAAACTTTGTTTATATTAAGAAAGCAAATAATATTTTTGGCAAGATGATGGCAGACAATTCAAAATAAAATGACGTTCTGACGTTAAATTAACAATTTGATTAATACCATCTAAGGTTAAAATATGAATTCCTTGAAAACATTGAAATACCTGACGGGGCGACAAGCGCTCTGTAAACCTTACTGTGTATTAAATTGACCGAATTATGGTAAAAAAAGATAGGTCGGAATTGTCAATAAGACCAATAAGATTGAAAATGTTACCTCTATTGTACCAGACACACTTAGAAAACAAACTAGAGCCATCAGAATTTTTGTTTTTTAATATTCTGATTAATATTCTCCAAGATATCAAAGAAGTTAGTTTAGAAAAAATAGCTACGGCGTTGCCTTTACCGATTTTATTTGAGAGTCGGCGCAAAAAAATACAACGATTTTTATCATTACCCACCCTCAATATTAAAACGCTGTGGTTTCCAATAATTAAAGATTGGGTAGCTCAAAATTTTTCTTTCAGCCAATCAACCTATTTACCTAGTGATTGATAGAACCATCTGGGAGCGCAAAAATTTAATTATGATTAGCATAATTTATGACCAGAGAGCTATTCCTGTGTATTTTGAGTTTCTACCCAAATTGGGAAGTAGTAATTTTGACGAACAAACAAAATTTATTTTTAAAATATTATCTTTGTTTAAAAAATATAAAATAATTTTGTTAGGAGACCGCGAATTTTGCTCTATAACATTAGAAAACTGGCTTAGAGAACAAGAATTGATGTTTTGCTTAAGATTAAAAAAGAATGAATTTATTGAAATCGAAGATGATGTTTGGCAAGAATTAAATGATTTAGGATTAAAACCGGGAGTTTCTTTTTTTATCGAAGGAATAAAGGTAACTAAGACTCAAAAAATGGGAGGCTTTAATCTAGCAGCAAAATGGAAGCGTAAGGTCGGAGTAACTGCACCTAAAGAAGGATGGTTTATACTTACAAATTTAGACAATCTAGAGTCAGCGATAGCGAAGCGCTGACTTGTCAGTTCGCTAGTTACAAAAAAAGATTTGATATTGAAGAGATGTTCCGAGATTTTAAGAGCGGCGGCTATAATATGGAGGATACAAATGTTACTGGTAATCGGTTGATATCTTTGATTCTAATTATAGCGATACCATCTTCGATGGTTGCCAAGGGCATCGCCTATAGTTCAGCTACTTTTAAAGGACAAAATATTAAGAGCAAAGGCGTACAGAAATATGTTGGTAGAATTAAGGAATATGGGCGTGGCAAGAGTTGACATAGCAGTTTTTATATCGGTTTATATGGTCAAACCTGGGTTAATTTTATGGAGTCTTGTTGGGGGTTAGTCACGGAACTAATGAAACTAAATCGCAATAAGCTAGAGTATTATTTACAAGGTCAAAGAGCTATGGAGCATATCCTGTCTGCCTTATAGCTTCCATGTCGCCCCCTCAGGTTCGCAGTAGAGAGTGGGAGTGTTGGGATTTTGAGCGATCGCAAGTAAAATTTCTCGATCTGATTGACTTGCTGCCCATTCGATGAATGACTGCGGAACTTCTTTTAACTTTAGTAGACTTCGCATTGTTAAGATGGGGATGTCGGCTAAAAGATTTGGATTTTCTAAAAGAAGCAGTGAGAATATCGAATTATTTAACACAAGGCACCCTGTACCCACCCATACCTTGACGAGCGAAGAGCAGGTGCAAAATTTTGAGTCCAATTGTCCAAGCCGATAGCCGTTCTAAGATGGCAGCAGCCCCGATCGGATATTCACAGGGCGCTCAAAGCTATCGCTTAGTGGTGTAGCGATGATGTGACAATATTATCAAACCAGTAAATCGCTACGGTAGTTTGCACCCTTGGGGGAACCTCCAAAGGCGCACTACCTCACCTGCTTGATTGCTTCAAAAATAGCTATTTAACGCACTCAATGCCAACCATAGGCGCATAGTCAAGGAAATCTTGCCAAAACTCTTGACCCTCAAGTCTCACCCCATCAGGAGAAACTATCGGTTTTTGCCACCGGATTTCTTTAAAGCCGGCACTTTGGAATGCCCATTCATAGGTGGCTCGGCTAAGGTAATAGTTATCGAAGCTGAATTTTTCCCCATCAACTTTGAATGTGTATTTTATAGGTGTGCCTTCTATGAGCGGTTCATCCACGCTTTTGATAAATCCATATTTTTCAGTTGTGGGATAGGACGCACTTTGTTGTTCGCTATTATCATTGACAGTGACGAAACGACCACCTGGTTTCAGGTTAGCGAATATGCTCTGACACATTTTCAGCAGTTGTTCTTTGGTTTGGGCGTAATTAAGCAAATACGTTGCCACCACTAGTGAGAAGCTGCCAATTTCACCAAGTTCGAGTACATCACCAACAATATATTCGATTTCTTGCGGTTGGGAGGCTTCTTGCTGTCTTGCCAATTCGATCATTTTTTCGGAATTGTCTACCCCTACTACCCGTGCAGCGCCCTTTTGTTTGAGTTGCCTAGTGTAAAATCCTTCACCGCAAGCCAGATCCAAGAGCGATTTTCCGCCCAAATCACCTAGCAGATTAAAGAATGTATATGCCTCTATATACAGTCTGAATGGCAATTCTTTGGATTTTTTATACTGTTGGGCTATAGTGTCATAGTTGGCTGTCATTTTCGGCTCCTGCTGATAACGCGATTGTTAATACGTAATTGTACTAAATGAGGTTATTTTTAGGCACTTTTAAGCGTTTCACCCCTACCGATTTGCGCCAACCTGTACTAGTTCCTTCGCTATCTCTAAAACCTCCAAAGCGCACCCCCATAATAAAGTCACACCCCCGCCCCCATGTCCATAGTTATGAATGATGCAAGTGTCTTGTTCTCGCTCCAAACGGACATTCTGCCTTCTAAAAGGACGTAAACCCACACGAACAGCAAAGTTTAAATCAATTTGGGCATCTTTTAGCGCTGGCATAAACTCAACACATCGTCTATGCATATCTCTAAGTGGCTCGTAATTTTCTAAAGCTTGCCATAAGTCGGTGGATACAGTCCAAAGCGATCGCTCCTTTGATTCTAAATTAATGTGCGGTGTTAAAGTGTGGGAGAGTTTATTGGCTATCGTGAGAATATTAAAAATTGTAAACTAGTTACATCTATCACTAAGTAGATTTGATATCAAATCCGGTTAAACACACATAGTAAAACTGTTATTTGTTTGCGGTCACCAATGGTAAAAAGTTACACTACGGATTAGGTCATGGTCATCAGATCGCACTTTACAACATTGAAATAAAAACGAATTCTAACTCATCTAAGGAGCCAAAGGATTCGTTGGCGTAAGCGTTGCGCTGACTTGTCAGTTCGCTTCATTAGTTAGTGGCCACAGTCGTTGAGCGCCTTTGTTGTTCAGGAGAATGCGAAGGCATGAGTATAATGTGAATACCGAATGGTACTACTAGTTCGTGGCTAGTATGCCACCCAGCTTGATCCATAGCGAGAACAATCTGCTTGTTTTTACCAACCTCAAAATGTGAGCGCGAAGTCCGCTAAAACACGATTAAATATATCGGTTCGCACGTAAGGTAGAATCCACCAATAAGTACTGTCTAAACTAATACTTTTCTATCTCTACGGGTAGATTTTCACACAGGATAAGTGATGCAATAATTTTTACTTATAGAGGATGCTCTCTCACAACGGTAGCAACAAGTATTGGTTTGTTCATCGCCTATATTGGTTTTTCTGGTGTTCCTGAACCTCCCACTCAAGGAGCAGATATCACTGTTGGCAGTAAAGCGACCTTAACGATTATTGGTTCCTTCAAGCAACCAGCTACTTTACTCTCAGTTTTTGATCTATGCAAAAAAAATAATTGTTTTTATTTTTACCTGCATGAGGCAAAAACATGATGTTAGTATGCAACGCCATAGAGGTAAAAAAATGATCCTTGTTCGCACCACGTGGCAAATTCGTACTTGTAGAATGATACCGAGTTTCCGTGCCTGCCAAACTTTGAGCGGTTTGGACTTGTCGAAGAGCGATTCGCAAAGCGATCCCTTCGGGAATCGCGCTCGTCAGGTCGGTGCATCAGCAGAAATGCTAGCAAGTGTTGCCCGCAGAGAGTGGCTCTTGCAACAATGGAAAAGACACTGATAATTCGATCTAATCCAAGAGGTTTTTAGTTATGGCGAATCTCGATGGTATCCCAATACATAAGCTTGACAGCGAGCATTATCGTCAAATGCTTGTCCGGGACGGCGAAGGTCGCTTTCGGGAATGGCACGGCGAGTTTCTCTCTTATCAACGCGAGTTTCTCAAAGATCAGCACAATCGGATTCGCGATCTAGAAAATCTACGCAAGAGCATTTACGCAGACCACAAACGTCGTTCTCAAGAATCGCGCCAGGAATATTTGCGCTACTACTACAAATTCCTTGCCGAGATGCGTCGTTACTAATTCCACAAATTACTGTAGGTTAATTGTTAATGGTTGATGGTGAGACCAGTCAGTCGCGGCGGGTTTCCCGTCGTAGGGAACTGGCGAACCCGAAGGGTTAATTGCAATTAACAATTAACTATTAACATTTAAACTTACTCATCATAAGCGGGTCTGTGCCAATACTGCTCGGTTAAGAATTTTGCTTGTTATTTTGGGCATGTAGAGACGCGAAATTTCGCGTCTCTACAACGTTGGTGTTTTATATAATTTCCTTAACCAAGCAGTATTGGGGTCTGTGCAGCACATCGAATCAGCGAAAATTTTGCTCGATAATCTCAGTCACATTACGGTGGAGAATTTCAATAATTTCGTCTAAAAATGATCCGCCATCAGGCAAGTCGCTCAAATGCGGGTTCATTATTACGGATCGCACAACTGCCAAGGAATCCGGTGTCTCCTTAAGCTTAAGACGTTTGGTATAGTCACCCATCAATGTCGATCCGTAATCGTCAAGCTGGAACATAGTTTTGGTGAGGAAAAACTCATACTTGTGAATGTCTTGAGCTTTACCGTTTTGGTAGTAGTGGACGTGGAAACGATCGTAAATTAAATCGGTCAATTTATTGAACAGTTGAGGATCGTCGTTGATGCTGTTATCTTTGCGTTTAAAGTTAAAGGCATACCAGATGATGTTCTGGTCGCGCTTTTTCGGAAAAGCTACTTATCACGCTAAAGTCAGATGCTGTTGCAGTGCATACTATGATACAATACATTATAGTTTTATTGTGGCAAGGAGTCTGCATTGTGTCTCTTAGAGAAGAATGGTACGCCGCTCGAATGCAACGCCAACAGGAAGTTAGCGAACGTCAACAGCAGGTAGCTGTGTTCTTGGAGGAAACACGGTTGCACCAGCAGCAAGTCTGGTTTGAACAGGCTCAACAACGGGCAGCCTATGTGGCAGCTTTGCGAGATTATGTTTGGGGGACAACTCCAACTCCTGTTCAAGGCAGTAATATAGGAACTGGGTCAGCCAAACCAATAAGGTATCCCCTCGATAATCCGGGATAGCGGAAAAAAATAATCAGGTGAGCAAGGTACACGCGGTGTTATAAAATACGACGTTGTTGGCTTAAAACTTTCAGGAACATAGCTGTAGAGTTGAATTAATGCAGAATTCGAGG
>QQTW01000848.1_pt1 | contig 20265 bp, 17 predicted proteins | sample 1904831 | NCBI WGS metagenome assembly QQTW01 (sample SAMN09435610, study PRJNA476489) | Subsurface metagenome, whole genome shotgun sequencing project. | reverse complement strand
AATTAACCTTGGACGATGGTCAAGTAGTCACAGCCCACTTAACCCGCGATCGCTTTGACGAACTCCAGCTGGAGCCACAACAACGAGTTTACGTAAAACCGAAGGATGCTAAGTCCTTTCCGCTATATTATTCGATTTAGTAGTAGGGTGGGCAGTGCCCACCAATTGTTTGAATGGTGGGCACTGCCCACCCTACAAAATCTATGAAACTCAAACAATGGCGAACGCTTGGACAATTCTTTTGTTTGTTCTGTCTTTGTTTTTTTCTGGCTATCAGCTGTAGTAATCGCCCAGTGCCCGGACCAACAACAACAAATACGCCCGTTAGCGTTGGCGGTAGTGCTCGTCTCAGCGTTGGCACAACAGCAAAACCCCGGACACTTGACCCAGCGGATGGCTATGAAGAGCCCGTCAGCAACATCATCACCAGTTTGGGCGATCGCCTCTATACCTACAAGGAAGGCACCCTCGAACTGGAGCCACAACTTGCTACAGAACTCCCCAAAGTGAGTGAAGATGGTTTGACATACACCATCCCCCTGCGTGAGGGCGTGACTTTCCACGACGGTACGCCTTTCAATGGATCAGCAATGGCGTTTTCCCTAAAGCGGTTTAGCGAAAATGGCGGTAACCCCTCGGCGCTACTGTCCGATATTATGGAATCGGTGGAAGCGACTGGGGAATACGAAATCACCATCAAACTTAAGAACGCTTTTGCGCCGTTTCCGTCGCTATTGGCATTCTCAGGTATGTGTGCCGTCTCCCCCAAGGCGTATGAAATTGGCTCTGGAAAATTCAAGCCCAATGAGTTTGTGGGGACTGGCCCTTACAAATTAACTTCATTTTCTCCGAACTTGGTGAAGATGGATGTTTTCGACCAGTACTGGGGTGATAAACCAGCTAATCAGGGAATTGACTTTCAGATCCTCAGCAGTGCCGCCAACTTGTATAACTCCTTCACTACTGGTACGGTGGACGTTGCTTATCAAACTTTAGACACAGATCAGATAATCAGTCTGCAACAAAAGGCATCCTCAAACGGCTGGCAGGTGGTGGAAAAGCCTGGTAGTGCTATCAGCTATTTAGTGCTGAATGTATTGCAGAAACCTTTGGATCAACTGGAGGTTCGACAGGCGATCGCTGCCCTGATCGATCGTCCCCTGATTACAGAGCGCGTGTACAAGAATCAAGTTGAACCAGTCTACAGCATCGTTCCCACTAGCTTTGACGCTCACAAACCCACGTTCCGAGAACCATACGGTGACGGCAATGTTGAAAAGGTTAAGGAACTCCTGACTAAAGCGGGATTCTCCCAAGACAAACCTTTTGAGTTGGAAATCTACTATGCCTCAAATTTCTCGGAGCGCGAGCAGACGGTTAGTACCCTGAGAGAATATGCTGCTCAAAAACTAGATGGGATTATGCAGATCAAACCGCAACCCGTGGAGTCAACCACTTTGTTTGCCAATGCTCCCAAGGGACTTTATCAAAGCTATTTGGTGGCTTGGCTCCCGGATTTTGGGGATCCGGATAACTACATTCAGCCCTTTTTCAGTTGTACCAAAGGGTCAGTGGAAACAGGCTGTGAACAGGGAGCGAGTCAAACTCAGGGGTTCTTTTACTACAGCGATCGCATGAATCAGCTAATTCAGGATGAACGCACAGAACAAGATCCCTCAGCCCGTAAAAAAGTCTTTGCCGAAATTCAAGATCTTCTGGCTGCGGATGTCCCCATTGTTCCACTGTGGCAAAAAAAACAATATGCTTTTGTCCAACAACCAATCCAGAACGTTACCATCAACCCAGTTCTAGGTCCGGTCTTCTGGGATGTCAGTAAAGGAGCCTAAGTGCGACTATGTCTCGTTTCCGTGCCTTGCAATATTACATTCTGGTGCGTCTTTTTCTGGCTCCCCTGATGTTATGGACAATTACAACGCTCGTGTTTCTGCTGCTACGCGCCACTCCAGGCGACCCAGTAGATGCCGTTCTTGGCAATCGTGCCCCCGATAGTGTGAAAGAGGCGTATCGCGAACGGTTAGGGCTATCAAAACCTTTGCCGTTGCAGTACCTCAACTATATAGGAGCCTTACTACGTCTGGATTTGGGGAGTTCAATTACCGATCAGGGTCGAGACGTCTGGTCGGTGATCCAACAGTATTTTCCGGCAACCGTGGAACTGGCGGCCTTCAGCATGGCAGTGGCGCTGATTATCGGGATTAGCGTTGGCGTGGTTTCGGCATCGCGCCCTGGCACGATTTTCGATGTGTTGGGACGGTTGTTTGGGATTATTACTTATGCGCTCCCCATCTTTTGGGCGGGGATGCTTATGCAGTTAATCTTTGCCGTGCAGTTACGTTGGTTTCCCTTGGGGTCGCGTTTTCCGGCCTCGCTGTCACCTCCTTCTGGTTCAACGGGACTTTACACAATTGATAGTTTGCTCAGTGGTAACCTGGGTCAGTTTTTCACGACGCTGTACTATCTCGCGCTCCCTAGCTTTACACTGGGACTCCTCCTCAGCGGCATTTTTGAAAGGATCGTCCGAGTGAATCTTTTGCAAACACTCCGGGCTGATTATGTGGAAGCAGCTCGCGCTAGAGGCATTCAAGAAAGGCAAATTCTCTTGGCTCATGCCTTAAAAAATGCGCTGATTCCAGTGATTACTATCTTGGGGCTGACCTTTGCGTCGCTCTTAGGCGGTGCCGTTCTCACAGAGGTGACGTTCTCTTGGCCTGGATTGGCAAATCGGTTGTATGAAGCAATCTCGTTGCGGGATTACCCCACGGTGCAGGGAATTATGGTGTTTTTTGCGTCGATTGTGGTGATTGCCAGTATCCTGATTGACATTTTGAATGCCTATATCGATCCTCGGATTCGTTACTAAAACTAAATGCAAGTGTGACCAATTTGTATTCATCGCCTTGCCGGGCGTGAGAATTTGCAATAAACACCTCTTACACCTCACTCATAGCCTCCTGATGCGATAAAATTGAACTAGGGACGGCTTAGCATCGGTTTGTCCTTAAAACTTCTTGGAAAATATCCTTTCGCGAGAAGTGGGTCGGAGCCCACTTTTTTTGTTTGGGAAAATGGCTCATCCCCTTATTCCGAAAATCATTGATTTAGCGAAACCAGTGGCAGAAGACCTGGGATTGGAATTGGTAGGCGCGGTTTTTCACACCAACCAACGCCCACCGGTTCTGCGCGTGGATATCCGTAACCCAGAGCAGGACACCGGTCTAGATGATTGTGAAAGGATGAGCCGTGCTTTGGAAACCATGCTAGATACAGCGAATATCATTCCTGATAATTATGTATTGGAGGTTTCTAGTCCTGGTATTTCGCGGCAGTTGAGTACCGACCGGGAGTTTATCTCTTTTAAAGGGTTTGCTGTGCTCGTTACTACTTCCCAGCCCTATGAAGGCCAGCAAGAATGGACAGGTCTGTTGATTCGCCGCGATGACACGGCAGTTTACTTAAACCAAAAAGGTCGCGCGATCGCCATTCCCCGCTCTCTAGTAACCAGGGTGCAGCTGGATGAGCGCCGCTAAAAAAGTGCACTCTTTCCCTTAGCTTCTAAAGGTGAACTCTGAGTAGAAGTAGCGAGTTACTCACTGCTCTTGAAGGCTTGCCCCCTTCACTCAACATTTATCTAAACACCATTAGGAGGTTTGCTTATGTCAATGGTTAGTCTGCCTGGACTCAAAAACCAAATCGAAGAAATCAGTCGTGAGCGCAACTTACCTCGTCATGCCGTTCAATCAGCGCTCAGGGAAGCGCTGTTAAAAGGGTATGAGCGTTATCGTCGTGCTCAAAGCCTTGACAAACGACACTTTGATGAAGAATACTTTGACAACTTTGAAGTTGAACTCGACACCGAAGAAGAAGGCTTTCGTGTCCTTTCCACCAAAACCATCGTCGAAGAAGTTAGCAACTCCGACCATCAAATTTCACTGCGAGAAGTTCAGGAAGTTGCTGCCGAGGCTCAGCTGGGAGACTCTGTTGTTTTAGACGTGACGCCAGACCAACGAGAGTTTGGTCGCATGGCGGCGATGCAAACCAAGCAGGTGTTGGCGCAAAAACTGCGCGACCAGCAGCGCCAAATGATTCAAGAGGAGTTCCAAGACCTGGAAGGAACTGTTTTACAAGCCAGGGTGCTGCGGTTTGAAAGGCAATCAGTGCTCATGGCAGTCAGCAGTGGCTTTGGTCAGCCTGAGGTAGAAGCCGAATTACCCAAGCGGGAACAGCTGCCCAACGATAACTATCGAGCGAATGCGACGTTCAAGGTTTATTTAAAAAAAGTTTGCCAAGGCCAACAACGGGGTCCTCAACTGGTAGTTTCCAGAGGTGATGCTGGTTTGGTGGTCTATCTTTTCGCCAATGAGGTGCCAGAAATTGAGGATGAGATCGTCCGGATTGTTGCGGTGGCGCGGGAAGCCAATCCACCCTCTCGTTTTGTTGGCCCACGTACTAAAATTGCAGTTGATACCTTAGATCGAGATGTAGACCCCGTTGGAGCTTGTATTGGGGCGCGGGGCTCGCGGATTCAAGTGGTGGTGAATGAATTGAGGGGGGAAAAAATTGATGTGATTCGTTGGTCACCTGACCCGGCTACCTACATTGCCAATGCCCTCAGCCCCGCACGGGTTGATGAGGTACGCTTGATGGAACCAGAATCTCGTCAGACTCATGTACTGGTCGCTGAAGATCAGCTCAGTTTAGCGATTGGCAAAGAAGGACAAAATGTCCGCTTAGCCGCCCGCCTAACCGGTTGGAAAATAGACATCAAAGACCGGGCGAAGTACGACTACCAAGCTGAAGACAGCAAATTCGCAACTGTAGCAGCTCAATACCAAGCACAAGAAACAGAAGCTATGGAGGATGAAGAAGAGTATGAAGATGTAGATAAAGTGGTTGAGGCAACGGATGCCTTAGCGTAATTCAGTTGGGAGTGGGCAGTGGGAAATAATGAAACCAAACTACCGGCGTTGTATTAGTTGTCGCAGAGTGGCGCTGAAACAGGAGTTTTGGAGGATTGTCCGCCTCTACCCGTCCGGGCAGTTACAATTAGATCGGGGGATGGGGCGTTCTGCCTATCTTTGTCCCCAATTCACTTGTTTGCAAATGGTTCAAAAGAAAAATCGATTGGGGCGAGCACTTCATACACCAGTACCAGAAGCACTGTATAAAACCCTGTGGCATCGCTTAGCCACGAACGAAAGCACCTAAAGTGCGAAACTGAAGCCGGAGCGGCAGTGCCACTCCCAAAACCCAACCAAGTTGAATTTGGAAATCCTTTGAAAATAAGAGGCATCTTGGCACCCAGGCAGCTTAATAATAAAAATGATTTAAATAACTTAGCTTGGAAATAAGGCTCATTCACGACATTTTTCTGGAGGTTGGTGCAAGATCATAAAGGAAACCAGACACACAATGGTAATCGAGTAACGCGTATGCGTAACCGAGGGGCAGCGCCGGGCATTGCTCTTTGGCTGCCTTTCTCAAACGAAAACATCTCTCTTTCTTTGTTGGAGGCAGGGGCAACAACCTGAATAGCATTCAATAACACAGGACGCATCAGAGGATGGAGATGTCAGTCAACCGGGCAACCATCCTGTTACAACTGCTAGGTAAAAAGGAAGAGTGGATGAACAACGGCAAAGTAAGAATCTACGATTTATCAAAGGAATTGAATTTGGATAACAAAGAGCTATTAGCCATTTGCGACCAGCTCAATATTTCAGTAAAAAGCCATAGCAGCACCATCCCCGAAAGCGAGGCAGAACGCATTCGTGCGGCAGCAGAAAAACAGGCCGCTAGCGCTCCCTCCTCACGGAAGGAATCAGGTGCCTCAAACCCCAAGGAGCACTCACAAGTGCTTACCGGAGTAAGACCCAAACCTAGTCTTCCCCATAAACAGCAGATTTTGGAGATTCGTAAACCTAAAACTTTAGATCGGGCGGGCCAAAACTCCCCAGAGACTCAAGTCGCCATTTCCCCCCAACCGCCAGTAGTGGCTCCTGCTTCACCCCGCCCCTACTCCCCACCTGCCTTACCCGTAAAGCCGACAGCAGCAACTCGACCAGTGGTACGCACAAATCAGCCTGAAATCAAGCAGGCTGATAGCCAAGGCGTCGCTACTGATCTTCGTCCAGAGCTGCCATTGGAAATTTTACCAGGATCGCAAGAAGTCGCACAACGACAGCCACTTGCTGGTCCACCCGCCAGACCTGTTACAGAAAAAGCGGCTCCGACTCCGCAGCTAAGTCAGTCGGAGCGGCCAATCCTGAAACGAGATCAGCCCGCTCCAAGGCGCAATCAGCCGGTAGAGCAAAATGGATCAGAGGCGCCAAGTAGACCCGCTCGTCGTCCGACAGTTGGCTTAAAACCTGATCTTCCACGCTCACCTCAACCGGGTTTAGACCCGCTCAGACCTAGACCAGCACGTTTAAACGACCCCGTGAGTGGGAACAATATGCGTGCTCAAACTGGCGTGGCGGGGGCAGACCAGAACGGGGGCGATGAAGAAACTGATGGTGGAGCACTGGATGGTTCGGAAGAACTACTGAAGCGCCCAACACTGCCGCGTCCAGTCAAAGGGCCGAAAAAGTGGATTGAAGAAGAAATTGACGAGGGACAAGATTCAGGCAAGGCAGCCAAAGTTGGTGCCAAAGGGAAGCGACTCAAGCCGATCACTGAAATCGACGAGGAGGATTTAGAGGATAGCGAACTTGATATAAATACTGCCGTGCAAGTCAGCCTGTCCATCGCCCGTCCTCCCAAACAAAAAGCAGCACGGACTGGACAGGCGTTACCGGTGACAGCGGCGGCAGCAGCACTCAAGAGTAAAAAGTCAGGTTCTTCAAACCGACAAGAACGCCGCAAAGAAACCGCAGAGCAGAAGCCGGAACGCCCAGAAAAGCTAGTGCTCACAGGCACTATGACAGTCCAAGAACTGGCCAATGCCATGTCTGTAGCAGATACAGAGATTGTCAGAATTCTGTTCTTAAAAGGAATGGCGGTCAACATCACTCAAAACTTGGATATGGCGACGATCGCGCTGGTAGCAAAAGAGCTGGAAATCGAAATCGAGATCGCCGAGCCAGAAGCCCAAGCCCGCAAAGTTACCGAGATGGTGGGTGCAGAAGACCTGGAACACCTACAGCGACGTCCACCAGTAGTAACAATCATGGGTCACGTGGATCACGGCAAAACGACTTTGCTAGACGCGATCCGCAAAACCAAGGTGGCGCAAGGGGAAGCGGGTGGCATTACCCAGCATATCGGCGCTTACCATGTGGATGTGGAACACGAAGGCAAGCTCCAGCAGGTGGTGTTCCTAGACACGCCCGGTCACGAAGCGTTTACAGCGATGCGGGCGCGTGGAGCCAGGGTCACAGATTTGGCGATCCTGGTGGTGGCTGCGGATGATGGTGTCAGGCCGCAAACGGTTGAAGCGATTAGCCATGCCCAAGCAGCAGGAGTGCCGCTGATTGTGGCGATTAACAAAATTGATAAGGAGGGTGCCCAGCCAGACCGGGTCAAGCAAGAGCTGACGCAATATGGTCTGACGCCGGAAGAATGGGGCGGTGAAACAATCATGGTGCCGGTGAGTGCGATCAAGGGTGAAAACTTGGATACGCTCCTAGAGATGATCCTGCTGGTGACAGAAGTCGAAGAACTGAATGCCAACCCGGATCGACCTGCGAAAGGAACCGTGATCGAAGCCCATCTTGATAAGGCCAAGGGACCAGTTGCGACATTGCTGATTCAAAATGGAACGCTGCGAGTCGGGGATGTGCTAGTGGCTGGCTCTGCCTTGGGTAAGGTCCGGGCGATGGTGGATGACCGTCTCAGGCGAGTGGAAGCGGCTAGTCCGTCTTTTGCCGTGGAAGTGTTGGGTTTAAGTGATGTGCCCAGGGCAGGCGATGAGTTTTTGGTGTTCGAGAACGAAAAAGAAGCGCGAACGCTGTCCACACAACGGACTTTGGAGCAACGCACTTCTCGCCTGATGCAGGGGCGGATCACACTCACAACGCTTTCTGCTCAAGCGCAAGAAGGTGAGTTGAAAGAACTGAACTTGATCTTGAAGGCAGACGTTCAAGGGTCGGTGGAAGCAATTGTGGGAGCGCTCAAACAACTCCCTCAAAACGAAGTGCAAATCCGCCTGTTGTTGGCTGCCCCTGGCGAAATCACGGAGACGGATATTGACTTAGCTGCTGCAAGTGATGCTGTAATTATTGGGTTTAACACCACCCTCGCCAGTGGAGCAAGAATTGCTGCGGACGCAGCAGGTGTAGATGTGCGCGAATACAACATCATCTACAAATTGCTGGAAGACATTCAAGCCGCGCTGGAAGGTCTGCTGGAGCCAGAGTTGGTGGAAGAACCTCTCGGGACTGTGGAAGTGCGTGCCGTCTTCCCTGTCGGGAAGGGCGCGGTTGCCGGTTGCTACGTTCTCTCCGGCAAGCTCCTCCGCAACAGCAAATTGCGGGTGCGTCGAGGCGGTAAGGTCATCTATGAAGGGACCCTTGACTCGCTCAAACGCATCAAAGAGGACGTTCGCGAGGTCAACGCTGGCTATGAATGCGGCATCGGTGTTGATAAATTCAATGACTGGGTCGAAGGCGACGTTATTGAAGCCTTCCAGATGGTGACCAAGCGCCGCACTCTCACTTTGACTAAATAGGGAGTAGGGAGTAGGGTGGAGCGGGGGAAATGCTCCCCCCCGTGCCCCCTTCTGCCCCTTCTGCCCCTTCTGCCCAGAGGGGAAGATCGAGTTCCAGAAATAGCTCCAGAAATAGCTCCAGAAATAGCTTCCCCCTATGTCCTCGTTTCGGTCTGAACCTATATTGTGGATTCACTTGGCTGGATTGGCGGTGGTGCCAATCTTTCTGGAACTTTGCTTGCTAGGACTGGCAGTAAACGACCCACTGCTACCGGCATGGTTGGAGCTATTTATAGTCGCCGCCGTTGGGGTTGTGCCGGTGCTGTGGATGCAGTTGAGCCGCCCTTTCTACATCTTCGCCATTTTAGCGATCGCTCTGAAGCAAGAGCAGCTGAGTTCCGAGCAGCGAAAAATTCTGAGTTTAATCAATACCCGCTTAAACCGTGTACTAGCGGTTGTAGCAGCGGTGTTCTTAGTTGGAGTGCTGTGGCAACTCTATCGTGTTGCCCCACTGGCGGCGGGGCGTGCCCCGTTTCTACCAGAATGGCGAGGCTTAGGGTTGCTAAGCGCGAGTATGGCTTTTTTGGCTAGCAATTTATTCTTCCAGATTCCCGTAAGCGTAGCGCGAATGTTTGTTACAAGCGATGCAGAATTTGCCGCCACAGAACCTTATCCTTTAGAAAAAATATCGCCGGATTTTACAATTTTAGGCTTGCCGGTTAATCAAATTTTGCCCCTTTTGAGTGACACAGTTAAAACTGAGGACTGAGAAACTATGGCTCTTTTTCCTGCTTCTGGTGCTGGCCAATTCTCTGAAGAGCCTCAAATTTGGGATAACCTTAAACAAGCGATCGCTGCTAGTTCTGGATTCCAACGCTGGCAGCTAGAGCGTCTGCCAGTGGATGATCAATTTCATAAGCTTAACCTCGAGCACCAAGTTCGCCGGTATTTACGCGAAACCTTAGAAACCTTGGCTTATTAAGTAAGGGACAAGGGGACAAGGGGATAAGGGGACGAATCTACACCTCCCTCTCACCCTGTGCCCCAGCTCCCTCAAGCAACAACTGTTGATATCTAGCAATAAACAAAAACTCAGGCGTTGCTGGCTAATAAAAAAAAATTAGGGAACTTAGCTGCGGAGAAGCTTGTCATCCGCTATAGTTTTGCATGGGTTCTGACCGTTACTTGGGGTGCACTTGGCTTTGCGAATTTGCTGTCTAGTTGAGCGAGAGGCGGTTAGCTAAAACGAACCGCCGTTCCTCGTGTCTGCTTCTCGCAAAACTCGCGTCAAAAATCTGCGGATTATCAAAGCAACTGTAATTCACCACATCACAGACGCAAACAAGATGACACACCAGGGTTCTCACATTCACCAATCCACTATTTTTAGGCTCCTTTGTGCTAAACGCTTCGCCTCTGCTTTACCGTTCCGGGCAGGACTGACGGCTTTGTTAGTTGTTGCTGGTGGGGCAACGGTACTGCCTACTGAGGCAAACGCTTCTTTTTCTAAGCTCAAAGAAGTTATCTCACCTTCCTTAACAGCGCAAGTTCCAGCCAGTGCAACAATTATTTACGTCAACCCAGCGACTGGGACAGACAGCACCAGTGCTGCAAATACTGAAGCAGCCCCTTATAAAACAATCACCTACGCCCTCAGCCAAGCCGAACCAAATACAGTCATTCAGCTCGCTGCTGGTAACTATACAAGCGAAACTGGGGAAGTCTTCCCACTCGTTATCAAACAAGGCGTTACGCTTCGTGGTGATGAATCTACCAAAGGCAAGACTACGCTTATTAGTGGCGGCGGTCGCTACATAAGTCCAACCTTTGCCCGTCAGGACGTCACGCTTCGAGCCGAGAAAGATAGCACCATCACCGGCACCACCATCACTAACACGAATACACGTGGCACGGCGCTGTGGATTGAATCGACAAATCCAACTGTCAAGAACAATACATTTACCAATAGTAACCGGGACGGTGTTTTTGTCACTGGTACAGCTGCCCCCAAAATTGAGGATAACGTCTTCACCAAGAATGGCGGTAACGGCATTTCGGTAGCTCGGTCTGCCCAGGGAGAGATTCGCAACAACGTGTTTCAGGACACTGGGTTTGGCTTGGCGATCGGTGGCACAAGCGAACCCTTGGTAGCAAAAAACCAAATTATCCAGAATGCAGACGGTGTACTCGTCTCAGATTCTGCCCGTCCGGTACTGCGTGATAACTTGATTGAGAAAAACAAGCGGGATGGCGTCGTGGCAACCGTTAACGCTCAACCCGATCTCGGCAGCACAGAAAGTCAAGGTAAAAATATCATTCGTAGTAACGGTCGCTACGACGTTTACAACGCAACCCGTAAAAATACCCTAGTGGCTGTGGGCAACGAGGTTGATACCAAGCGCATTTCCGGCAAAGTGGATGTTGTCGCAGGACAAATTGCCTTCCAGGATGTGCAGGGTTACTGGGCGCAACCCTATATCGAAGCCCTAGCCGCCAAGAATGTTATTGCTGGGTTTCCCGATGGCACCTTTAAACCCGATCAACCGGTTACACGCGCTCAGTTCGCCGCCATTGTCAGCAAAGCCTTTGCACCGACGCCCCAACGCAAGACACTTGAATTCAGCGATGTCAGCCGCAATTTCTGGGGCTACCAAGCAATTCAATCTGCTTACCGGGGTGGTTTCGTAGCTGGGTATCCAGGTGGTGTGTTTCAACCACAGCAGGAAATCCCTAGGGTTCAGGTGCTAGTTTCCTTAGCCAATGGTCTGAGCTTACGCGCCGATAATCCGACTGCGCTTTCCATTTACGCGGATGCTTCCCAGATTCCCAAATATGCTACTGCTCCCGTCGCGGCGGCAACTCAGCGGCAGTTAGTGGTGAACTACCCGACACCCAGCCAATTAAATCCCAACCGTGAAGCCACGAGGGCAGAAGTCGCAGCCTTTGTCTACCAGGCACTCGTCAATGCCGGACGTGCACAAGCCATTAAGTCTCCTTACGTAGTCAGCCTTCCCTAGAAGGGGAGCACTCGAGCGCACTCGTTGCCAGGGGAGCAGGGGAGAGAAATTTTTTATTCTCTCCTGCCCTTTTATTGCACTTCAACTACATTGAGAAATTCTGCAACTTCTTTCCACAGTAAATCAGCTGACTCAATCAGTGGTGCATGGCTTGTTGATAAAATCTTTAATTTTGAATTCGGAATTAAAGCCACAAGTTCGGATGCTAGTACTAGATATTTTTGATCTCTAGAACCAGCTATCACAAGGGTTGGTGTTTTAATGTTAATCAGCTGATGCCAAACTGAGGGCATAGCTCCACTGCCAAAAAACTTTAAACTGCAAGCTAATCCAGAGGGTTGCAGGGGCAGTCGGCGTACCACTTCCTTAGCAATAAAATCTTCACCCCTATCAGCAATTCCCTGAAAAAGAGGTTGTGATAACCATGTAGTCAGAAAATCTCTAGGAGTTAAGTCGAGGATTTTCTGTGCCAGTTGACCGTCTGCTTTAGCCCTTGCCAATCGGGCGGCTTCTTCATTGATTCCGGCTGTGGTCGAAACCAAAATCAGTGAGTGAAGCTGGTGGGAATTTTTGACAGCGAATTGCAGAGCTAGTCGGCCTCCCATTGAATAACCGAATAAATGAAACTTGCTCTGTCCTAGGGAACCAAGCCATTGCTCAAGTAAATCAACCTGGCTAGCCGCTGTGAAGCTAATTTCATCTTCTATCAATCGAGTTTGTCCATGTCCAGGCAAATCAGGTATTAAACATCTGTATTGACTGAGCAGGGAATCTGGTATTTCTAAAAAGTCGCGACTGCTACCAGTAAAACCATGCAAAAATACTATTGTCTCCTGAATATCTATTGAGCAAGAATCTAAATAATGAACGCTTCCTAAATCAGTCTGATAGTACCGTGATTTCATATCAAATCCGGTTTATCACTTATTTCTAAGTGGTATGTAAGGCGTACACCTCTAAGGGCGTCGTCGCGGTTGCTGATCCCAGCGAAACAGGAAAACCATCAAGGTAATGACTCCCACTTGGAGCGCGAAGTTAGGCAAAGCGGCGTCAACATCGCGCCCAGCCAGCAGCTGAGCTAAGAAGACGAATGCGCCGATAAAACCAGAGGCACCGAAAACAACATAAATAAATTTCCTTAAACCTCGGTAGGGGGTTGCCGCCTCTGCCTTCAAGCGGGCATATTGTTCAGGAGTAAAACGCTTGCCGCTGCGATTTTTTGAATTTGGCTCTACCATATAAGTTAATGCTGGTATAATAGGAGATTGTCTACGCCGATGTGGCTCAGTGGTAGAGCACTCGATTCGTAATCGAGCGGTCGCGGGTTCAAATCCCGCCATCGGCTTACCAAGACTTTAACAAAACTTAGAATTGGCGGGGGGTTCACGGATTCAACCTTTAGCCATAACCCAATTTTTATGGCGTAGATCAAACTTTAACTATGAATCGGCACTGCGCTCTTGGGCTGCTCGGTAAGCCTAACACTATCTAAAGTTACGAAAACTCTTATATGCCAAACCCCTTAATGTACCAACAGGATGCCTTTGTCGTCCTGGAACCCAACCAACCAGAGCAATTTCTTACAGAAGTAGAGCTATTGGAAAAACTTAAAGGCATCCTGGCTCAGCGACAGGAGGATTTGCCACGAGAGCTACAGAAATTTACGTCTATTCAGTCCCAGGCTCAGTATTTACTAGAAACTAGCTGCGAGTTGGACGTTGGCCGTGGGACATATTTACAGTGGTACGCTGTTCGCTTGGAAAAATAATTAGTGGTTGGTGCGTGTATAAGTTCAGCTTTCTGCCTTTGAAGTGGTAATCAGAGCCAGATCAATCGTGTCTTCGCTGGGCTGGGTCACTTCAACCTGCACTCCAGGACCAAAAAAACTTTCCATCTTCTGGTGCTTTTGCTGCCACACTTCCAGAGGCATCAGCGGCGAATCAAATTCCAGAATCAACGCGTAAGCCCCCTCAATTTCAGTTTCCCGTAACTCTTTGATTACCGGTCGTTCCTCGTCTGTGGGGCTAAGACCTAGGTGAGATAGAGAGCTATCAAGATGGGCTTTTTGCCCGTAGCGATATCGAGTCACATCTTCGCGAATTTGATTTTGAGTGGCGGTAGCTTGCTGGTTTCGCAGTACCAGCACTTCCTTACTAGTCGCAACGCTTACGGGTACTGGCTTCAGTTCAGCAGCTTTGAGCGCCAACCCTCCTATTAAGATGGGAATTCCGTAAAAAAATCCTATTAAGTTCAGTGTGGGATTACCGACAAAATAGGCGATAAATCCTCCAACCGTTAAAAACCCACCGAGAATTAGACCCAATGTTCCTAAAGAAGTTTGACGTAACATGATAATAAGGTGTATGAAGTGTATTCACTATTATCATTGGCTTTTGGTCACTGGTTGGGAAAAAGTCGCCGGGCATTGCATGTTGCTGGCGCTGCGTTTGCCCTTCGACTATAAGCAGTCAGCGTTTAAAATAAGGGAATGTAGCAGTAGCTGAAAACTTCGACAAACTTAAACATTGATTACAGGATTTACTAATAATTGCTAGTTGACGAACTTTTCTGATACAGTAGATTTACAGCCAACAGACTTATTCTGTCGCCGTCAGAGGATAAAACAACCGGCTCAGTTCCGGCGCGTAAGCGTGCCATAGGCGTTGATCAAGTTCCATAGACAGTGGAAGTGAGTAGACTCCACAAACATAGAAAGCGCATGCTGTAAAGACTTAAAGGCACATAACGAGGCAAGCTCTGCCTTGTATGCCTGTGGACGGAATCTGCTTGGGGGACCGGTTGAAGCAGGAAGTGAACATCAAATTGGCATGTCCAACTTTGTCTAAGTTTCATGGAGCGGCAGAGTTAAGTATAAAAGTAGATAATGGATTTACAAACGATTCGAGAACGGATTGCCCTGATTGAAGGTAAACGAGATTCTTTGCTGCGCCTGTTGGAGCAACCAAATCTAGGAACCTTGAGAATTGACGTCAATCAGGCTCTGGAAGAAATGGACGACCTAGTTGATGAATTTAGACGTACCTTCCCGGACACAGGTAAGTAGCTAATCTGCCAAAACCCCCCGAATTTATTCGTGGGGAGGTTCAGCGGTTAAAAATATTTCAATCCCTAATAAGGATTTGAACACCACGACAGTCCCGACTTTAGATATACTACCACGGTAAGGGACGGGTCCTTTATTGGACGCAAATCCAAACCGCTACAACGGCTTTCCCGGCGTATAAAAAGCGGTCTTTTTTATTTCCTTCAGTAATGAAAATTCCCTCTCCACAGCTCTGGCTCTGAGAACGCGCATCAATTACGCACCAGGCGCAAAGCTTGTCGCTGCCATCATCTGTCCCGTAATTCAACGAATGGCTGCTCGCTGACCTAATTCTCTAACCAAAGCAATCAGTTCGGGGGTAGCTGTGTCTTTTTTGCAAAAAGCATCCAAGCTATTCGTTTGGCTAGTGTCTTTGTTCACGTCTTCAAGGGAGGAGTAAGCAATAATCTGAGTTTTTGGCTCTATATGCTTAATCTGAGTCGAAGCACTCCAACCATCCATTACAGGCATCTGTAAATCGAGAATGATCACGTCAGGATGGTAACGTTCGACCATTTGTATAGCTTCTTGGCCATTGCTGGCCAAGCCTACTAACTCGATATTTTCCTGGTGAGAGAGCGCTAACTTAAGGCTAAAACGAGTAAGTTCATGGTCATCAACCACGAGGACTCGCAGATTAGAAGGCTGGCACGACAACATTAACATCCAAGGAAATCAAAAAGGACTAGCTATTAATTTTTGTATGTTAAAGCGTATCAGTCTTAACTGCCTCTATCCTCTGGGTGAATCACTTAAGTGCATTTATTGTAACTAGCGATAGAGCGAGTGGTGGTAAGTATTTCACGCTATGCCAGCTGAGTGTAGCGCCATCTCCATTAAAATTTGTTGAGAGCTAGCTGGCGGACACTCGGCAGCGGGTCGTCGCTGGATGTAACGTCCATCTGGCTGCAAATCCCAAGCCCTGCGGTTATCTGCCAACATAATGCCGAGGATTTCTTGTAGATCCTTAGCAATTTCCGGGTCTTCCAGTGGAGTAATTGCCTCAACCCGCCGATCGAGGTTACGGGACATCCAGTCAGCACTGCCAATGTATATCTCTTCTTGACCGTGGTTGTGGAAGTAAAAAATCCGGGAGTGTTCTAAAAAGCGCCCCACAATGCTAATGACGCGAATATTTTCACTCACGTCTTTGAGTCCTGGGCGCAGACAGCACATGCCACGTATGATCAGGTCAATCTGCACCCCGGCGCGTGAGGCGAGGTACAAGGTGGCGATGATTTGCGGATCGACTAGCGCATTCATTTTGGCAACGATGCGACCAGGGAAACCATTTTGGCAGTGTTCAGTTTCGCGGCGAATTAGGGCAACCATGCGATCGCGCATATTGACCGGCGCAACCAATAGCTTGCGATAAGACCGTTGCCGTGAGTACCCGGTTAAGTAATTAAACAAATCTGTCAAATCAGCCCCCAAGTCTTCCGAGCAGCTAAACAGTCCTAAGTCTGTATAAAGCCGAGCCGTCTTGGGGTTATAGTTGCCAGTACCAATGTGGACATAGCGGCGGATCCGGTCTGCTTCCCGGCGTACCACCATCACAATTTTGGAGTGCGTCTTCAGACCCTCTACGCCATAGACCACATGCACCCCCACTCTTTCTAACCGCCGCGCCCAGTAGATATTGTTCTCCTCATCAAAGCGAGCCTTCAGTTCCACCAGTACAGCCACCTGCTTGCCATTTTCTGCGGCTGTAATCAGCGCCTTGACAATCGGCGAGTCCCCAGAGGTGCGGTAAAGGGTCATCTTGATCGCCAGCACATTTGGATCGTGGGCGGCATGGGTAATGAAGCTGAGGACTGTGGCGGTAAAAGAGTTGTAGGGATGGTGTACCAGCAAATCCCGCTCCCGAACTACAGCGAAAAAATCTTTCCCTACCTCCGCTTCCGGCACATCCGCAGCGGCACTTGGTTGGCTAATCCCTTGGAGGCGGGGCGGCACTACGGACTTCCAAGGTGGATCTTTAAGTTCAGGGAGTGGCAATGCCATAAACGACATTAGATCCCCCAGTCCCAACAAACCCTCTACTTCGTAGACATCACTCTCATCCAAATCCAGATCCCTCAAGAGCCGCACCCGCACTCCTTCGGGTGTTGAGGCTTCAATTTCCAGCCGTACTGTAGAGCCGCCGAGACGCCGTTTGCGGAGTTCCTGCTCGATCGCCAGCAGCAGGTCATCTGCTTCATCTTCTTCAAGTGCCAGGTCAGTGTCGCGGGTAATCCGGAAGGGATGATATTCCTGAATATTCATACCCGGAAACAGCGCCTCCAGATTATGAGCGATCGCTTGCTCCAAAGGTACGCCACTCCAGCTGGCTGGCTGTCCCTTGTGGTGGATTCGCAATTCCTCCGGCAGTGCCACAAATCGGGGCAGTACATCGGGTACTTTAACGCGGGCAAAGAATTCTTCTTCGGTTTCCGGGTTCTTCACCACAACTGCCAGATTGAGGCTGAGATTGGAAATGTAAGGAAATGGATGGCTTGGATCAACCGCTAGCGGCGTCAGGACTGGAAAAATTTGCTCTTCAAAGTAGCGTCGCAGGTAAGTCCGCTGTTCTTGGTTCAGGTCAATGTAGTCAACTAGGTGAATGCCTTCTCGTGCCAACTGCGGTCGTAATACTTGCTCAAAGTGCCGGTGCTGTTGCGCTACCATTGGACGCAGTCTTTGGCTAATCACCTCTAGCTGTTCTTGGGGCGTCCGACCATCCGGGCTTAACTGACTCACCTTCGCTTCCACCTGTTCCTTCAGAGCGGCAACGCGCACCATGAAAAACTCATCCAGGTTCGAGCTAAAGATTGCCATAAATTTGAGGCGATCTAACAGGGGCGTTCGCGGATCGCAGGCTTCATGCAATACCCGATTGTTAAACTCTAACCAGCTCAACTCCCGGTTGAAGTAGTATTGCTGGTCGTTGAGATTAATTTCAGTGGCAGTTTTCTTTGATTTAGGCATGATTATCAGTCAGTGCGACCCGTCGCGGATCTATATGTAAATTACCCCTACTAACTTCAAAATACCTGATCCTCCACGCCCTGCCACCATTCGCCCAAATTCATCAAGTCTTGGTGAATGTCTGCTAACTCATTAGCATAAGCGTCGGGTGGAAGTGTCGCTCGACGCTCTTCGAGTTTCTTCAGGCGCAGTTGCACCAATAGCCAAGGCTTGGAGATGCTGTCTGTTGCTTCTAGGTATTGCGCTAGTTCTTTGCTATCCATAATTCCATTGTAATTTGACAAACGTTGCCATCGTCCTAAAGTCAATAAAAAACAGCCACGATTTCATTCGTGACTGTTGTCAATGTTGGTAATTACACCTGCTGCCTAGCGACTTGACATTTCAAACCGCTTGTTAATCTCATTCCAGTTAACTACATTCCACCACTGCTTTAGGTACTCAGGGCGTTTGTTCTGGTACTTGAGATAGTAGGCGTGTTCCCAGACATCATTGCCCATAATTGGGAAGCTACCAGATGTCATCGGACTGTCTTGGTTGGGTGTACTTGTGATTTCAATCTTGCCGTCGCTGGTGCGAATTAGCCAAACCCAGCCACTACCAAATTGTTTCGTCCCAGCATCATTGAATCGCTGTTTGAAACTTTCAAAGTCGCCAAAGTTTTCCATAATCGCATCGGCAATTGGGCCAGTCGGCTCACCACCGGCATTAGGTGCCATGATTTGCCAGAACATTGTGTGGTTCACATGCCCACCGCCATTGTTACGCACCGCTGAGAGAATATCCGAAGGCAAACTCTCCAGCGATTTAATCAATTCTTCGGGACTCTTTGTTTCCAGTTCCGAATATTTTCCCACCGCTGTGTTTAGGTTGTTGACATAAGCCTGATGGTGCATATCATGATGCAACTGCATCGTCTGAGCGTCGATGTACGGCTCTAGGGCGTCGTAGTTGTAAGGTAACGGGGAAAGTTCAAATGCCATTCCGTGAAATCCAATTTTTGAGCACTTTCCAGTTTAGAGCTAATTCAGAAGCTCTAACACCTATAAAGTTAGTATTCACCAGGTTGCGGTTGAAAATCATTGTGAAATAAAACTTAATGTTTTATTCATAACAAAAGTTTTAAAAACAGCTAAAATTTAGCCTTTTGGAACTGGAGCGAGAAAGTATCTAATGCTGAGAATTAAACGTGAGTGCTCACTTAGTCTAAATTAATTAAAGAGGAGGAACGCTGTAAATTAAATCTCAGACAATCGCTCGTGGTAGTACTTGACAATTTCAGCCGTCACTTCCGCAACGCTAAGACCGTCGGTTTTAATTTCAATTGCATCAGGTGCTTTTTGCAGGGGTGCAACTTCGCGGGTGCTATCTTTCCAGTCGCGTTCAGCAATGTCCCGCTCCAACTGCTCCAAACTCACGTTTACTTGACCTTGATGTTGGAAGTCCAAGAGCCGACGCCGCGCTCGCTCTTGGACGGACGCAGTCAAGAAAATTTTCAGTTCAGCATCGGGGAAAACGTGGGTGCCGATGTCACGGCCTTCAGAGACCAGGCTACCTTTTTGACCCCAGCGCTGCTGTTGCTGAACCAGTGCTTTGCGCACAGCAGGCTGGGCTGCGATCGCAGAGACTTGGGACGTCACTTCCAAACTACGAATCGCTTGGGTAACTTCAAGGTTATTAATCCAAACCCGCACCGGAGCTTCAAGGTTGTCGCTAGGGGCAAGTTCAATCTGGCAGGTACTTGCTAATTCTGCGATCGCGCACTTATCCTCAAGCGCAATTCCTGATTGCAGCACCAGCCACGTCAACGCCCGGTACATCGCTCCCGTATCCAAATAAAGTAGCCCCAATGCCTGAGCCACCTGACGCGCTACCGTCGATTTTCCTGCCCCGGCTGGGCCATCAATCGCCACAATGGGTTTGTGCTCGTGCAGAATTACATTGTCAATTAAGCGAGCAGAACCGGCACGAGCAGCAAGCGCGAGCATTGCAGTTTCCTCCACTTTTTCCAAAGACCTCAACGTACTGGGATGCACCAATTCAACATACTCCATCTGCACAGCACTCGATGTTGCCAATTCGGACTTGACGACTTCAATCAGAGTCCTAGCTAAACGCTCCCCAGCGTGAAACGCTTGCTCAGCCTTCTGCAAGCCCCGATACAACACCGCCGCCTGCTCTCTTAGCTCAATTGTCAAATACTGATTGCGGGAACTCAAGGCTAGACCAGATGCTTCCCGCACGGTTGGACAGCCAACAATTTGCACCGGTAAATTCAAATCCTTTACCAGCCGCTGAATAATTGCCAGTTGCTGAGCATCCTTCTGACCAAAATAAGCCCGGTCAGGCATAGCCAGGTTCAATAGCTTCGTCACAATTGTAGCAACTCCCTGAAAGTGTCCAGGTCGGGAGCGACCACACAGAACTGAGGTCATATTAGGTGGGGGAACAACCTGAGTGAGGAGGTGAGGTGCAAAATTCTCCCCTGCTCCCCCTGCTCCCCCTGCTCCCCC